>Ga0153963_1000138_pt1 | contig 10910 bp, 11 predicted proteins | sample TSFL047MetaG_FD_104692 | JGI IMG/M metagenome (GOLD analysis project Ga0153963, IMG submission 104692) | Attine ant fungus gardens microbial communities from Florida, USA - TSFL047 MetaG | ecosystem: Host-associated > Fungi > Mycelium > Unclassified | place: USA: Florida, Withalacochee...
GAGACGTGACTGGCATCGATCGAAAGGTCTTCTTAAGGGCTTTAAGCTGGCTTTGAGACCGTGGGAATCGTCGAAGAATTGATGGAGATATGACCAAATGAAGTTTGTGACACATATACACACCTGAAGTCCGAACAAAATGAGTTGAACTTCAGCTAAATGGTGAGTACATTTATATATGGCTAAAAAGAATTTCAATGACTAATAGTAAATTTTCGTAATAGAATGGAGGTAAAACAGAAACTAGCCAAAGAGCCAGCTATTAAAGGAATTCCAAGCCGGTCTCAAATTGCACCCTTCAACACTCCCACTCAACAAAAGACCTTGACAACTCCAAGAGCTTCACGAAATTTTTTGAATGCCTCATGAGGGAGGGCTTTGGTGAGAATGTCAACAACCATTTGATGAGTAGAAATATACTATAGTTTTATTTCATCCCTCTCGATATGTTCTTGGATGAAATGGAAGCGAATATCAATGTGCTTAGCTCTAGAGTGAGATGTGGGATTTTGAGCAAGGGCTATTATACCTTGATTATCAGCATGCATAATAGTGGCCTGAGATTGAGGATAACCAACTTCCTTAAGAAGTGTTTGAAGCCATACTGTCTCTTTTGTCATGTTTGCTGATGCCACATATTCAGCTTCTATAGAGGAGGTAGCAACAGATACCTGTTTCTTCGAAGACCAAGATACACATTCTCCAGCTACATCAAAGACAAAACCTCCTACTGAGTGTCTCGAGTCAACATCACCAGCCTAATCTGAGTCAGTCCATCCAACAATGTCCACAGCACCTCTTTCTTGATGTCCTAAAACTAGGGAAAAATCTTGAGTGCTCTTAAGATAGCGAAGAATATGTTTTGCAGCTTCAAGATGAGGAATATTAGGATTTCCACTGAACTGAGCGACAAGATTGACTGAAAACTAGATATCTAGATGAGTTTGAGTAGCATATAGTAGTGAGCCAACCAGAGACAAATAATGAATGCCTCCAGAGAAATTCAAATACTCATTCAGCTCTGCTTCAGAGGATGGAGACTGAGACGTAGATAGACCATGTTTGATAGCCAAAGGAGTTGAGACAGGCTTCACATCAAGCATTCTAAACCTTGCAAGAATTTGTGTGATATAAGCAGACTAATTGAGAAAGAGGAGGCGATTGGATCGATCTTGAGTGACCTGAATGCCAAGGATAAACTTCATTTCACCCAAATCCATTATTTCAAAATCCTTTGACAAATTCTGCTTGAATAGGACAATTCCAGGGGCCATGTCATCGACATAAATCAAGACCATCAGGACGATCTTGCCATGCTCCTAGAGGACATAAAGGCAATTATCGGCCATTGTGCGAATGAAGCCAAGCTTAGTCATCACCTAATATAAACGCTTCTTCTACTGTCGACCTGCTTGTTTTAAACCATATAGTATCTTTCTTAGCCTCCAAAATTTTTGGCCACTCCCGTACTTCTCAGCGAGTCTATCAGGTACTTTCATATAAATTTCTTCATCCAAATCCCCTTGAAGATATGCCCTAACGATGTCAACTTGATGAAGTTCAAGATTCAAGAATACAGTGAGTACTAGAAAAATCCATAGTGTTGTGAATCTTGCCACTGATGAGAATGTCTTAGTAAAATCTAAACCTGGCACCTGCGAGAAACCTTGAGCGACAATCCGAGCCTTAAACTTGACATGTTTTTCATAGCCATCTAGCTTCTCTTTGAACACAATGTGACTACTAACAGCTTTCTTGTTATTAGGTAAGTGTTCAATCCAGTCAAAAGCTTTAGCCTTGACTAATTGATTGAACTCAGACTCAACAGCTTTCTCCCACTGTTTCAAGTGGGGTGATAGTAGGGCTTCCTTTAATATTCTTGGTTCTGACATTATGGTAACAAAGGCAAATGCAGTGTTGCTGAGGTAAGCGGATTGATCTTCATTATGAAACTTGGCAGGTAGTTGACAATTTCGACTCAAAGGCTCTCTCTTAGGTAGGCTTTACCACTTGGAGACCTTCTTTGGTGCAGGGGGAGGTAATAACGGCTCTTTGACAGGCTCAAGAGAGAGAGTAGATGGACGACTTTTAGGTAAGTGTACCTTGGTTGGATCAGGGGCTGAAATTGATAGAGAAATGCTGTCAGTTGATATTGCATCATTGACAAGCTTGTCAATGTCTTCTGGAGAGGGTGATATGTTGTCAATAATGGTCAGGTCACTTGGTGAGGAGTCTTCAATGAAATCAACATCACGAGAACTGATCAGTTTTCCAGGTGTTTCTAGATCCTCAAGATGATATTCTTTTGATTCATCTGTCCACCACCTTAGCATCTGAACCTTGACTGCTCGAGACTACAACTTCCTATCACATACTGGCTTTGGTACATGGGCCCATCCAATTGATCCAAAAATTTGCAAGTGGGATATATTTGGCTTTCGTCCTGTCCAGGCTCTAAAGAGGACTATAGAGTCCAATCCAGTGGTGAGTAATAAACTTCGAATATGGGTAGCATACAGGAATGCTTCCCCCCAGTATCTTAGGCTCAAACTGGCAGAATGCAATATATATCTGACCATCTCAAAGATAATGGCTATAGCTCTTTCAGCAATACCATTTTGCTAAGGAAGGTAAGGTAGCGTTATTTCATGAATAATATTATTCCACTGACAGAATTTGTTCATAGTCAAGTTGATAAACTCCGAACTGTTATCACTTCGCAGTCTTTTAACCTTGAGTCTAGACTGATGTTCTAACATAGTGATCATGTCCCTGATAGCACCTCCAGCTTCCTCCTTTGACTTCAAAAGACATCTAACAGGATATTGATAACTGACTTCAATGACAACAAGGGCATAAACATAGCCATCCCAGGTGGGTGCTAATATTGGACCTGTCAAATCCATGACAACTAATTCTATCTTGCCATATTTGGTGTTGCTAGTACCAGGTATAGGTTTTCGGTGAGATTTTCCATGGGCACAGCCAGTACAAACATGATCATAATCATCAGGTGCCATAAGATTAAGTCCATTGACAAAGCTCTTCTGTTGTATCAAGTCAATTGTTCTAGAACCAATATGTTCCATTCAATAATGCCAAAGTCTCATAGACCCTTCATGGACAGAAAATGCAGCTCAATCGGTATCTTTGGCACAAGTGATAAAGTATAGGAAACTACCAGTGTTCTTGAGAACAGCATGGAATAACTCTTGACTACTAAGGGAGACAACAATCCCATCACTTTGGCTAGAGTAAAAGGCTTCTTCATGTTGTAAAACACCTAAGCTGACTAGATTTGCACCTAGGGAAGAGACATGAAGAACATTTCGGAGTATAACCAGGTTGATTTGACCAAATGGGAGCTTGGCTCAAAAGAAAATTGATCCATGACCAATAACAGGTGTGTGATTAAGACTACTGACAGTCACCAACTGACCATCATTAGTCTCAGTATAGCTGATGAAATGCTCTCGTTCAGAAAACATATAAGAGGGTGCTCTACTATTATAGAAGAAGGCCTCATAAACCCAAACCAGTATTATTCATTGCCATTCACACTATTCTAACTTCTCTATTATCTCTTACTAATTGAGATGACTTTACAGCCAAGTTTGCTAATCCGCCTCCACTTGAACCATCTTTCTTTCTTTTTTGAGGATACATTGAACTCCAATGACCTTTTCGACCATAGGTGCGACATATATTGTCAGGTTTTGGGTTAAAGGTCTTCTTTTTGAATGTCTTCTTCTTTCCACTAGCGTTACCATAGTTCAAAGCTCCCTGTGACTTAGTAACAAGTGCCAGATGCTCAGTCTTTCCCTTATTTTGAGTCATGTAATCATAAAGGCCATTCAAGCTCATTGTTGCTTGAGATAGAGTAAGGCTTGACCCTTTTTCGATAAGAGATGTCTTAAGAACATTCCACTCAACATTGTCATTAGGAAGTGAGCAAAAAATAGCATAGGCAAGCATCATATCATCTATGGTGCCCTTTCCTTCAACGATCCAATGATGAATATCAATCATCCTTCCAATATGTCAGTGTCTAAAGTCCGATGACTGGAATTAAGCCAACTGTCTCTTTGTTCAGAGTTTGACAAAGAGAACTCGATAGGGTTCTCGCTTAATTCTCTACTACTTATACATTTTACTACTGTGGCTATGTACTTGTTCTTCCATGGTCCTCATGTTACTTTAGTCATGTGACACCCTGTGACTTGTGACATGACATCTGTGACCATCCGTCACACCATTGTGACATTGTGACAAAGTCACATGATACTTTCCCACACTCCATCTTATAGTTGTAAATAAGAAAAGAAAAGAAAAATAAATAATGACTTAGCCAATTTGCCAAGTCATGACACAATGTGGTCAGGTATAGGGGTAACACTATCCCAATTCATGCTTCAGATCTCCTCCACAAGTGCGTAAACATTAAGGCTTTGTTGGTCTTTGATATTGATCTAATAAAGAGTATCCTAGATCTTCTTTGATGTAGACAAGTTTGCGACATGATCAGACTGAGTGGAATCAATAGAACCATTCAGTGATCTTATGGTAGTACTATCTATTTGCAACTAGGTTTTGTACTGTTCTCGATCCTCTTTCCAACTCTTGTAATCCTTTAATGTTTTATCAGTCAAAGGGGGAGTAGATTTGACAACCATAGGTATATCTTCTTCACTATTAACATAGAGCCATAAAAAATGTGATTGAAGAGTAGACTTCATGCTAGCAGCCCAAGAGTTATAGTTAGAGCCATTAAGTTTGGGAAAATAGAGAGTATTGGACATATTGATGTTAGCTTCAAGAGCAGGGCCCATAACCTATCAAAAAAAGTATAGGAAGGGGAAGGAATGTGCGTATATGAACCTCAACAATCAACAGGACGATGCCTGAAGTCCAAATGAAATGAGTCAATATATTAATGTGAAAATGTTCATATACACACCTGAAGTCCGAACAAAATGAGTTGAACTTCAGCTAAATGGTAAGTATATTTATATATGGCTAAAAAGAATTTTGATGACTAATAGTAAATTTTCATGATAGAATGGAGGTGAAACAGAAACTAGCCGAAGAGCTGGCTATTAAAGAAATTCCAAGCCAGTCTCAAATTGTACTCTTCAACAAGAAGCTCTACTGTCTTTGTAACTTAGTCTAAATAAGAACTAGTCAACTTTGATATATAGCATTGCAAATTGGTATATACAAGAGAAAATGAAATATAAGAAATAAAGATAAGAAACCTAGTAGATAGAATAAACATATATAACAACCTATCAATAAAGGATAGATATGAAGATTACATTTATGAAAAACATGTAATATACCCATTCAATAAAACTAGAGTAATAGAACAAGAAACCCTCGAAAGAGTACACATAAACTATACCTTATGTATATGAACAGAACAGAACTATAGAACAAAGTATGTAAATGATTCTAAAAGAAGTGTAATCTATCATAGCTGAATCAGGACTGCCAATCAAATACTAGACTAATGTGGTACATATAATGGTTTATATAAGGAATTTAATGCCCTCTTCAAGATGTTCTAAAGTAATATTAGTAGAAATCTAGTTTGAAAAAAGACAAGATATCTTATACCTATGACCTTTTAGAGTGATAACTTATACACACATACCCCTTGACTTAAATGTATCAAAGCTATAACCTAGATCAGTCAAGGTCACTCTTTTAGGATATTATAATTGTGAGGGCTACAAACTACTTAAACAGTCAACAAATATAGTGTTTAGATCTAGAGATATTATATTTGAGGAGAGGACTACAAATTTTACTACACAAGTAAACTCAAAAGATATTTTTGACTATGTACAGATTCAACAAAATGTCAATATTCATAAAAGGAAGGAAGATAATGGAAAACAAACTATATCTCAACAAGCAATAACACTATGGCCACTGAATATAACTAGATTACACAAGCTTATAGCTAAATTCAAGTCCTAGAACTTAGATAACAACAAGACAGGTATATTATAACAAAGAAAAAAGAACAAACCTGAAATAGATGACCAACCACTTGCAGTTAGAAGGTCTTGAAGAATACCAAAACCAAGTACATGCTTGAAGGAGTCACTTGAGTATCTAAACAACCTGAAAGCAAATTACATTGACATAGTAGCTTGAATACTGCAAACCTACCAAGACACTATGAGAAGACTAGACCTGCAGTGAAAACTATTGGCAATTGAATACCTAATGCTTTGAGAACAAGATATATTTGAAATTGTATCTAGACCAGAAGAAAAGAATGTCATAGGATCAAAATGGGTATATGCTATAAAATAGAAAAAGAATAGAACATTGGGACAAAGAAAGATAAGAATGGTTATCAAAGAATATACCCAAGTTATTGGAGAGGACTATAATGAAACATATGCCTTAGTAACAAGGCTAGAGTCTATCAGATTGGTGTATGCTATAACAATATTATGAAGGCTAAAATTATAACAGGTAGATTTTGTGTTACCATTTTTAAACAATGACAGCAACTTTGAAGTCTTTATGAAGTAGCTAAAAAGTTTTAAAAAAGGAGAAGAGGACAAGATATGGAAGTTGAAGAAAACATTATATGAAATAATACAAAGTATCCACAACTAGGCAAAAAATCTAGATAAAACTTTTAAAAGTCATGAATACTACAAGTTGTAAGCCAACTTACAAATTCAATCACAAGTTATAAACAAAGAATTTACTTTAACCTCAATATAAACAAATAATATCTTAAAAGTGTTATTAATTACTAAAGGAGAAAAACTAACTAAGAACCAATTTGCTTTGAGTTATGATATCAAGGATCTAGATAATGCTAAATTAATATTAGAAATGCATATAGAAAGAAATAAAGTATTTAACAATATTACCTTATTCTAATAGGCATACTACAAATAAGTATTAAGGAGATTCAACATAAGCAACTATACACCAGCTTTGGTCCCATTACTATTTGGACTTATTCATTTCTCAGATAATTCACTAACAACTAAAGAAAAAAAGAGAAAAATGAAAAATGTACCATATCATAAAGTCCTAGGATCATTGATATAGTTACAAGTAACAACATAACCTAACTTATCCTTTGCAGTCAATATACTATTATACTTTGTTTATAATTCTAAAAAAAGACACTGGAGTGCCTTGAAGCATGTCTTATTCTATATGAACAAAACTATTAACTATGAAATTACATACAAAACAAGAGGAGACCTAAACTCTATTAAATACATTAGCTTAGATTATGCTGGGTACAAGGATACAAGACAATCAACAGAGGGAAATCTTTTTATAATAGCAGGAAGACCAGTGTCATAAGAAACAAAGTGATAGGAAACAGTTGCATTATTAATAGTAAAAGTAGAATACATAGGGTTTGCAAGAGTAACAACATAAGTAATCTGATTAACCAAATACTTTAGTGAAATAGGATTGCTAACCAAGATGCCAATTACTATACTTGCAAATAATAGTAGTTTAATTGCCAATAGTCTCAATAACAAGAGCTATTAACAAAACAAAATATATTAATATAAAACATCATTTTATCAAGAACAAAACAAAGTCAAAAGATATTACATTCAAATATACACCAAGTACAAATATCTTAGCAAATATATTGACAAAATTGCTAGTATATAAAGCAACACAAAAGATAACAGCCTCATTGAAACTTAGAAAAGGGAAAAAAAAAGTGTACTGAACTAGGGAAAGTGTTAGATTATAAATTGGTATACTAAGACATAGATAGAAGGCCAAGATAATATTCTCTTAGACTACTATGTTGTTCATGAAAGCCACTATATTTCCAGTATTTATAGGCCTTCTAAAATCTGGCAAACTTATTTTTGTTCCCATAGTATCAATTAGGTCCAAAATCAAAGGTAAGGGATAGTTGTTCTTAATTGTCCTCTTGTTTAGGTATCTGTAGTCCTGTACCATTCCTTTTTTTTCATCTTTCTTTTCTACAAAGAATACTAGCAAAGTCTAAGGTAATGTACTTCTTTCTCAACTGTTCCTTCATAAATTCTCTTACTTTCTCTTTCCTCTCTTGACATTAAATAGGTTTACTTCTTTCTTGGCACAAAGTCCTCCCTTAGGTTGATCACATGATCCCAAGGTTTTCTTACTGACATTCTCTTTGATTCTCCCTTTTCAAATACTTGAAGTAACCTATGGAACTTTTGTGATACTATTTTTCTTACTTTCTCTCTATTTAGCTTAACCTCTTTCGAACTTCTCTTTTATTGTTTATCTTCACTCATTTCTATTTGCTTTATCCATATTTTTTCTTTCATATATTAGTGGTCATCTTGTCATTTTGACCTCTCCTATTTCTCAACTTATCTCTGGGTTATGTGCTTGTAAGCATAGTATATCCAGTATTACATTTGTTTTTCCTAAATCACATATATTTATCCTTATTCTTTCTACATGGTTTTTGTAGTACATATTCATCTATACTTGGTGTATAATTGCTTCTTCACTGTTGTATGTTTCATTTATATTTCTCACTATTAGCAGTTTTTTCAACTTCTACAGTCAAAATTTATATTTTGCTACTATTTTTTTATTCATAAATATTTCCATTGTGCCTATTACAAATAATCACTTACTATTTGTGATTTGGTTGGATATAGATTCAAAAAGTACTTAAAAGTGAAGTTTAAACAGTGACAAGAGAGATATTGTTAAGTCTGAGGTTTAATTCTCAAACTATAAGTCTTTATATACATAATTGTAATAGTCTATGTACTAGAACAGACTATCACATACTACTATCTATTGTTCTATATATTATAGTACCTTTGTACTTGAAAATTTGATAACTTAACCATATAAAGACTGTTCTTTGTTCTAATAAAAGATAAATGAGTATTTATAGGTAATTAATTAAGTCTATATGTAAACATTAAGAATATTATGACCTTAAGAAGTAACTCAGGTTGCAACACTCAAGTAAAAACTTGTGGATAAAATGAGAGAAGAAAGAAAATAATACAATTGGTAAAGTGTAAGAAATACAGGAGAGTATCTACTATATACCTATGTACTATATGGTAGAAATGAGAAATGCATATGGCAGACATAAGGTCTACTGAGTAAAGAACCTGCCCCACCAGTGAGGCACTGACTGAACTACTGTACAATTAAGGAAATGTCAATAAAAGAAACAGTCCATGTATAGAATACCTTGTCATGACTTGGCAAAACAGCTAAGTCAATATTTATATTTTTTTTCTTTTAGATTATTACTAAGGGGGAGTATGGGGAATATCATGTGATAGTCACAGAGTTACAAAGATGTGATATCAGTCACACAAGGTCATGATCACAGCATGTAATGAAGTAGTCATATGATAGGAATAATATGAGGACCATAGGAGGATATTGCATAGCCACTATAGTAAATTGTATAAGTAGTATAGAAAATCAAATAGGAACTCTATCAAGTTCTCCTTGTCAACTCAAACTTGGAGTGGACTTAAGTCATTACAGCTAGAGTCTTACATACCTGGAGGCCATAAGGTTGATTGTTATAATACCTCAGTCTCAGGGTTCATGTCCTCATGAATACCTTATAATCTTTCTTTTCCCATAGTATAAATAGCCACTGACTTCTTCTGTGGTCCAATAATATATCCTTCATTTGGTATTTCTACAATGAACCATAGATTATATAATGGTTCTCTAGTATATAGTGGTATTTTGAATCTCTTTTGTACTGTTTTTAAATTTTGTTTAGACTCAAGTAATTCTTTAACAATCTAGCTCTAATACCTTGAGCTGTTTTCTCCATTTCTGCTGATAGTATGGTATCCAGCAGATGGTAAGAAACAAGTGACATTAGAAAGTACTTTGAACCATTTTAAGAATATGATGAGATTATTGATTTCTTTAACTAATTGGTTATTGGGATTTTCAGATGCTAATATCATTAATTCATTGCTTGATGACACAGTTGTGGATTTGTTAACAGGTGGTGGTAAGAAGAGGTATATTAATATGACTTCTTCTTCTTTTTCTTCTTTGTTTTCTTTTGGAAAAATTATTGGTTTGACTCATAAAAGAGATGAAAACTGATTAGTGTAGGCAAATGATTCTTGTAGACATTGAATATGATTGTCAATTGCTGGATGGCCTTGGCCTTGGTATATTATAAGTTTATTGACTAGATTACATTGAATGCTGTAGAACTGTTGAGATAAGACATCATGTAAAATGAGCCTGAGTATTTCTGCCACTTTGTGGTATTTTTTGTATGATATCCTTCTTCTGCAAGTAGCATTTCTGTTTCTGCATTTGCCATGGTGTTGTTAATAATGTCAGTTATCCTAACTAGTTCTTCTGCTTTTTCTTCAAGTTCTACTATAACTTTGATTGCTTGAATGATACAATCCATCTTGCTGGTCCAATCTTTGGTCTGATTATTACAATGTATGATCTTGTTATAAATTTTATGGTTCTAGGTAAGGGAGATAGTAATACTAGAAGTATTGGTAGCAGCATTGGTAACAAAAGACATGATTTCAAAAGATATTTCTCAGTTACTGGTATATATTTGAGATGTTGAAAATTAACCTTTAGCATCCTCTTTTAAAGGTTTTGTCTCAAAAGCTATATCCAATAGTCTTGAATTGTCTCTTTTGTATGTGGTAAATTTGTCTCTGCCATTTATTAGTTATGTTCATTTCTATATCCTTTCTAGTGAATTAGAAATTGGGTGCTTTTTTCTTTTTTGCAATGTCCCCTAATTTCTTCTACTTCATATTCTTCTTTCTCATTGATAATGTCAGGTGGGGGTGCTGGTTTCTTGTGTTGACTTGTAAACTCTGCCTTTTTGCAACATGTTAATAGGTCCTCATTGAAAATGTTGTATA
>Ga0153963_1000139_pt1 | contig 10903 bp, 3 predicted proteins | sample TSFL047MetaG_FD_104692 | JGI IMG/M metagenome (GOLD analysis project Ga0153963, IMG submission 104692) | Attine ant fungus gardens microbial communities from Florida, USA - TSFL047 MetaG | ecosystem: Host-associated > Fungi > Mycelium > Unclassified | place: USA: Florida, Withalacochee...
GAAAGGGATGAACACTTAGACCCTCTCATGTAACATCCCCGTCTTTAATGTTGACGGTTCCCCTAATGAGGCAGGACAGATTTCTAAAGTCGGAGACGTGGTTCTTTGCTACAAGACTTACTCCGAAAGAATGCTTCTGGTCATCTCTGGACTTGGGAAGCAGAGTCTGATCTTAGGCTACGACTGGCTCAAGGACCACAATCCTAGGATTGACTGAGAAAAGGAAAAAGTCGAAATGACCTGTTGTCCACTCCAGTGTGAAGGAGGATGCACCATGTGGGAGAAACAGACCCGCGAGAAGAGGACTGAGCTCTGAGCTCTCTGATCGTGTTGCGATGGACCCACATTCCTGTTCCAAGAAGAACTAGAGCTTGAAGACATACCTTTGCCAACATACTGCCCTGATTGGGAGCCCAGAGACCGACTGTTCCTTACACATGTTTTCCTGGAGCTCACTCAGGCTGACCTCTAAGCCATGGCTATAACCTCCCAGCATCTCACGGAAGGAGCCAGGTGTAGTAAAGAGACACATGCCACTACCACTCTGCTGCCTACCTATGTCACAGAGTTCTAATCTGTGTTTGCCAAGGAGGACTTTGACATACTGCCTGAGTACTGCAAGTGGGATTATGCTATCAAACTGATCCCCAGAGTGGTGTTACGCTGCAAGCGAATTTTTCACAGAAGATAACATTTGATACACTTTATACCAACGGATTCTCAATTAGAATTCGCTCTAGAACCCTTTCTATATTCTCAGAACGTAACACTATAGGATAAATACATTGAGCAGATGATAATCGACCTAGAGCTCGTGTTGAGACCTCGAGAAACAACTAGGATGAACTGGCATCAAGTTACTAAGAGAGTTACTGAGAGACTATACTCTAGATCCACCTTTGAATGGACCGACTTAGAAAGGTGGTAAACTTGTACTCTAGAACCAATACTACTCAGATAAAGAACTTAGGCTAATAGACTTTGTGCTTGTAAATAAGCATTGATGGCATCAGATCAATTATATTTAGATAAATGACCTCTAGGATGCAACTTGGAGATACTAGACATTTATTGAGGCTTGCTAATTGCTTAACAGATAATCAATGAAGTCCAAATTACAAAGTAGCATCAAGAGCATACTAGGAAAAGACAGAAGAATATTCTAGAAGGAAGCAGCTATGAAGATGTGTTATCTTTGATGGGAAGGACCTGGTGAGGGAATGTATCATCACAAAGAAAGAAGAGAGCTGTGTTATCAGTGGGAATTTGGGAGGACTTAGGAGAGAAAGGAGGCAAAGGAATCCTAAAAGTAGTAATAATTTCCCTTTTATAATTTATTTCTTAAGTTTCGGGGCTTTGTAATATTTTAATATAGTATCCAGAGTGCAGTTGGATCAAAAAAGAAAAAAGAAACCTCTTGACTCCTACCTCTATCTACACTGCCTCTGGAATCGTGAATGCAGATCTATTGAGAGTAAGAAGACTAGGACTAGTGGGGTGTCTTGAGAAGAACACAGAATATACCCAGGACTCGATCTAGGGAGAAAACGCAGATGCAACTCAGGCAGGCTTCGGAGAGGACAGCAGGCTGGGAAAGCTTGGCTAGGTGCACACTTGGATTGCATCACACCCATAAGGTTCGGTGTTGGGGGTGCAGACAAGGGGACAACTGAGTGTAAAGGGTCCATGAGTGATCAACTAACTGTATTTTCCAGAGGAGCTTTTGTCACGGTGTGTAAAGGTTGACACCTTAGGGAGGCTATGTGACAATGATCTAAAGAGATCTTACGATCTTTTTACAACCATCGACTTATATTTTACTGAAGCTGCATATAATTCTCATTTCTCTAATTATTTATAAACCTTCAATTTTGATAATCTCCTCTCGGACCTTTAGCACACAATTAGGAGCTGGCACATCATTGTTTTGTTTGTCCCAGTATGCAATTCTCTTTTGCACCCTTTTAGCGGAGCCTAAGTCATCAAAGGTCTATCCCCTGTCTCCATTGGAACAGGCTGAGTTGGACACCTTCCTAGAGGAAAACCTGCATACCAGACAAATCCAGCCTTCCAAATCCCCCATAGCGGCCCTTGTGTTCTTTATTAAAAAGAAAGATGGTTCGCTCTGGCTGGTCCAAGACTATCACGTGCTGAATGCCATAACTATCAAGAACAGGTACCCCCTCCCTCTCATCTCCCAACTCGTCTCCCAACTCCGCGGAGCCAGGTACTTCACAAAACTTGATGTCCGATGGAGTTTTAATAATGTACATATCAAGCCCAGAGATGAATGAAAAGTGGCCTTCCATACCAACTGTGGCCTCTTCGAACCTCTCATGATGTTTTTTGGAATGACCAATAGTCCTGCTACCTTCCAAACTATAATGAATAACATCTTCAGAACTCTCATAGCCAAAGGGATTGTAGTGGTGTACTTAAACGACATTCTGATCTTTATAAAGACAGAAAAGGAACATAAACAAGCAGTCTAGCGGGTCTTGGAGATACTAGCAGAGCACAAGTTATTCCTCTGCCCAGAGAAGTGTGAGTTCCATTGGAAGCAGATTGAGTACCTCAGACTGGTCATCTCAGAGAACAAGGTCAAGATGGATTTTGTTAAAGTTGCTGGAGTCTGCGATTGGCCCACCCCAGAGAACTGGACTGACATACAGGCTTTTATAGACTTCATCAACTTCTACCATTACTTCATCCAGGATTTCTTAACCATTGCTAGACCTCTCTTTGACCTCACTCATTCCAACAAGGCCTGGAACTGGGATACCAAAGAACAAGAAGCCTTTGAATGTCTCAAGATGGCGGTGACCACTACTCCAGTTCTGGTATCACCTCAGGACTCGGAACCTTTCTATATCGAGGCTGACAGTTCTGACTTTGCCTGTGGAGCCGTTCTCTCTCAGCAACTACCTAGAGAGGAGAAATGGCACCTAGTGGCCTTCTACAGCAAATCCCTGTCTCTGGTAGAACAGAATTACAGGGTTCATGACAAGAAGATGCTCGCTATCATCCACACACTGGAAGAGTGGAGGCATTTCCTGGAAGGAGCCTGGCATCTGGTAGAAATTTGGATAGATCACAAGAACCTGGAGTATTTCATAATGGCTAAGAAACTCAACCGTTGCCAGGCTCGTTGGTCCCTGTACTTAGCCTGCTTTGACTTCAAGTTGATCCACTGCCCAGGACATTCTATGGAGAAGCCAGACATATTATTGCAGAGACCGGACCATGACAATAGAGCCTCTGATAACAAAGATGTGGTTCTCCTACGACCGGAGCTCTTTGCAATCCGAGCTCTCAAAGGAGTTCAGCTAGAAGGACCAGAGAAAGACATTCTTAGAGAAATTTGTTAAGGGAACCAGAAAGGAGACCAGAAAGAGCTAGTGGCAAAGGCAGCAAGGGAACTCCAGCAAGTATTGAGTAAGACGGTCTGCTCCACAGAATGGTTGGAAGACAAAGGACTACTTCAGTTTAGAGGTAAGATCTACGTCCTCTGGAACCCAGACTTATAGAGGTGAGTGGTCTCGCTGTGCCATGATATGAAGGTCGCTGGACACCCTGGACACTGGAAAACACTGGAGTTAGTATCTAGGAACCACTGGTGGTCTCAAATGTCTAGGTATATCAGACAGTACATCAGAACCTGTGACCTCTGCCTCAGAACAAAACCGATAAGGCAGGCTCCAGTAGGCAAACTGCACCCTCTCCAGATCCTGGACTCGTGATGGGATACGCTTAGTGTGGACTTTGTTGTAGAGCTCCCCCTCTCCTCCAGACACGACGCAGTGATGCCAGTGGTGGACTCAGTGTCGAAACAAGCACACTTTATTCCGATGCACACAACGGTAACAGCGGAAGGAGCAGCCAGGCTTTTCCTGCATCAAGTCTGGAAGCTCCACAGCCTTTTGAAGTGCGTAATCTCGGACCGTGGACCTCAGTTCGTAACTTGTTTCACCAGAGAACTGTACCGTTTACTAAGAATAAAGTTGGCATCTTCTACAGCCTAGTACCCTCAAACCGATGGACAGACAGAGCATGTCAACTAAGAGTTGGACCAGTACCTCTGGCTCTTTGTGAACGAATGGCAAGACAACTGGTATGACCTCTTACCCATGGCGGAGTTCCAGCACAACAATCATGTCCACTTCACCACCCAACAAACTCCATTTCTGCTCGACACCAGAAGACTTCCTTGCATGGGCTTCGAACCCTGACAGAACCCTTCCAGTCTAGAGACAGTCAATGAATTCATGGAAAGGATAAAGATGGCGATCGAAGAAGCGAAGTCCGCGATCTGCAAAGCACAGGACAACATGAAAAGATACTATAACCAACGAAGAACTCTGGCTCCAGTGTTCAAACCCAGTGATAAAGTCTTCCTTGACACATCAGATATCTGGACTACACGCCCCTTACAGAAACTCTTGCATCGATGGCTTGGCCCCTTTGTAGTAGAACAGCGGATCAGACCTATGGCCTATTGCTTAAGGCTGCTATACCAGATGAAGCAACTCTATCCAGTGTTCAATGTAGTGAAGCTTACTCCAGCTCCAGACGACCTGATCACAGAACGGAAAACAAAAGATCACCCACTGCCCATAATCATCGACGGAGAAGCAGAGTAGGAGGTAGAAGAGATACTTGACAGTTGTTGGCACCAGAGAAGATTCCAGTATCTCATCAAGTAGAAAGGGTATGGCCATGAACACAACTCTTGGGAATCTGCCTTTGAAGTTTCTGCACCAGAACTGACAGTGGAATTCCGTTGCAAACACCTAGGAGCTCTAAGATACATCCGGCATGCGGAGTTCAACAACATCTTTTATTTGGAATCTATTGCTCTGAGATGTAGTAATCTTGAAGGGGGGGTAAATGTAAGAGGACAGCTCTATTTCCACCCCTGAACTGTATAACAATACCCCGGAGCAGCCTAAGCCTGTTTAAGTATTACTAAAATAATACTTGAACACACTAGTATAGCTCTGATCACACTGACCCTGACACCAAAGAATGTAAACTTAGTATATAATATAGAACATCCCTTCAGGAGCCTCATCCTGATCTCTGAGGATTCCCCTGGAGGTGAGTTGTATCATAATTACAAACTATAATATTAACTGAGGATTCTCCTGGAGTCTTGTGTCCCAGTTGCCCTTACAAGGAGTATGGGAAAGTGTCACATCACAAAAGTCACACAGTCACAGTTACATGACAGAAAGTCACAGTGTCACATAATATAACATCACATGATGGGTCACATGATAGGCATGGGAAAGTAGTGTATAGACCATATAGTAGTTGTATAAGTAGTATAGAAAATCTAACAGGAACTCTATCAAGTTCTCTTTGTCAATCGCTGAACAAAGAGCAGTTGGCTTTATTCTAGCTTGGAGTTTAGCAACCTTACAGTAGTCTACTACACTATCCTACTAATTATAATTTCAGGAGAATTATTAGGAGAAATAGATTACATAATTGTCAGATTTCTGGAATATGACATTGCACAAGGTCATAGAAGTTCTAGGTATTACTGCTATATCAACAGCAAGCCAGGCTACTAGACTAGGTAAGGACAACAGTGTTATGGTACAAGACAAATATGTACCTTTGAGATCCTACTATAGTAAGAGCACCCTCAAGTAGATTATAAAAACTATTATTTTAATTTTCTTTGGTGTTATTTGTATTTTCCCCCCCTACTTTTCCCCATATAAGCTCTTTTTTCTATTTAATAATATCACAAACTTCATTCAGCCATATCTCTATCAATTCTTTGGTAATTCTTACTGTCTTAATGGAACCCAAAAGCCCTTGAAAAGCCCTTTTGATTGATACAAGTCATGTCTTGAGGCAATCAATATTGGCTGAGCTATTGAGCAAATCAGTAGGTAACTACTATGGTACCACATATTAAATTGCCAATATCTTGGGAACTGCTATGATTGATGCTTTTTGCTTCTAGGCATCAGAAAAGCCCTTTTCATACCTCTCAGAATGCACCTAAACAACACCAAGGCAATTAATATTTGTGAAGATATAAAGTCCTCAATGTTTGTACACAAACTTAATTAATTACCCATACATAGTCATCTGTTCTTTTCTTAGAACAAAGGACAACCTTCATATGGTTAAGTTATCACATTTTCAAGTACAAAGGCACTACCATATGTAGAACAATAGGTAGTAGCATATGATGATCTGTCCTAGTACACAGACCATCATAATTCTGTATATAAGGACTTTTTGTTTGAGAATTAGACCTCAGACTTAACAACATCTCTTGTTATTGTCTAAACTTTGCTTTTTAAGCATTTTTGAATATCAAATCATCAAATCACAAATCAGTAAGTGACAATTTGTGATAGTACTATCACAATTGCATTATGGACCAGTAGTCACATACTGTATGGTTTACCACTACACCAAAAGGGCAACATTAGCAAGGCTACTTACTAACAAGGGTCCAGCTATTTATGTAGTTCATTGAACAGGTATTTTGTTATACCTCCATAACACTATTTAGTAGTCACTTTTCTGTGATAGATAATCTCCCCAGTGCCTACTTGTTAGTGCACAATTGTGAAGCATTTTGGAAATTCTGTTTCTTTTACTTGTTTTCACCTTTGTCTGAGATCAAACTCTTTGGTCCTCTATCAGTGCATTTATTAATCTAATAGGAAACATCCTGAGATACAATGACAACAAGATATAAATAGCATGGGAACACTTATGTAATACTATATAGTTCTTAGTAAGGGTCTTGTGATTGTGGGAAATATGCATACAGACTAACAGACATTTGTATAAGTAGCAGTCCAAGTCCAATAGGGAACTCTATTGATGTAAGACTTTAGCCAAGACAACTTAAATCCACTCCAAGTCTGAGTTGACAAGGAGAACTTGATAGAGTTCCCATTTGATTTTGTACACTACTTATACATTTTACTACAATGGCTGTGCAACATCCTTCCATGGTCCTCATGTTATTTCTATCATGTGTTTACCTTATCATATGTTGTGATTGTGACCTTGTAATGTGACCAAAATGTGTGACCAATGTCATGTTTGTGACTATGTGACTGTCACATAATACTTTCCCACACTCCACCTTAGTAATAATCTAACTAAATAAAACAAAACAAAACAAAAAGAAAAATAGAAAATAACTTAGTCATTTTGCCAAGTCATGACAATTGAGTTCTTCCTGAATATCCACCTTGGGTGATCACTGAGAACTATCATAGTCCATTGATAACATTAAGTCTATGTACAAACATTAAGGACTTTATATCTCTATTAATATTAATTGCCTTGAGGTTGTTTTAGGCTTATTCTGAGTGTCATGAAGAGGGCTTTTCCTGAGCCTAGAAGCAAAGCATTGATTATGGTGGTTTCTAAGATACTGGTAATTTAATAAACAGTACTATGGTGGTTACCTACTGATTTGCCTGATATCTCAGCCGATATTGATTGTCTTGAGATGTAACTGGTATTGATCAAAAGGTCTTTTCAAGGGCTTTTTAGAGCTGTTGAGACTGTAAAAATCATTGAAGCATTGGTGGAGATAGGTCCTAATGAAGTTTGTGACAAGACATAGAAAAAACTCATAGGAAATAATTAAAAGTCAAGGAAACCCCATTACAACCAGAATGATTGTTGTATTATTAGATAGTTTATGACTAGGGTCAATATTTTCCTCTATTTTTCTTATATTTCTTTTGTATATCTCAAAACCTATAAAAACCCCTACTTAAAAGGGAGAAGGCAAGCAATCTTGGTTGTCTCTTTCCTCTTTTTGGGTTTTCAAAGTGGAAATCTATTTTTAAAGTGATTGAATCAATGATTGAGCTGCTTTGACTCTAGACAAAGTCAAATCAAAGAGACTACAGGACAAAGTTAACTTAGTTATAGAGATAACATCACAGAAGCTCTGAGATAAAGTTAAGCCTTACTAGGGAGTCAAGGATACAGGAAGGAATCAAAGTCTAATATCTAATCACATAGTTGAGAGTACTATTATAAGGATAGTCTAATTATATAGCTAGAGAATGCTACTGTGAGGACAACTTTGAAACAAGTAGTTAGGGTAATACCAAATAGGCAGAACTCAGAAAAAGAGCTAGAATAGTAGTCTAGAACTCAGGATCTTGATTTAATTGAGATCACCATAATATAGGTTTGTTAGCAAAGCTATATTCAATCTTACTTTCACCTTTAAATTTGGATTCATTTCCCTACAAACTTGCTTAAGGAACATTGTGCTAAAACACAGTGTTAGTTAGAGTACTTCCCTTCAAGAACACACACTTTTTATATTTATAAGTCATATTCCCTGCTACTTAACCATAGGTGGACTTCTTTACAAAAAAGAAAACATAGGAGCATTCTAGAAAAAAGCTTAGTAACAAAAACAGAATAAGCTAAAAGTGTTGAATATGTTCTTTATGGACTATTCTTTCATCTTTTTTTCTCTCATTATTATCTTCTGATTGATTAGTAAGCAATCAGTTTGTCTACCAGCACAGACTTTTCTTACATCTCAGTTTTACACACTACAGACTAAGGTAAACACTTTTATTATTTTATTTTATATATCATGGTGATGTAGTTAAACTTAGTGTTCTAATAGGTCACTTACTTATCTCATTGAAGTAAAAGAAAGTCCTCTACAATATGCTCCAATTTATCCAAGTATCCCATGTGTCTGATCTTTAGAAACTAAAAGAAAAGAAAAGAAAAGAAATATGAACTTAGTCATCTTGCTAAGTCATGACAAGGCTACCCATACCAGGAAATAAATTAAATTGTTGTCATCACCAATGCTATCTATGCTACTAGATATATCATGCTACTCTTAACAACTGCATACTATTACTATTTTCCAAGATTTGAGGAAATTTTTCAATAAAGATCCCAATAACTCTATTATCTTTTGGGACTGCCCAAATGATAATAAGGGGCATTCACACCATTTGGTTGATAAGAAGTCTAAATCTCATAAAATCAAACCCCTCCTACCCAGAAAAACATCCTGGGTCTATAGTAGAAAAGATGAATGTGACTTTATTATCAAAAACTGGCAAATGTATTTCCAAGCATCTGACTTCAAAGGAAAAAACTTTCTGGAACATGATAATAACAACAAATTCATTAATCCTACTTGTACCAAAGACAGATTATGGCTTTGTTAGGAAATCAAGCCAATACTGTGATCTAGTGGAAGTTTCAGGAACTTTCTAGAATATCTTTTTAGTATATAAGTTTTGTAATTTATTAGATATACTCATTGGTTTGCAATGGAATACACCTTGTTCCAAGTCAAACCAATATGTGACTGGGTTTCTGTGACAGGCTTAAACACTTTGGTTACTCCAATACTATGTGTGTGCACATAACCAGACTCATAACCAATTATGCCCCACTAGCAAATATAGACAGAGACTCTTTCCCAACAAACTAGTTGTATACTCATGTGGTCATGCCCTACTCAAAACACACAATCATATCATGTACAATTGTGAGCACCATCAATAGTCATGGAACCCCAAACAAGAGTCCCTTAAAGATATCATTTTTATTACAAAGAGAGAGGTAACTGTTATAAAAGAACCTTAGTTCCTGTATATACTGAACTCATATTATTGTACCTGTCTTAAAAGACTCTAGATATAAATAGCTACTTCTATATCATATAAAGAATATACCCCAGTTCCTGTAAATGCTAAATGGAGACTTTTTTTTTTACATCATGAATTATAAAGCTAACTATTCTAAATACAAATAAGCAGAAGGCAATTGAGGGCACAGCGGCAGACCCTGTGGTATATGTTATAAGCATGCCTCCCAAGTACCAACATGTAGTTAGTAGCCTAGGCAGTGAAGAATGAGAAAACTATATTAAATGACAGACTCTTTACTGCCATATATCTGTCTTCCAAAAACATTTATCCACTTAAAGACTTTTCTATCTCTTCTATTTGTGATATCCACTGCTCTACCCTAGCCTTTGGCCCTTGCCATAGAACTTGATCATTATAGAACAATCCCATTGGGATCAGGTGATGGATACCAACATAAGTACTCTAGTTAAACCCCTTTTCAAGGGTACCTGTCATAACTTGACAAAATAGCTAAGTTATTATTTATATTTCTTTTCTTTTTCTTTTCTTTTGGACTTACTACACATAAAGAAGTGTTATATCACAAGTATCACATAGTCACAGTCATATGATGGAATATCACAATATTATATCACATGACCAAGTCACATAAGGAGTATGGGAAAATAGTACACAGACCATGTAGTAGTTGTATAAGTAGTATACAAGAAATAAATAAGAACTCTATTGAGTTTTCCTTGTCAACTTGGACTTGGAGGGGATTTAAGTCATCTTGGCTAAAGTTTTACAATACCAATAATTCCCTCAGGGATATCCCACTGTTATAAGAGCCTCAGAAAGGAAATAACTTCCTGCACTTTTGAACAGTTGATTCATAATCTTAAGATATATAACAGGATTAAACTATAAATAGCATGGGAAACTCAGGTAACCTATATCACGTGATTAGGTTAGGTAATTGTAGAATATTCCAGAAGGACATGTGATTATAGGACTTTAGGACACAGACCATATAGAAATATAAGAGAATCTCTCATACACAACTCTGGAGCATGTATTAGCCCTGTTAAGACTCTAAACCTCACAGTTGAATATGCGTTTCAACTTGAAGCTTATATCTAATACTTGATATCTTCACGCTCCTTGTTAGAGGATTCAGTTAAGGTTTTCAGTGAAGTTATATCAGAGGAGAGATGTCAACGAGACTTTGAGTAGCACCCTTGAGGTTGTCCTAAGACAAGTAAGAGTACCGATTCCTCAGAGTAAGA
>Ga0153963_1000140_pt1 | contig 10893 bp, 10 predicted proteins | sample TSFL047MetaG_FD_104692 | JGI IMG/M metagenome (GOLD analysis project Ga0153963, IMG submission 104692) | Attine ant fungus gardens microbial communities from Florida, USA - TSFL047 MetaG | ecosystem: Host-associated > Fungi > Mycelium > Unclassified | place: USA: Florida, Withalacochee...
ATAGTGGGACGATGAGTAGAGGGCGCACAGTTTCCCATTCGAATAGATTGTTTTCGCGCTCTCGTCTGTAGCGTTCAAAGCGAGGACACATGTGCTGACAGGTGCCGACGATGGTGATGGCGTCCTCGAGCCGCTTTGCGACGAGGGGGTCGTCCATTTTACCGTCTGCGATGGCCTTCTTGCGCTCTACCTCCCGCGCCTTTACAAGCTGCACACATATAGACGTTTTATCCTTGGCTCACAAACACACAAAACACACCTCCTGGTAGAACTTTTCTCGCTCTTCCTGGGATTCTAGTTCAGGTTCATTAAGCTCTCCAAATAGCTCCTCTAGCTCCCTGTCTGAAGCTGTCTGCTGCTGCTGTTGTACTGCGACCTGCTTGGTGCCTTGGTCGTGATGGTCATTCCGTAATGTCGGGTTTGGGTATTTTCTTCCTCTCGCTGCGCCTCGTCCACCTCTCCCGCTCTGCCCGAACACTGTACTGTCGCTGTTTGCAGTCCATTGACGGTTCCGTGATTGTGTGCGACCGCGTGTGCGAGGAAATGTCGAGTTCATGCTGCCGAAAAAGCGAACGCGTGTGTGATGTGGTGGTCCCATCGGTTTATTTGCTTGGCTCTTGTTAAATAAATAGAAGCCACAGGCAAGAAACGTCGTTGGATGTTTTTCAGACTCCCACTTTATTCTCAGCATTCCGCAGTGGATGCCGTCAAGAAAAATTCTCCAGACAGACCTCCTGAATTTGAGGCCCGGCATACGGGAATCTTCCCCAAAGTCATCCATTGAATTCAGCATGTAGACTTGACAGTTTCATGTCCCATGGAAGTATCTGAGTCATCCTTGAAGTAGTGCAAGAACTGAAAGTAGTCTTAACTACTACACATGCCAAATAATGTCTAAAAAAGTAGTATGTCTCACTTAAAGAAATGTCTTAGCTAAAACTAGTGAAACTGGAGGAGACCTTGGTCAACCCAGAAGAACTCAAACTCCCAGATATATCATCCCTCACTATCATGGTCACAGGCAGCCTGCTTCTCTAGGTGCAGTCCACAGGGCTATTCCTTGGCTAGCTCTCATTATCACCTAGTTTCTTTATCATTATCCCTTCTTCTAATGACTACATCTAGTCATCTAGTCTATCTAGCATCTAGCATCTAGTCTAGTATCTATTGTCTTCAATGATGATAGCAAGAGACAAGTGCTGATTTTGCATGAAAGGACAGAAAGGACAAAAGAGTGAGTGGTAGCAGAGGAAACTCAATTGGGCTAGGACACACCAACATACACTTAGATCTGAGCTCTACTAGGTACTACAGGATGCTGCTGTGCATGATGGAGAAGATGTTAGGTTTTTAGGGCACAAACTCATTCTTCCCTTTTCTCATGTGGGGAGTCCCAGGTTTATGACCTAGTTGTTCCAAGATGCTATGGCCATTTGTAGACACTTCCACAAACCAGATCTCTTCCTTACCATAACTGCTAATCCCAAGTGGCCAGAAATCCTCCAGTCTTTTTCCTGGACAAACAGCTACTGATTGTATTATGGGTCTTTGAGCAAAAGAAGAAAGCACTCCTCAAGCTCACTGATAATGGCTTCTTTGGCACTACTGTAGCTCATATTCATACTATTGAGTTCCAGAAGAGAGGTCTTCCCTATATTCACTTGTTTATCTTTCTACATCCTTAACATTGTATTTGAGACTCTCATTACATAAACTCTATGATCTCAGCATAGCTACCTGATCCTCAACTACAGCCACTTCTCTTTGCAAAAGTCACCAAATACATGTTGCATAGTCCATGTAGTGTTGACAATCCCCAAGCCAAGTGTATGGTCAATGGACAATGTAGTAAATACTTTTCTATCACAAACTTCATTTAGCCATATCTCCATCAATTCTTTGATGATTCTCACAGTCTCAATGGCTACAGAAAGCCCTCAAAAAACCTTTCAATTGATGCCAGTTATGTTTTGAGGCAATCAGTATTGGCCAAGATATTAAGCAGATCAACAGGTAACCACCATGTTACTATTTATTAAATCACTAATATCTCAGAAACCACCATGATCAATGCTTTGGTTCTAAGCTCAATAAAAGCCTTCTTTATAATGCTCAGAATGAGCCTAAAGTGACCTTGAGGCAATTGATATTAGTGGAGATATGAAGGCCTCAATATTTGCATATAGACATTAATTAATTACCCATAGATAGTCATCTGCCTTTAATTAGAACAAATGACAGCCTCTATATGGTTAATTTATTGCATTTTTAAGTACAAAGGCACTACCATATGTAGAACAATAGGTAGTAGCATGTAATGGCCTGTTCTAGTGTACAGACCATTACTTTCCTGTATATAAGGACTCCCTGTCTGAGAATTAGACCTCAGACTTAACAACTGCTTTTGTCACTATCTTAACTTCACATTTTTGAACTTTTCAAAGTATCAAAGCACCAATCACAATAAGTAAGTGACCTTTTGTAATACTTTTCCAAGAGCTATATGTGTAAGTCCTTACAGACTTCACTGACTTAATTTCCCACTGATTGACAGCTCAACACTGTGATGCTCAATTGTAAATAAAAGAATAAAGTAAGGAAGACATCACAGGAAAAATGCTAGTAATATATCAGGTCACATGATCTGAGGTTGAAGGTGCTGCCAACATCTGTCAGTGACAGGTGATCCACTGGATTATACTCTCCCCCATCCAAAAAAATCAGGCCCCTTTATTTGTTTGTTCCTATCTATCAAGAGCCTCTGCCTCTAGCAGTTCTGATCTTTTTAGCCAAGTGTCATTTTTTTTCCCCATCCTGACCACTAGATCCTGTATTTTTGCCTTGCTCCTTTGTCCTTTTCCTCCACTATTTCTTAGATGTAATATTCTTCTGAGCTATCTTGTAATAATAGAGGGCTAGGCTTTGTGAGTTCACGGTCAGGGAAGAGGTTAGAATCATTGGGATACCACCATTTAAGGAGGCTGGAGTAGAAGGAGGGGAAGATGTTACTTAATAGTAGTAAGTCCAGTGTGTATTCTGACTTTTCTAGGTGTGCTTTGGTAATTTTCCAAGGTCCATTATAGTAAGGGAAGAATTTTGTAGATTATTTCTGATTCTTGGCTTTGTACTTGTGGCGGCAGTTCTTAGTACTTAGTATAACAAAATCTCCCTCCTAGAAATTTTTCTCTGCCCTACAATGTGCATTTGCATGGTGTGCTTGGTGGATTTTGGTAGTTGTCAGGGAGTCCTGGGCATCACTGATATTGTTGTGGAGCTATTCAAGGATTAAGGATATGTCTAGGGATTCTGTATTGTCTCTATTCTGAGGGGAAACTAGTGGGAAAATGAGTCTGGGAGAGAGTTCTAGGTGGAGTTGGAATAGTGAGTATCCTGTCGAGGTATTGACTGTGTTCATAATGCAGAAATGGATACAGGGTAGTGCCTTGACCTAGCCCTTCTACTGGTAGTTGATGTAGAAACAAAGTATTTGGTTGATGGTCTTATTGGTCTATTCTGCTACTCCGTCTGTTTCTGGATGATAGACAGATGATATCTTTAGTTTGACTCCTGTGATCTTATGAAGCTCCTTCCAGAACCTACTCACAAACAGCTTGTTATGATTCAATATGATCTCCAAAGGGAGACCATTCTCTTAGTACCAGTTATCAAAGAATAGTCAGGCTACTTCTAGGGTTATATTAGTTGTCCAACAGAGAACATGTCTGCTGATCCTAACCAATTGGTAATTATTATTAATATATTGAAGCCCTTATCTACTGGAAGAGGTCCAATGAAGTCAATGTTAATGTTGTCAAAACAGTGGTCTGGAACTGGTAAGGGGTATAGGAGTCTGATAGATCTTGAAGTAGTGTCTTTGTTATATAGATACTGTGAACATGATAGAATATATGAACTGTTAAGGTTATGTCATATTTGTGGCCAAAAGTAGCTCTCTCTCAGTGCTTCATAACACTTATCAGCCTGTCCTTCAAGAAAAGCAACTTAGTCTCTAGGTCTTGTCTGGCCCCTTCAAAAGAAGCTAGGTTATCCCTTAGTTTCACACACCATTTGTCTGTACTATAGCCCTTCATGATTTCCTTTAGCAGGGACTCATTTGTCTTTAGCTCAAGTATAGCTACTATTATCTTTATTAGGTTGTGGGTAGTAGTAGTGGTGGGTGCCTCCAATATAGGAGAGTGATGAGGATATTGGGACAATGCATTTGCAACTGTGTTTTCTTTTTCCTTAATATATTTGATGTCAAATTTATATTACTGGAGGAGATCAGCCTAATGGGTCTGGTAGCATGATAGTTTCTTCTGTTTATTGAAATATTCCAGGGTGCAATGGTTAGTATATACTATGAAATGTGCTCCAAGAAGATGGAAGCACCATTTTTTCAAGGCATGAACAATAGCAAGCATTTCCTGTTCATGCATGGAATAGTATTGCTCTGCTTTGAGATATTTGGTGGAATTAAAGGCCACTGGTCTTAAGGTTTCCCAAGTGTATCTGACACTTAAAACGGCACCTATACCAATCAGGCTAGTATCTGTTGTTATGTAGATATTCTCTCCTAAGTCATAATCAATTATGGTAAGATATCCTGTACTAGTTACTATCTCTTTTATGGCATTGAATGCCTTCTAGTAGTCTGGTGTCTACCAGAGAAATGTCTTATTGAACTCTTTCTTAGTAAGGTTGTCTAAGATGGTGGTGTGGATTGTCAGATAGGATATAAACAAGGCTAGGTATCTTACAAGCCAAAGAAAACATATACTTCTATAGTAGATATAGGAACAGACCACTCCAGAATACACTAGATCTTGCCTAGATCAGCGCAGATGCCCTTGGTAGAGATAATGTGCCTTAGAAAGGTAATCTCAAGAGCAAAAAGGTTTGTCTTCTTAGGTGAACAGTACAAATGGACTACTTAAAGGGCTTTGAGCACTTTCCAGATGTTCTCTTTATGTTCTTCAACTGTGTTAGACCAGATGATATGAGTGGCAAAAGTGCTTGAGTCATATGCTATTGGTATGTGGTAGAGGCATTAGTTCCTCCCATGAGCATTGCTATTCACTCATATATTCCAAATGGTGTATTGACTGTAGTAAGGGGAATGTCATCTAGATGGACAAGAGTTTGAAAGAATAAGTTTGTTATGTCAATCTTGCCAAAGATCTTCCCATAGCCGACATCAGCAAGAATTGTCTCGATGCAAGGTAGTAGTGTCCAATCATGCACAGTATTACTATTGAGTTTGTGGTAGTCATTCACCTAGCGAGATAAGGTTGTCAGGTCTGTCTTGGATACTAGGAAGATGCTAGATGAATATGGGCTGGAGAAGGGGCATATATGGCCTACTGCCAGGTGTTGGTCTAGGAGGGTTTTCTAGGTCTCTCTTAGTCTCTGAGACAGGAGTATAACCAGGCTGTGATAGAGACAGAGGGGTCCCAAAGTTTGATATGATGATATATATCTGTGGGAAGTTGGTTAACATAGGGTATTGTAGTTAGCAAATTTTGTTTGATATCTCTTATTCAACACCTGTAGCTGAGATTTAGACAAAGCTTTCTAAGCCTGTAGTATTGCTATATACTCTACTACTTGTTCCTTTACTAGTCAATAGTCATGCTTCTTCTTGGTAGAGGACTTAGGAATGGGTATAGAGAACTGGAGATTAGAGGGCAGCTAATGAGGGCAAGTGGTCTTCTGGGAGGTGTATTTAGGGATCATGTTGGTATGAATGGCCAACCAGGGAGGTCACTTTCTCTCTCTAGTGATTTCTGTTGGTCTTGACTGCTCAACTAGGGTAGTCATCTCTGTTCAGGTAATCTTTTAATGGTATAGTCAGTTTTGGGGCTCTGAGACAGAGGAAGTCTCTTATAGCATAGTCTTATGAGATTGTAGCTAGTGTGCTTGTTGGTGAGGGTTCCAGTATCTGCATCAATAATGAGTTTGTTGAGGTGGATAAAAGTCAGTCCTAGAAGCATTTTTTCTACTAGTCTTTTGGTTGCAAGCACATAAACTACCCTTGATTTCCAAGATACACCATCTCTACTAGATAATGTAAATGAAGTCCAGTTTTGCAACTTTTCTAATGCCTTTCCTTCAAAACATCCCACTATTAGTTGTGGTATTTTCATCTCATATACTGTTAACCCAAGTTCTTTTGCAATGTCTTCTTTAATCATATCTAGGTAAGTGCCTATGTTAATAAGAGATCTGACTGGTTTAGAGTATGAGAGGAAAAGAGATATGATATGGAGGTGGAGATAAATCCAAGAAAAGCGGGGTGGTTGGGAGAAGGTAACATACTCTGATGAATTATCATCAAGGTCTATGGTATCCATTGTTGGGACCTGAGTAACTAACTGTAGGAACTCAATCTTGGGGCCCATTTCCCTTTTTGTTGGAGTTACTCTCAGTTGATAGGCCTGGGCTGCTAGGGCGTCAGCCTCAGTGAGTACACAATAACTAATAGAGGAGGAGAGATCAGTAGTACATTCCTTACTGCTATAATTGGTGTAGAATTTCCTATAGTAGAAACAGTTCTAGTGTTGCATAAGGAGCATATGTTCTGAGTCAGTTAGTTAGAAAGGATTCAAGCAGGTTCTGTCACTATGTGGTGGGTGGGAGGAGGTCCCCAACTAGTTACAGTTACTAGTATAAGTATTTGTGAGGTGGTCTGAGTGATGTCTTGCATAATCAGCTGCTTCCTCTGCAATATGTCTTGTTTCTTTGTAGGCAGCAGTTAGATATTCATCGTGCATCTTAACTTGTAGGACCCAGTGTTAAAGGGAGACACCTGCAGTAAGAGATTTGTCTAGGTCAGTTGAGCTAGTAGATAAAGGGGGGAGCTCAGGAACTAATTCATTTTTCAGGCTGAGCTGGAGGGTTTCATCCATAAGGGCTTCTATTGTAGTGTGAATGGTGGGGGATGATATGTGGTGAGTGCTGCCAGTGAGCATAGTGTTGAGGTCTTGGAGGGCATTCTTGTCACAAACTTTATTTGGCCATATCTCTATCAATTCTTCAACAATTCTCACAGTCTCGAAGGCTACAGAAAGCCCTCAAAAAGACCTTTTTATTAATGCTAGTCATGTCTTGAAGCAAACAATATTGGCCAAGATATTAAGCAGATCAACTGGTAACTTACATGTTACTGTTTATTAAATTACTAATATCTCAAAAACTGCCACAATCAATGCTTTGGTTCTAGACTCAGCAGAAGCCTTCTTTATAACACTCAGAATAAGCCTAGAACAACCTCAAGGCAATTAATATTAGTGGAGATAGGAAGACCTCAATATTTGTACATGGACTTTATTAATTACCCATAGATAGTCATTTGTCCTTTTCTTAGAACAAAGGACAGCCTTCATATGGTTAAGTTATCACTATTTTAAGTACAAAGGTACTACCATATATAAAACAATAGGTAGTAGCATGTGATAGCCTGTCCTAGTGCACAGACCATTACTTTCCTGTATATAAGGACTCATAGTCTGAGGGTTAGACCTCAGACTTAATAATATCTCTTGTCACTGTCTAAACTTTGCTTATAAGCATCTTTTGAGTTTACCATCAACCAAATCACAATCAGTAAGTGGCCTTTTGTTATAGTTCTGCTAATCCTAGAAAGGACAGTTATCCTGGCAAAGGCACAACATTTTGTGGTACTGTTTGGTTTCCAACTAGTAGGTAGAACAGCTGTATGGACTTCTTTGACAAAGGTCTCAAAAGGTAGGGCATTGAACTCTACTTCTGCTTTGCCATACCATAACTGGAGTTTAGGATCAATGAGCATGGTCACAGCCTTCCTAGTCTTCTAGTCCTCCTTTGTCTCTGAATGGAGGAAATACGAGATTATCATTTAGTATCAGCTGGCAATGGTCTCGACAGTCACATCTTCAGCTGTGAGCATGGGGAGTTTAGTGGGCACAGTTAAGATAATCATGGCTTGGTTACCTGTGATCATAGTAATGGGGATCAAAAGGTTTGATCATAAAATAAAGGTGAAAGTGAGGTCAGAGAGATAAAATCTCCAAACTGCTTCACAATTGTGTACTAAACAAGTAGGCACTAGGAAGATAAATCAAATAATAGAGAGCTTACTAAAGGTAGAAGTCCAAAGAATATCCAAAATATATTTAATAGAAATCTAAGAAAGAAGAAATGTTTTTAGTATCTACTTAAGTAAACCCTTACCATAATAGGATCCCTAAGACATGCATTTATCTTGTACCATGACACTACTGCCCTAACCTAGTCTAGTAGCCTAGCTTGCTGCCGATATAGCAGTACTACCTAAAACTCCTGTGCCGTCATGCAGGCTCTACTAACCATACAACTAGAAACCTACTCCAAAAACATGTAGTGAGTGGTTAGCTTCTAGCATAAGTGAATGCCCAAGTCTATTGAGGCTTGAGTCTCCCTTTAAGGAAAGTTTTATAGAGTTTTCATAAAGCAGACATAAAAAAAACCTTAAATCACTCAAATAGCCTTTCAGCTCTAGAGCAACAAAAAGAGAGAGAATAGGGAGAAGAGTATTTTTCTCTCTTCTGTGCCCTAGAGTATTTTATTAGGATTACAAAGCAATGATACAACAAAAGAAAAGAAACAAAGAAAACTTCCAAATTCCCAAAGATAGTAAGAGTGAAATGATGAGACGGTACCTCTTCTAATCACTTGGCTACTACTCCCCACTCTTCTAATCCTACTCCCATGGTTCTTCTCTAAACAATAGATGGCTCTTGAGCCTTTTGATAGGCCATAAAGAAAGACAGCAATCTTGAGTCGTCTTGCTTTCAAGCATATTGTCTTCATCAAATACCCCTTCTTCTATCTCTCTATCTAATCTTTCTGCCTGACCTCTTTAGTCCTTCTACTACTCCTCTATACCTCATCACATCTTTGAGTCTTAGTCTTCTTCTGTTAGGTTTGCAATGTAGTCCTCAAGAGAACTTATCTTGCTAGTTCTTGCTATAATTAGCCATCAGCAATGATGGCCCTGCTCTGATGGTAACCTAGATATTATAAATAAGTCACTACCACCAAGATATGACATTATCCTTATAGAAAACATCTTCTAAGGTCCTTTCTGCTTTTAAGAGCACTTTAGAGAGAAGTTCTATTATAGATCTGTTATTATTGCAATGAACTGATGCAATAGACATGTAATAGACATGTCCAATCTCTTCTACATTCTGTTGACTCCTCCACTCCACTTACACCACCATTCTTCCATTCCTTCTCCATTCTAAGACATCAATGCCGGCTCATCATTGATATAGTGACACCTGTCACCTGGGCCACAAGCTAACACCAAAGAGTGCAGAATAGGCTTAAATAGTGTTCAGTCTCACTATCTTTCCTCAGTCGTCTACTCAATCCCGAGATGTCTGAGATATTAACATAATAAAAGTTATGAAATTCTCTAGACAATGCTTATGAGGTCTCTGTAGTGATGGTCATAGCCACTACTCTGCTACTCAAGTAGTATACTTGAGTTCATGACTGGACATCTAATGATATCTCTAGGGGGCTGAACTTGTCTCTCGAGCTGGTTATTCTCATTGTTATGGTGAAAAATATCACTTTTATTGCCTAAATGGCTATCTGGCATGATACTGGCATGACAGTGTGCTAGATACAGCAGCCTTGACTCTCAGGCACTTGGGATAATGAACTCATTCCTAGTTCATAATATTCTTATGCATGGAAAAAAGAATATAGCATCTCTCTAGAACTATTTGTGTGATAAGTATGGCTCCCCTGGGTCTGCTTCTGTTTTTGCAGACTATTAGCGCACTAGACATTTCTAGATTTCTGGGAATAGCAACCCTGTTCCTCAGATTGTAAAACTTGATACTCTTTATACCAGTCTGAAGGGGAACAAATATAATGTTCCCTCCCTCATTCATGCAATGACACTTTTATCTGCTATTCTTCAATCTTGGAATAACTTGGCCATCTCTATCCTCACTTTCTAGACCTTACTCACCTAGTTGACTTGGGATTTTGTGAGCTTAGCTATTCAGTCTGAGTTCTCCTAAAAATCAACCAGTGCTTATACTGCTTATCACTTAGGTATTCCTAGAGGTAATCATTCTCCCTCTTAGAAGAAAAACCTCCAGGATAAGCAGCAGCAATAGTCACAAGAGGATTCCTCTTAGTAGCAAAAGAAAAAGCATGGTTGAGAAAAGCATGGTAGTAAAGCATACCAAGCAAATAGCTCTTCCAAATCTGTTAATAGTAATGAGTACCAAGCCTCTAGTGCCATTGCTTTTACAAGTATAGCTACTATTGTTCCTCATACTCATTCTCTTTCTCCTAAGCCTCAGTCAAAAGCTAGAGTACCCAAGCTTACTGATTAGCTCTCTGAGCAATACCTTTCTCAAATTGGCCTAATCTGTGGTCTATTGGCATGTGCACAAGATAAAGTACTAAAACTATATGATAAGTGCTTAGCTAGGAAATTCCCTGATCCTACTCTTGTTGAGGTATCTGCCTCCAAAATTACTGAGCCTTTCTCAAAGGCTTCTCCCCCTCAGGTTCAAAGTGGTCCATCCAAAATAGATGCTGACCTACCTTTAGTGACAAACACATCTATTTTAGGGAAGTCAGCTAATACTGATGATGTAGTATCCTTGGGAAGTCCTGAGGATTAGGGCTTAAATAATCAAATTCCTGAATATGATCTGTATGTGCATTCCTCTTCTATCTTTTACCATTCTCTAACTATCTCAGCTCAGTCCCTCACAACCTGTGCCAATGTAATAGCTGCAACTAGGATCTCTGTAGCATCGAGTAGTGTAGTCTATATGGCTCAATGTGACCATAATTTCCTTGAGTCATAGAAACAAAGTCAGACTCGAAAGGAGTGAAATG
>Ga0153963_1000141_pt1 | contig 10867 bp, 7 predicted proteins | sample TSFL047MetaG_FD_104692 | JGI IMG/M metagenome (GOLD analysis project Ga0153963, IMG submission 104692) | Attine ant fungus gardens microbial communities from Florida, USA - TSFL047 MetaG | ecosystem: Host-associated > Fungi > Mycelium > Unclassified | place: USA: Florida, Withalacochee...
CCTTGACGATCTAGTAGTATAAATACTAGTCTTCTGTTGTAGATATACTTCAGTTGAATATCACCTTAGCTTCTGGGACTATCCAATAAGCTTCTTGGGCCTTCACTTGTGAAGTGTGCCCTAACACAGTCCCTTATGAGGTGGTTGGCCTCTCCACACTGATAGCACCCTCATGGAGGTAGAGAGCGCGCCTTCTGGACTGCGTCTACATCCATAGGTATTCCTCCGGACAGTACGGGAGGAGCGGGTCTCGGTGGAACAGAGGGCGGCGTGGACGGAGGAAGACGGAACGTCAAAAGAGGGGCAGACTGAGGAGGGACAGAGCGCGTGGGGGTCGTTGTCGTTGACCGGAGCGTGGATTGGAAGGCCTCATTGGTCAACCGTGCTTGGTCAATCCTCCAGGCAGCTATGTACCAAGCCTCTGGATCAGTGTCTGCGGGTCGTCCGAACAGCATGGTAGCGATCTGGCTCTGGATGCTCGACTTGAGGCCTCGACGGAACTTCACCACAAGAGTCCGGGGGTCAGTGTATCCGGCATCGGAGACCAAGGTCAGGAAAGTGTCCAAGTAGTCGTCCACCATCCAGTTTCCTTGATAATAAGAGGAGCCTTGCAGAGCGTTAACGGCGTCTGCTTCCGCATTGACCAGAAAGAATTGGCTCCGGAATTGTTGTTCGAAGTGGGCCCAGGATTAGATGGGAAAGATGCCAGTGTCCGCTTCCTGGCGAAAGAGGTTCTCAGACCACCTCGTGACGCATCCGTCTTTGAAGAAGGTGAGGGTCCACAAGATTTTCTCCTCATTGCAGCTGAACTGTTCCGGGGCCAGGCATAGGTATAACGTACAGGAGTTGAAGAAGGCTCGGCCAGAACTCTGTTCACCGGAGAAGTCGGGGGGAGAAGGGAGTTTTGGCCTTGTCCGCTGTTTGGATGGGGCGGACGGAACAGGCGAAGGGGGGCTGACAGGGGGCGGAGATGTGGGTATCGGGGGTGGAGCGACTGTCGGAGCGGGGGCAGGGCCGGTCATCAGTTAAGTGAGCTGTTGTATTTGGGCTGTTAGGCCCGCGAGGGTATTGGTAATAATGTGTTCCAAAGCATTCTGACGCTTGGTTAACTCCTGGAGGTGGTGCTGCAGGTAGCCCAAGGCGTCAGCGACGGCTGGGGGGGTATCTACAGGGAGTGACATCTTCTTGGAGTGGGGTGATCAGGGGGCCGGAGTTGCTAATGGAGGACGACCGGAGGGCAGCTGTCCACTGAGAAATTCCAGGGTTCTGATAATAGGATCTAATTCTGCTGTAAAGGTGACTGGAGTAAAGCTCCAGGAGATTCCTCAGTTAATTATAATTTATGAAATATGGTTACAACCTACCTCTAGGAGATTCCTCAGAGAATTAGATGAGGCTCCTGGAGGGAATAATCTATATTATATACTACAGTGTCTTCGCGTCCCTGCATCGGTAACCAGGGTCTGAACAAGGAAAGTGCGTTGGGTGGCAACAGAGTGCTCTTGGAATTATGGGAGTAAGACCCAATATTACGTAGTAATATTGGATCGGCTGCAGGGTCGCTCCAGAGGATGGGAACGGGCTCCGGAGTCACGGATTAGGAGTCCCCTTACACTCAAGGTTGAAACATATATTTACCTTGTGGTCTAGAGTCTTAACACTCCTAGTCCAAGTTGATAAGGAGAACTTGATAGAGTTCTTGTTCAATTGCTGTTTACTACTTATATATATCTTGGTATTTACTTCTATTTACAAAGTCCTATGTATTCTTTTTCATCTAACTCTCCTGCATGTTTGATCTTCTGGGAACTTAAAAGAAAAGAAAAATAAAAGAAAAATAAAAGAAATAAATATTGACTTAGCTGTTTTGCCAAGTCAAGTTCTCTTTGTAATCCTCAAAGAGTCTGTCCTCTAAGTCATCACAACTGAGTTGCACAATATGGTCAGTTATAGTATAAATCAGGACAAACATAGACAAATAGTCTAACTGTATAAGTAGTATAGCAAATCAATCAGAGGACTCTATTGAGTTCTCTTTATAACCCTCAAAGACTTAGTTGCTAAGTTAACTTAACTTGAGTTGTACAACACCAAGGTATCATATGGTACTTGACTAGATGGAGTAAGGAATCTTGTATTAGAAATAGCTATAACAGAGCTAGACCTTGGCAAACAGTTATATATTGATTTTTTATTGTATATATAGTAGTTATAGTAATAGTTATGATATTCATTCAGGGCTTTCACTAGCAAAAACCACTATTATCTCCTCCCTTGAGTCCATGATGGCTCCTGGGGGGACCCCTATTCTACTGAACCTCTACTACTAATATTGTCATGATTTCACCTTCCATCTTTATGTCTACTTTGTTTGTTTATTTGTGTCACAAACTTCATTCAGCCATATCTCCATCAATTCTTTATCAATTCTCATGGTTTGAATGGCTATGGGAAGCCCTTGAAAAGACTTTTCTATCAATACCAGTCACGTCTCGAGGTGATCAATAATGGTCAAGATATTAAGCAGATCAACTGGTAACCACCATGGTACCGTTTATTAAATTGCCAATATCTCAGAAACAGCCATGATCTAAGCTTCGCTTTTAGGCATCAGAAAAGCCCTCTTCATACTGCTCAGAATTAGTCTAAAAAAGCACCAAGACAATTAATATTGGTGGAGATATGAAGACCTCAATATTTGCACATGGACTTCATTAATTACCCATAGATAGTCATTTGTCCTTTTCTTAGAACAAAGGACAGCCTCTATATGGTTAATTTATTGCATTTTCAAGTACAAAGGCACTACCATATGTAGAACAATAGGTAGTAGCATGTGATGCTCTGTCCTAGTGCACAGACCATCACTTTTCTGTATTTAAGGACTCATAGTCTGAGGATTAGACATCAGACTTAACAACATCTTTTGTCACTATCTGAACTTTGCTTATAAGCCCCTTTTGAATATATCTTCAACCCAATCACAAACAGTAAGTGACCATTTGTGATAATTTGTGTCTAACTTATGATCATCATGACACCTGTTGAACACATTGTACTAGTTGAGGCTCTTGTTGGTGGAGCTTTTCTTGCTTTAGTCTCCTAGAGAGTGGCATCCAAAATGCAGATGGTAGTCCAAAAGGATTGTACCAAGTTAATACTGCTGTCCAGGTGGTTTTGTAATCCCCTAATCAAAAACCCAATGGTAGAGCCCCAACACTCAAAAAATGGGTGGGCTGTCTTCACTTCACCTTTACCACTGCAGGAAGTCACATAGGTTGGGCTTTGACAAAGAATGGAAAATGTGCTGTTGATAGAATCAGCTGATACAGGCCCTTCTCATAGAGCTTTGACTCACTGACAAGTCACCAGTACCTACCTGAAAAGGGGTCTGACTAGAGTACCTGTTTCAGTGTCTATTTACAAGTGTTATGTGTGAGGAGGGTTGGTCTGGTCACAAGGTATAGGGGGCTAGGAAGAGATATTGGCAGGAGCATATTTTAGACACTGGTATCTGTCATTTAGTGTATAATTTCTCTACCTAGGCTACTGACTACAGTTGGGGTCTGGGAGGCACACTTACAACATGTGCTGGAGGTGTGTAGCTATCTTTTACATAGTGCTGTCACAGCCTGCCTACATGCTCCATGTAATAAATTAATGATTTTTTTTAAAAAAAAAAAGTTATGATATTTATTATCTTAATACAATAAAAAACACGATCACTAAGAAAACAACAAACTAATTATAGTGTATTGTTTGATATTCTGATATCTCAAGCCCTAGTGTAGCATTGGATGTTGCATAGGTACTACCAGAAGATATCGTCACAAGATATCTAAATATTATTAGAAGATATTTCTCCTTTATATGGCAGATAGTATGTTATAGAAGTATTATTACTCAATCAAAATGTCATATTCTTTCAAAGAACAAAATTTGAAGTTCTAGATGAAAGAAGCCTTAGAGAGACCAAGATAAAGAACTTACTAGAATATAAAATGCTATACTAAAGTTGGCTTCATGTCTTGATATGTAAATCAAAAGTTTGACTTTGATTGTCTATAGATAGGTATAAATAAGGAGAATTGAGACAAGACCATTGCAGAATGATATTATTGTTATGGAATGACATTGAGTTGTCTTGGAAACACCATTTGCTAGAGCATTTGTTTTGGATATTTATGTATATAAATGGTAACTTCAGTGTAATTAAGTCTTTTCTTTCTTTCTCTCTCTTCCCCTGTGTGCAATTTATTTTTCTGCAACAAAGATTCATTGCATGTTTACCAATGAGTTTTTCCCCTTTTTGCATTGTTCATTCTTAACTCAATATGACTGATAGTCTATGATATAACTGTCAAGCTGCTAGGAAATTGTCAATACGATACTTCATAGCTTTCTCAACATAGCCAACATATAGAAATAGGCATCTCTTGATAGGACAGATGTTTCTGCACTGTCAAGGAGATCAAATGCCATCAAGAGCTTAACAAGCTTCTGATTGATGCAGAATTATTTGTGCTTGTTGAATTCTGATAGGTTAGTTAATGTCTGACACTCTGTACTCTGCTCGTTCTTCACATGGAGCCCGAGCAGCTCGTACGCTGGACCCGCTTTGCTGCAAAGGGTGGCATTGGAACATGTACAGCTGTAAACGACTACATTGCACAACACTCAGATGATCTCATGTTCCTACAGGTGCGCTGCCGGGTGCAGCTTCCTTCTGCCTTGCTCATATAGTCTAGGGTGACGAGATCGTCGTGCTGTGGCGAATACCCAATGAAGAGGATATATATCTCGTGCGAAGTGTCTGTCTTTCGTAAACTAATATCTGACTTGGGTATAGGGACTTTGCGAGGGCATTATCGGGAGATTTCATGGCCAGAATGTTCGATTTCATGGTAAACTCAAACGCCCCATAATCACTAAACGGTCTTTCGTTTCTACCGGAAAATTGAAAATCCCGAATCCCAACGTTGAACGACTAGCTCCCTCTCCTTATACCAATCTTCAGGATGACAATCCGTTGCCCACCCCTCCTGATACCATCTATTTGACAGAGGATGATAGACTGAGTTCTCCATCCTCAAATTTTTCTGCTTCCGCGATACCCTCTGACTCCTCCGTCGAGACACTCAAATCCCATGATAGACCAATATGTTCTCGGGATTCGACGGCACAACAGCGAGACACTCCCCGTCTCCTTGTCGAATCAGTAGCTGCTATTCCATCCGCTGTTTCACCTGTTAATGTCTCTCCATTGAACATTGTCAAAAAGTCTCCCACGGCTTCACCACTTCATCAAATAACTTTTAACCAAGAGGACCAGTCGCTTGATATCCACACCTCAGCATCCTCTTCTGTTCCCCTTGACATCCCGACGACCCCCTCAGTTCAATCGCCGGTTTGTGCCAACAGCCACGATTCGGATGGAAAAACTGGAATTGGGCTCTCACTCCTGCAAAATCTAGAGTCAGGAGAGTCGGATGATGGATCAATCAGTGAATACACGAGTGCCTGCCAACGCGAGAGTCAGAATGATGGGAGCTTCGTCGAAGGTTTGTTATATCATAACATCATTGACGATTCGAATGTTCCTAGGCCAAATACACCAACTATTGTACCATATAGTTCGAGCCAAGACATCATTTCCCCTAACGAGAACCTGTCCCAGATGTTTCGAATATCTTCTCAATCTTCCTCACCTCTGTCCACTACTCCACCACGCTCACTTCCCCCATTATCTCCTCCTGCCAACTTTCAGACCCTTTTTACGCATTCACCCAAATCCTCTCTTCGGTCTCAACGATCTCAGCAATCTTTGAGCTCATGGGAAGGCGCTGGAGATATTTACGATGATTATCGATACTCGAGAGCCTCTATGGTCACTGGTGGGACCTTGACATTAAGAGGGCGTTGGTCATCAGTTGCCGGCTCCAAGACATCTCAAAGGGAAGCCTGGGATAGTTATGGGTACGATCAGCCACCACCACCCATTCCTGTAATCAGTCACCGGCCTAGTATAGACTCCTTACCGGCTACCAAGAGTAGTGACACTGTCCTTTTCGGCAGAAACGTAGATTCTAAAAAGAGTGGTGAAGTCAGGAAGAGCGATGGTCCACGCAAATCAGCTGAATCCCAAGTGCATTCGGCAGATCACTGGTCGTGTCAAGAACTTCTAGCTTCTCACCCTTCCCCAATTCACCTCGAACTTCCAGATCAAGCAATAAGGGACCCCCCTTGCCAAACGTCAGAAGCATCCAGAACACTTACACCAGCCAACTTCCGACATTCCATGGTATCGGGGGCTTCCGTCTGTAGCCGCCTATCTGTCCGCCTATCTGTCCTGGAACAAGAAACTCATAGAACAACGGGATTAGATACATCATCGCCTCCTCCAGCTTTACCTGATTCCCCTGTAAAATTTGATATAGATACACCATCAGGATGTCACTCACAGTCGACACCACTTCAGCCTCCTGAAAGTCAATCACTTTTCCATCGCACCAACTGCATAGCATCAACCTGTTCATCTTGCGATCAAGAGGTCTTGCCGATTTTTGGTACGTCTCCTACGTTCAGTTCTACGACAGCCTTGTCCCTTATGGCCGTGATAGCTTCAGCCTCGAGGGAAAAAGTGGAGGATGGAAAGAATCCTGAGGAACCAGAGAAGAAGCAGACACAAGAGCAGGCCGATGGTCCAGATGCGGGAAAGTATACATTAGAAGTAAAAGATAATGGGGGTGCCGATGAGGAAGACGATCTATTAGATGTCATGCAGGAATCCACATTCGAAACGGAACATGCTCATGATTTGTCATTGAGTATTACTCAAACATCTGCTCTCCTCCCTGAGTCTAGTCAAGCTGCTATGAAAGGAGACACCCTTATTTGCACGCCACCGCCTACCTCACTCGTTGGAAATCATGTCTACCCTCATTCGCTTGATGATTCCTTAGTGCCTTCCCAACTACCTCGGATGCAAACCCCATTAAGAAGAACAGATATAGCAGAGTCTCTATCTTCATTTTCGGCAGTCTCACCAACATCGCATGTGCACCCTGCATGTCATCAACTAACTCTTGCCGATTTGCGTGAAGGTGGCGGAACTCCTATACCAGGTACAAATCAAAGGCGTACAATCTTTCTTCCTCACCCGAATGCACCTAAATCACCACCTATCGAGACACGAGGGCCTCTGTTCATTACATCTCAACAACATTCTTCACCCTGTGGTGATATGAATCCTGTAATTCCGGAAGTCGTGTCGAAGACCGCGATGCGTTCTTTGTCTCTACTTGCTTCGAAGCCAAGGATAATGTCGACAATCTATGGGGAGTGTGATGTTGAGCTGGGTGCAGCGCTAGGACCTGTGCCGATCACGTTTTCGATACAGCCACTATCTCCGACATCTTCGCAGCATCATGTGGTGCCTCAGCCTCCTAGCAATCAGGCGTTTGTTTCCTCGATGCCATTGTCTCCTCTTCCACCTTTACCAAGGTTGGCAACGAATTCACCTCCGTTGAGTGGGCATTTACGCAGGTGTGAAAGCGTGATGGGTAACTCACGTATCAATGTGAACGTGACTGCGGATGGCAGTGGAAGTCGCATAAGTAAGGGAGTAGTGCCAAGAGCGAATTTCTATCCGAGTGGTCCTAGCCAGCGACCAAGGAGTAGGAGTTATTCTGCACTCAGTTCATATTCATTTCGATCTAGTCAAGAGGAGGGCGAAGTTCAGCTCGCCGGACGGGCATTGGCCAGTGATGTTCGACAGACCTTGAAGAACAGCCAGGGATCGAGCACATCATTTTCCCAAAGTCAGATCGAGGCCACATCTCCGCGTTCTTCTCCGCCAAGTTTTGGAGCCCTGGTCAAACAAACATCATCAAAGCCGCTCTTGAGTCCACTTTCTCAATCGTTTCATCCTTCATCAGTGCCTGATTTGAGACAACTCTCATTATCTCCTACGTCATTGCACTTGAGGGAAGCTACGCCATACCCGAATTGGAACAATTTGCCACTGTCAAAGCCCACAGTAGATGTTAGTGATAAATCTGTGTCGTCACTCCTCTCGGGTGCGAGACCTCTGCCAGAGGCCAGCATTTGTGATCAGGCTATAGACGAAGCTGGGCCAATTTCCGTTTCAAATCAAAGCGACTGTCACTCCCATTCCCACTCTAATCCTCCATCTCCTGCTCATCATCGTCAACCTTCGCTTCGTAGCAGACTCTCACTACCCAGTCTTCGCAGACATCGGAGTAGACATGATGACATGCCCTCACCAACCGTCACTGATCACAACCTCGACGATACAGTTCAGGTTCAAGACTTGGATTTCAAGCTTGTGAAGCCAGCGACTCAGTCACAAGTGACGTCCAGTGAAGATCTGTTCGCATCAAATGGACGAGGCCATGCAAGTATGGGCATGTCACACCCGCAGGCGATTCTCTTTCGCTGTGCCACTGGTCCCCCAGCACTACAGAGTGATCTGCGATCTCCTGCAGGTGAAGATTTCAGTGATATTAGGTCATATCCATCGCGGTTAGCCATCTCCACCCATCCCATCACGCGTTTTGGTGCAGATGCAGAGATCAGTGTGGAAGCTCATCGACATCGTGAGCTGAAATGGATGTCCCTTATGAGCTCACTTGCTCCGCCACAATGGAGGAAAAGCAAAAAAGTCAGGAAATTAATTCACGAGGGTGTGCCATCGTCTGTGAGGTATCTCATCTGGCAACATTTGACGGATGGAAAGGCAAAAGTGGTTCCTGGGGTCTACGTGAAACTTGGGAAGAGGGAGAGGATAGCCGTGGCAGATAAGATTGAGGAGGATATAAGAAAGTGTTTCCTGGGTCAGCCGCACTTACAGGGAAAAACGGGACCGGTATTGGCCCTGTTACAGGCGTATTTGACGATGGTTCCGGATGTGCAGTATACTAGGGGTACTTTACCTGCCAGGCTTGACGCGCTAGTGCTAATATGTTATTTCACACAGGTTTAACGCTCATTGTTGGACAGTTATTATCACACGCTCCAGAAGAAGACGCGTTCTGGATATTTGTATCGATTATGGATTCGCATCTTCGACCTTATTTCTCGACAGCCACAGTCCAGATGGATATTGATGCAAATTTGTTCAGTCGAGTCGTAGAACAGAATGATGGTCAACTAGCGAAGAAGATATACATTGATTTCGCTATCGAGCCAAGGGATGTCTGTGCTGTTTGGTTGGTCTTTGTACTGGCGTTTCTTTTGTATCATTGTCTCATTTTATTTTGTTAGGTTCTCTACTCTCTTTGTTAGCACGTTGCCGCCTGATTATGTCAATCGTATCTGGGATACGTTCCTCTTCGAGGGTGAGTTAAGGCCTGTATCCTGACGATGGAATGCTTTTTTCAACTTGCCTTATCAGGAGTTCCCTTCCTTTTTCGCGTGGGTGTCTCCATCGTGACGTTCTGTCGTCGTCAGATTCTTAATGCGACATCACCCGAAGCTGCACTGGAGCACCTTCATCATCCTTCGTCTGTCTGGCTTCTCTCTACTCCTGACAGCTTCTTGTCCCTTGTTCATGCTGTCAAGATGAAGGATGATGATATTCGTAAGAGTCGCATCAAGATGGAGGCTCTAGTCAAGAAACAAGTCCAGTCTCAAGCATCACGACATGTTCCTATCGCAACTACGATTTCACTCCCTCTTGCTTAGTTGAACTCCTCAGCATCATTTACCATCTTTATCTTCATGTTTTGTGAACTTTAAAATTATTCATAGATGTCCTGGGTGCTATCAAACCTCAAATAAGTAGTTCGGTGTGTTATCTGTAATAGTGCAGTAACTTCCTTATCTAAATTGTATATTGTTTGATGGGGGCTGCTTCGTCGATATCATAATCAAAGCCAATGATGATAGTTGAACTACTCCTGGCCGTTACTATTCAGTCCGTCGTACGATAATTCTTCTGCCAGTATCCGAGGAAAAGCACCGAGTCATAGATCTTGTGTAGAGGGAAGCCAGCGAACTTCATTAATGACTGAGGTACGGACGAATTTCAGTTCTTTATGCCTCGGGTTAGAGTTGAAACATGGGAATATGATGCGTAATTTGATGATGGATGGGAGATGGACTGGGCAAAGATCCCAACATGATTGCTGATAGAAAAGTGGCCAGAGCCTTGAAAATCCGTTTGGCGGACATACTTGATCCAGTAATCAATAGACCTGCTCATTGCGTGCCGAAATATACAGAACTAAATGAAGGTAAGGTGGGTCATAGATATAGCAGGAAAAAAGATAGATACCGTTATTCCCATGCATCACTGTACCGATTTGTCATTATTCTGTTGACATATTCCTCCGTCTACTCTAGTGCGATGTTCATATAACCGTCAAGACAAGATAATTTCCCTGTTGACACAAGCTAGTGAGTCCAAGCTGCTACTATCTAGTTGAACGCTGAATAGACTTCCCTAGATACTTATTGTCCTTTTTGAGTTAGAGGTATCAGAGTGCTATACCATACACAGATATACATTACAGATCAAGGTCACATACTATATATAGATGTTGCCTCAAATATAGAATGAAGCTGAATTGAACATGCTAATCTTTTTCTTATTTCTCCTCTATGGCTGCCAAAGGTTGTGTGATGAAGATTCTTTTGAGGGAATAGGAGCCAAACACAGTAGCAATCTGAGTCAATGGCTCTGATCAAAGTCAGAGGGGGTTTAAAAAAAGTATTCTACCACAAAGAAATGTTGCTCAACGTGCAAGCAGTATTCTGTCTTCAGGATGAAGACATGATATTATCAGATCCATTGATTTTCTCAGACTGGAATTTCACACATGCACTACATCCTCAGAATTCTTAC
>Ga0153963_1000142_pt1 | contig 10866 bp, 7 predicted proteins | sample TSFL047MetaG_FD_104692 | JGI IMG/M metagenome (GOLD analysis project Ga0153963, IMG submission 104692) | Attine ant fungus gardens microbial communities from Florida, USA - TSFL047 MetaG | ecosystem: Host-associated > Fungi > Mycelium > Unclassified | place: USA: Florida, Withalacochee...
CTATTTTTTTTAATTGAGTCTCTAACATTTGTAATATTCTAATATATTTCTTAGAGTGGAGATTGATAGGAAGAGCTCCCTTGGCCCTTGCCTTTATTCCAGAAGCTCTTGAGGTTGTAAATGCAATTCTCTTAAGTGTGTAAGGGGTGATCTTGGTGAGAAATTGAATTAGTGACTGTTTCCTATTTTATACCCTATTCTTTCTTGAGACAAGACACAGCAGTTGCTTGGACAATCTTCTATAGAATAGCAGGCCTGAAAAGCCTAGCTAATCATTGACTCAGATTGTATTATACTCATAAGGTTTGGTATAGGAGTGTAAATGAGGGCTTGATTGAGTGTAGTAAGGCCTATGAGTGGTTTACTAATTATTCTACTAGTGAGCTTGTTATGATATGTAAAGATAAACACCTTAGGAACATCATGCAAGGCAGATCTAGATTGAACCTATAATCATTCTATCTATTTTTATATTATAGCTAAGCTACACTTTTCATTTTAATTTTTTTCCAATACCCCTACTTCCTCCTTTTCCCTACAAACCCTTTAGCACACAATTGAGAACTGTCATTGCTCTTTTCTCTTGCTTGTCATAGTAAAAATCTCTTTTGTTCTCTTTATTATCCTCTCTTCTACCCCATACTGTATCACTCTACTACTTAACATCTCAAATTTATTTTGGAAAACAATTTTCCCCTTCTCTTCTTCTACTTTGTTCCTACAGTTTTGGGCCAAATGCCTGAACCCTTTGCAACTTCTACACAACTTTCCCCTTCTCCCTTCAAGTTCTTTTCTCAGTTTGGCAAAAGTACATTTTTCTATGAGCAAGTTGCTCATTAATGAATTATATTGTTGTAAAGACATAGTACTATATCTCTGCAAGGGTACAGAAATAATGTTGATTCTTGCTTATTTACAACTATGTCTGCTAGGGTACAAGATCTTCATCTAGCCAGGTGCCTACTACCCTACTAACTATTGCCCTAATAGTATTGACAGACTATCACCTAATGGATGGGATCTCTAATCTAGATGGCCTTCTAAAAGTAACTGTTACTTCTTTATATATACTACTCACAATGGAGTATAGTATAAGGTTCTTACTATGAAAGCTATACTACTCAATACAACTCAATTATGAGGTCAGGTCTTAAACGTAATACCTGAGCTTGGTACTATGTCTCTACCTACAATTCCTAACTAATTGCAAAGTCCCCTTAAGCTAAGGGCCTAGCTATGTATGGAGATAGCTAACAATCACAATGATCACTAGCCAAGAGTTGATTTAAATAAGATAAGAGAGTGAGCAAGGTCCAAGGTGGATGGTGCTCTAAAGTGGTATTGAGTTCTGGTGTAGTGACTTAGCCTGAGACAACTTAATCATCCTCTAAGTCCAAGTTGACAAAGAGAACTCGATAGAGTTCCCATTAGATTTTCTATACTACTTATACAACTACTACATAGTCTGTGTACTACTTTCCCACACCCATCATGTGACACTATGTGACACTTGTGACATGACACTTTCCTGTACTTATTCCTGTGTAGTAAGTCCAAGATAAAAAAAAAGAAAAAAAATAATGACTTAGCCATTTTGCCAAGTTATGACACTAGTGGTACTCAAGAGGCAGTCTAGACAAAAAGTTTGCTGTCTTTGTAGTAATAATGGTTCTGAATTCATCAACTAGACCATGACCAAATTTTGCCATCACAATAGTATTGTGTATGAAACAACAATTCCTTATATTCCAGAGTAGAATGGTATTGCTAAAAGAACAATTGCTGTATTCTTTGAGATGGTCTAGTCTATGCTATACACAGCTGGTATTAGTCTCTGTTATTAGGATAAAGCATTTACCTATGCTATTCATATTTAGACTCTTTGCTTTATTACTGTGCTCAATGGCATTGTTCTTTATGAAGCTTAGACTAGTCATAAACCAGATATCTCCCATTTATATATTCTTGGATTGCTCAGATGGGCCCATATATCCAAGCAAGTGTGCAAAGGCAAATTAGAATCACAGGCTATAAAAGTTAAGATGCTAGGCTAGTAGATAAATAAAAGCAAGAGTTATTGCTTAAAGAACCTTGAGAACAACAAACTCATTACCTCTTAAGATGTTTATTTCTTCAAAGATAGTTCTCCAAGTGAATTAGCCACAATTGATATTAATACCCCATCTACGAATGCTATTAACAAGTTGGTCAATAATACAATTATAAGAGAACATACTAATTTGCTTGCCTAAAGTACTTTTCCTCTTCCAAATGCTCCCATTGTTTCTGTTATAACTTGTAAGACTCTAGCTGCAATGACTTAAGTCCACTCCAAGTCAGAGTTGACAAGGAGAACTCGATAGAGTTCCCATTGGATTTTCTACACTACTTATATATTTTACTTTGGTGGCTATGCTCTGTTCTCCTATGGTTCTCATACTACTTCTGTCATGTGTTATGACCTGTGACTATGTGACTGTCACATGATACTTTCCCACACTCTATCTTAGTAATGATCTAACTAAATAAAACAAAATAAAACAAAAGGAAAAATAGAAAATGACTTAGCTGTTTTGCCAAGTCATGACATAACTAATGTTACTACTGCTGAAGCTACTGAGTCCATCAAAGTCATTGAAGATCAACTAGCTTCTCCCTTATATTATTCTGGTTGTGAGTAAAAGTTAGTAAACTATTATGCATTTCTATTTGTTGATGCCACTATCATAGATAATGGTCTTAACATCACATTTGTTGCAATAGCCAGTGAGCCCAAGACATACCTAGAGACTATGTAGTCAATATACTCAAAGCAGTGGGAGTTGGCTGTACATGTTAAATTTGCTTAATTACAAAAGTTAGAAGTCTTCAAAGTTGTTAATAGCTTATCTAATAGCAGAAGGACTATAGGGAGTAGGATTGTCTTTCAAGAGAAAAGGGATGGACATAGCAACCTGATCAAATTCAAGGCAAGAATTGTTGCAAAAGGCTTTTTACAAATACCTAGAGAGGATTTCTCTGAAACTTTCTTGTATATTGTCAAAATTTTGACCCTCTGTATATTTCTCTTTTATATAGCCTTTCTGGACTGGGAAGTTCATCATGTCAATATCATAGCTGCTTATTTACATAGACCACTTGAAAAGGATATATATATGGTTATATCTAATGGGTATTGAAGGCTTTGGCTTTAAATACTTTTGGAAGCTCAAAAAGGCTCTCTACAGATTAAAGCAAGCTGGCAGATAGTGGAAAAAGTACTTATATAATACTCTAGTTAACTTTGGCTTCACCCAAGCCTTTGTAGACAATTGTTTTTACATCAAGTAGCATGAAGGCAAAATTGTCTTATTAATCCTAGTTTATATTGATAATATGACTATGGCTGGCCCTAGCATATTTTATATAATGTTCTTTAAGTCCTTTTTTAACAAGGACTTTGAAATCATTGACTTAGGTAATCTTAGCCATATGCTTGGAGTCCTATTCACTAGAAACTAACAAAACTGTTATAACTTGGCAAAATAGCTAAGTTATTATTTATTTTTCTTTTTTTTCTTTTTCTTTTGAACTTACTATACAAGAATGAGTGTGAAAAAGTAGTACACAGACCATGTAGTAGTTGTATAAGTAGTATATAGAATCTAACAAGAACTCTATTGAGTTCTTCTTGTCAACTTAGACTTAGAGGATAATTAAGTCATCTCAAGCTAAGTTGCTATAAAAACCACCTCATTTACCTCAACCAAGCTATCTATATTCAACAAACTATTGTCTAATTTAGAATGCAAGATGTTACCTCTGTTTCTACTTCTCTCATTATTAAACATGAGCTTTTCTTATTATAGTTATCTCAAACTGAAGCCAAAAAATATGCTTACAAAAGCTATACATACAAAATATATTACCTTTTCTTAGTAAGCTTATTACTTTTTGCTATACAAACAAGACCCAATATCTAATATACTGTTAGTTTTGTTGCTCAATTTGGAGCTAATCCTGATATGGCTTATTTAGAGGCTGTTAAGCATATTCTAAGATACTTAAAGGGCACTATTGACTATTATTTGGTACTAGGAAAACAAAGGGAAGGTTCTTTTGACTTAGTGGACTAGTCTGACTCTAACTGAGCTCAAGATACGAGTAATCACAAGTCAACTAGCAGTTTTATATTTGATATTACAGGTAGCTCAATTGTCTAGTTCTCTAAGAAACAAAATATGGTTGCAACTTTTTCTGTGAAAGCTAAATATATTGCATTTGTAAATGTCACCAAGAAGGCTATGTAGCTTTGTACTCTTTTAACTAAACTCAACTTTCCTCTAACTTAAGCTATAGTTATTTATATAAATAACTTAGAATGCATTGCACTTGTTAACAACCCAGTATCTCACTCTTAAGCCAAATACATTGACATCAGATACTATTTTATATATGAGAAAATTAAATGTCATGAAATCAAACTTAATTACATGTCTACTAAGAATATACTTATAGATGTTGTGAGGCCCAAAATAGATTCAGGCCTAAAATCAAACAAATTTTGCTGTTTTATATCCCAAAATTAGGACTAAGATGGAATTACCTAATAAGTAGCAAAGAAGACACAAAGGACTTTACTGCCAAAAGCTGACTATTTAACTACATAGCAGTATACCCAGGAACATAAGGTCACTACTACTGATAGGCCAATTACTCAAGAACTAGTGGAGTCAAGCCTATGGCCCCACAGCATCATTGCCAAGAATAGCAGCTTAGTTAGGAGAAAGAAGCCTCATGTGGAAAAGTCTAGAAAAATGTCTATTATAAAGGAACAGGACTGGCCACCCAGTAGGAAATAAGAATAGCTATAGCATTATATAATTAGTGATGGCTAAGAATAGAAGTACATTAAAACTAATCCACTATAATCAAAAACAAAGGAATAACAAAGAGCCTTAAGAAGCTATAAAGATAATACCTAAAACTCCCTGGGCAAGAAAGGAAAGAGACAAGCCCTGAGTTGCTGAGATAAGCCAAAGAAAAGGGAGATTACTGCAGAGCCAGTAGTAGGTAACCTAGTAACTCAGCAAGAGTAGAGTGGACCTAGTAAAACTAATAGGAAATAATTGAGAAAAGACAAGGAGATGTGGGATTTCCTATCATTACCAGAACAATCATTGTAATAATAGATTTATGACTAGGTTTTATTATTTTCTCTATTTTTTGTACATTTCTTTTGTATTTCTCTAAACCTATAAAAATCCTATTTAGTAGAAAGAGGACAAGTAGTCTCAGTTACTTCTTTTCTCTATTTGGGTTTTTAAAGTGGAAATCTATTTTTAGAGTGATCAGATCAGTGATTAAGGTGCTTTGACTCAAGACTAAGTCAAAACAAAGTGATTACAGGACAAAGTGACTTAGCTATAAGAACAATGTCATAGGAGCTCTAAACTGAGTTTGGTATTACTAGGGAGTCAAGTTATATAGGAAGAATTCAAAGTCCAATATCTGATCACATAGTCAAGAGTACTACTGTGAGGATAACTTTGAAACAGGACATTAGGATAACACTAGACAAGCAAGACTTAGGCACAGGGTGCAAATAGTAGTCTAGAATCAAGAATCAGATTTTGAACATTACTGCTACTACGGTACATTGGCAGAACTTTATTTAACAACTTCTTTTCATCTTCAACTTCTGAATTCATTTTTCCACAAATTTGCATGAGGAACACTATGCTGATACATAGTGTTGACTAGGGTACTTTCTTAGGAAATCACACACTTTATTTATTTAAAACTTTTATATTCACTGTTACCTAGATAGTAGTTGGGAAACTTTAATTTAACAAGAAAATAGGAAAAACCCTAGTAATAATTTAGTCTCTTCAACATTTTTACCAAAGCTCTTTTTAGAGAAGCCTTTGAGAAATTTCATATCCAACTAGGTATGCTTCCACCAGAATAATGTTTTAACAAGTAAGAGTGTTAAGGAACTATGATCAGGAGCATTACAATAGCTGTTATGTTTCCAAAAATTTTCTCAATCATTCACTTATTTATTTTCAGTTTTCCCTAACTATGAGTACTCTACTGTGTTGGAGTTTCTACAATTTATAGTAAATATGTGCATACTTACAATCTGGTATTTAGATAGTTACTTTGTATCTCTGAGATTTAGTCTTTATCTTTATATCTTAGGTATACATTTTATTTTTTTATTATCTTAATATACTTAGTCTTTGTCTTTGGATCTTAGTTTTATCTACATAGCATCTTGAGTAACACACTGTGCAATATATATTCTCTTACAATCAAGAGCAAGATATTGATAGCATTTCACCCTTAAATAGACAATTAGACAGAGAAAGTTAACTAGGAGTTAGAATAGTACTTAAGAATGTTTATTAACTATAGACAAGAATATGTGTATAATAATAAAGCACACTCAAGTATGAAAATATTGCCCTTTAAAGCAAATTACAGGCAAGAAAAAAGGGGAGATATAAAGGAACAGAAAAGTTTGTGACGAAAATAAAAGAAATACAAGAGGAAACAAAGGTAATATTAAAAAAAGCACAAGAAGAGATAAAAAAATATGCAGATAGGAAAAGGTAGACAAACAAGTATAGAGTAAGGGATTTAGTGATACCTAGTACTAAAGATCTGAAATATCAAATGGTTGAGAAGAAAACAAAGAAGCTAATAGAGAGATTTGTAGGTGCTTATAAAATAAAGAAAGTTATATCATTAAATACAATAGAGCTGGAACTGTCTAGTATAATCAAAATATACCTAGTAATAAATGTTAGTAGAATATATAGATATATAGGGTAGATAAAGGGGTAAAAAAAGAAGTAACCAGCCCTAGTAATAATAGAGGGAAAAGAGGAATAAGAGATCAAAAGAATTTTGAATAAGTGGTAAGTAAAAAACAAGGATAAGTATCTGGTATGGTAAAAGGGCTTTATAGCAAAGTCAGATACTTAGGAGGAAAAAGATAATTTGGAGAATACAAAGAAAGCAATTGAGAAGTTTAAGAAGAAATATCAGTAGAACATGAAAGATATCAGAAGACAAGAAAGAAATGTTCAGAAGAGAGGAACTACTGGGGAAATTCACAGCAAAGAAATTATTTGGATAGTCAGACAAAAGGCATGACAAAGAATACTAGAACACTAAAAATGATCTAGAAGAAAAAAGAAGAAATTAATGTAGAAAAATCAGTTAGAGAGTGAACTAAAGAAGATGACAAAATAGGCAACATAATTGACCCATACTACAAATTATGAGAAAATTCTTGGAATAAGAAAACTTAAGAAAGAGGTAATGTTATAACTCAACAAAAATACCTAAGTTAATATTTATTTTTCTTTTATTTTATTTTTAGATGCACATGAAAGAAATGACTTATAGGGAAGCACAAATAGTACAGTAGGGTTAGGGTTAGAAATATGTACAAATAGTATCCAAAATCTAATAGAAAATTGAGTTTTCCTTGTTAACTCAGACTTGAAAGGTAATTAAATCATTGCAGCTAAGTTGTTACACCTGGTTAATTATTGACTCAGACTATATCACAGCCATAAGGTTTTGTATAGGGGTGCAGATGAGGGCTTGATTGAGTGTGATAAAGCCTAGGAGTAGTTCATTGACTATCTTGATAGTGAGTTTGTTATGGTATATAAAGATAGATATCTTGGGAACACTATGTGGGGAGAATCTAGATTGATCTTACTATTCTTCTAAACAATTATATCCTAATTTACTACACTAAGTTTCTATATTCTCTTTTTAATACCTTCATTCTTGATTTATTCTTACAAACTTGTTAGTATGTAATTGGGACCTGGTACTATACCTTTAGCTTGTACTAGACTAATAGTCTCTTTTTCCCCTTTCAACACTATAAGTGTCACTTCTACTGAAGCCAAGTTATTTACCATTAGATATAACATTAGTTAGGCTATCTATATCCAAGGAATAAATCAAATTGTCATCATTACCAATTTTATCTATATTGCTAGAAAAATCTTTGATATATCATGCCACCCTTACTAACTACATTCTATTACTATTTCTCAAGATCTGAGGGGATTCTTTAATAAAGATCCCAATAACTCCATTATATTTTGGAACTATCCTAGTGACAACAAGTGATACCTATACTATTTGATTAATAAAAAGTCTAAGTCTCATAGAATCAAACCCCTTCTTCCTAGTAAAATATCCTAGGACTATAATAGAAAAGATAAATGTGACTCTATCATCAAAAACTAGCAAATGTGTTTCCAAGCATTTAATTTTAAAAGAAAAACTTCCTAGAATTTAATGATAATAATAACAACACCATTAATTCCACTTATTCCAAAGGTGAATCATGGCTTAAACACTTTGGTTATTCTAATACTATGTGTTATAAACATCAAGTGGAACTACAACTACTATCAACCCTAGTCTGATAATAAGTAGTTAGTAGACAAAATATTGGTATCATTGAACAAGAACATAGTGATACAATAATGTATCAAATGTTTGAGGACCCAAAAGACATTAGACTCTATGGTGTGAACAGGACTCTTTGGAGAAATCTCAGACAATTCTCTCTTCTATTTTCAGATTCTGACAAATAAGATGATATTGGACTAACCCATTTATAAACATTGACTCGACTTATTATCTCTGTTACTAGACTATTATTTAACTAGTTACTCTTAGTTATAACTTATGTTTCTATCTTGTAATACTATCACAATACCTAATTAGGATAAATACAAACCAGAAAAAGAAGGAAATGGCAAGTTCTCTTTTTCTGTAATCTTCCTTGAATCTTAATTCCTTTAAGGGTTTGGTATTCTTTCTTGTCTTAGGACAACCTTGAAGAGTACTACTCAAAGTCTTAATATATCTCACCTCTGATATAACTTTGCTGAAAACCTTAACTAGACTCTTTGCAAGAGGAGTGTTTGACATAGGCTTCAGGTTAGAATATATATTTTTTCTTGAGGTCTAGAGTTTTAATCTAGTATGTATGCGAGACCGATGTGGGATGATGCCTGCTGAGTGAGCATGACAAAGCTTCACCTAATCATGACTAAGTTTTACCTAATGGCTCTCTTTTCACTCAAAAATTCAAATAAATTCAGAAGAAATTCAAATAAATTGGAATAAATTAGAATAAATTAGAACAGGTAGTGAGCAAAGCAAGCTGACTGTGGCCTTACTGTTGTAGAAAGGGAGCAGAGCGACCTGACTTACAACAGTGCAAACTATTAGTGTAGGAAGGGAGCAGAGTAACCAGACTTACAATAGTACAAACTATTAGTGTAGGAAGGGAACAGAGCGACCTGACATACAATAAATATTGCTTACTATGTTGTAGACCATTGTTGGAAGAGAGCAAAGCAACCTGATCAGCGACACTATCTGCAGCTGCACAGACTGTTGTTGGAAGAGAGCAAAGTGACCTGATAGACAACACTACTTACTGTCACATAGACTGTTGTAGAAAGGGAGCATAGCAGACTAACTTCAACACAAACTTAATAACACAGAATTAGTAAAAGGTTCTGGATAGACCAGAGGCCCAGATGAAAACCTCATCTACTATATATGCAAGACCAAATGTGGGATGATAGCAGCTAACTCAGAACTGACCAAGCAGCTTTCTTCACACACTCTCTTGAAAAATTTCATTAAATTCAAATAAATTCAGTAAAAATTCAAAAAAATTGGGAAAAATTGAAATAAATTATATAGACAGTGAGCAAAGTGAGCTGACTGTGGCCTTACTGTTGTAGGAAGGGAGCAGAGCAACCTGACTTACAACAGTGCAAACTATCAGTGTAGAAAGGGAGCAAAGTAACCTGATCAACAACACTATCTGCAGCTGTACAGACCATTGTTGGAAGGGAGCAAAGTGACCTAATAGACAACACTAACTGTTACATAGACTGTTGTAGGAAGGGAGCATAGCAGACTAACTTCAGCACAATCTTAATAACACAGAATTAGTAGAGGGTTCAAGAAGGGCTGGAGGCCCAGATGAAAACCTCATACTATATGTGCATGTATAATCAAATTCATAACCAATCATGTCTCCACTGGTAGGTATAGACAGAGATTCTTTCCCAACAAACCAGTTACATGCTCATGTAGCTATGCTCCACTTGAAACATATGATCACATCATGTATGACTGCAAGTGTTACTGACAATTGTGAAACCCCAAACAAGAATCCCTCAAAGATATCATCATTTTCCTCAAATTCACTCCAGGAGCCTTCTGCTTCCATTATGTATTTTGAAAAAAATAGGTCAATATTTAAGTAATAGTAATATATTTGTATTATTTGTGAAAATATTTCAATATTACAGGTGCACCTAAACCATAAACAGCACAGCAATGATATCAAATTTTCTTGAGAGATATGAGGCTGAGACCTTGGCACAGCTGTGAGTTGGCATGTTCTTCAAGCCTACCCTAAACTTGAGTGCTTATCTAATGTTATACACATGATTACGTGTTGAATAGTTAAGCCTCGTCCTGTTCTTCAGCAAGAGGAATTTCTGGGTTCTTTTCACTTGTATAGACAAGTCGCGGTGTTGCATTCACTTCAATGTCCAAGTTGTCTCCAACAATCAAATCTTCTCAGGATCCTGGTTGGGTTGCTTTACAAGGTCAGTTTTTGACTCCCTACAATGGGCTAGTCCTTTTGATGGATATATACTAATTGCATTTTGTACTTGTGAATCTCAATCCTCACATGTCATAATTGAATCTGTATCGTCGCCGGATAAACAGATCGTGCATCAGCATCCTCTGGAGAAGAGATACAAATCATAAATACTGAAGGTCCATTGCTGGTAGGCCTCAAGAAGCGAA
>Ga0153963_1000145_pt1 | contig 10716 bp, 6 predicted proteins | sample TSFL047MetaG_FD_104692 | JGI IMG/M metagenome (GOLD analysis project Ga0153963, IMG submission 104692) | Attine ant fungus gardens microbial communities from Florida, USA - TSFL047 MetaG | ecosystem: Host-associated > Fungi > Mycelium > Unclassified | place: USA: Florida, Withalacochee...
ACAGCCTCCATAAGGTTAAGTTATTACTATTTACAGCACAAAGGCACTACCATATGTAGAACAATAGGTAGTAGCATGTGATGATCTGTCCTAGTGCACAGACTATCACAATTATGTATTTAAGGACTCATAGTCTGAGAATTAGATCTCAGACTTAACAACATCTTTTGTTACTTGTCTAACTTCACATTTTTGAACTCTTTAAAGTATCAAAGCACCTATCACAAATAGTAAGTGACTATTTGTGATAACTAACTATAGTTGGAGTCTGGGAGGCATACTTACAACATATACTGGGGGTATGTAGCTATCTTTTACATAGTGCTGCCACAGCCTGCCTATGTGCTCTATATAATAAATTGATGATTTTTTTTTAAAAAAAAAAAATCCTGAGAACTTACCTATGCATTTTTGCTAGTACACTTAGTTGACCAGTTGATCTACTTGATCATTTCCTGGGATGTCTCTGTCCTGGGTACTATGCAATTTCCAGGGTATTGGTTGGCTTCTTCTTAAGACACCAAAGCATATCTTAGTAGAATAAGTGGGTAAGTAGCTAGCCCTACCAGGGTTTATGGTCTGCTATTGATGTGATTGTAAGACTTTAGCCAAGATGACTTAAATCCACTCCAAGTCTGAGTTGACAAGGAGAACTTGATAGAGTTCTTATTTATTTTCTGTACACTACTTATACAACTACTACATAGTCTGTTAAGACTCTAAACCTCACAGTTGAATATGCGTTTCAACTTGAAGCTTATATCTAACACTTGATATTTTCACGCTCCTTGCTAGAGGGTCTGGTTAAGGTTTTCAGTAAAGTTATATCAGAGGAGAGATGTCAATGAGACTTTGAGTAGTACCCTTGAGATTGTTCTAAGACAAGTAAGAGTACCAATTCCTCAGAGTAAGGATTTTACAAAGGGAATATAGAAAAAGAGAACTTGCCGTTCTTTTCTCTTTCTGGGCTGTATTTATCCTAACTAGATATTGTGACTATGTTACAATATGGTAACACTACTTGTAACTAAGAGTGACTAGTTAAGTAACAGTCCAGTGACAGAAGCAATAAGAGTGACAAGTCGAGTCAGTGTCTATTAATGGGTTAGTCCAATGTTGTTCCATTTAGCACAAGTCCAAAGATAGAAGAAGGAAATAGTCCAAGGTTTCTCTGAAGAGTCCTGTCCATACTATGAGTCCATTGTCTCTTAGGGTCTTTAGACATTTAATGCATTACTGCATGGTAATGTCTTCATTTTGAGATATCAACATCTTTTTTTGCATTGCCAATATCTTGTCTACTAGCCATTCATTATCAGACCAAGGCTAATAACTGTAATCCCACTCAATGTTCATAACATAGTTTGTGTACTATTTTCCCACACCTCTTATATAATGTGATTATGTGATATGATACTGTGACATTCCATCATGTGACCATGATCTTGTGACACTTGTGACATAACACTTTCCCACACTTCTTATATATAGCAAGTTCAAAAGAAAAGAAAAAGAAATATAAATAATGACTTAGCTATTTTGCCAAGTCATAACAATAATAGCTGAAGCAGTATTAGCATATATATAAATATTATTACAAGTTCCTTGTCATAACTTGGCAAAACAGCTAAGTCATTATTTATATTTTTTTTCTTTTTCTTTTAGACTTACTACACAAGGAAGAAGTGCAGAAAAGTATCATATGACAAAGTCATATGTCACAAAACAGATGTCACACAAAAATGAAGTCACATGACAACTGTGGAAAAGTAGTGCACAGACCATATAGTAATTGTATAAGTAATGTACAAGAAATATATAAGGACTCTATTGAGTTCTTTTTGTCAAATACTGATAAAGAAGCAGTTGGTTTTATTCTGGCTTAGGAGTTAGCTATTCTGACATTTCTAAATTCAGTATTCAGATAAAGGATGTAGTATTAACTAGACTAAAACTAGAAACTCTGCTATATATAGCAACTTAGCCTAGATGACTTAATCACCCTCTAAGTCCAAGTTGACAAAGAGAACTCGATAGAGTTCCTGTTATTTTCTGTATACTACTTATATAACTACTATATGGTCTGTGCACTACTTTTCCATGCTTATCATGTGACTTTCCCATAATGTGACTGTGACACCTGTGACATGACACTTTCCTACACTTCTCTCTGTGTAGTAAGTCCAAAAGAAAAATAAAGTAAAGTAAATATAAATAATGACTTAGTTGTTTTACCAAGTCATAACACTCCTACTGGAGTGTCATTGAAAGAGTGCAAAAGGGAATTGCATACTGGGACAAACAAAATAATAATATGCTAGCTCTCAATTGCATGCTAAAGGTCTAAGGGGAGATAATTAAAGATAAAGGTTTATAAATAATTAGAAAAGTAGAATTATATGCAGCTCCAGTAAAATATATGTTGGTTGTTGTAAAATGAATGTAAGATTTCTCTAGATCGTTATCATATAGCCTTTCTAAGATGTCAACTTTTACATACCATGACTAAACTCAACTGGAAAATACAGTTAGTTGATTACTCATGAACCCTCCACACTCAGTTGCTCTCTTGTCTGCACCCCCAATACCAAACCTTACAGGTGTGATACAGTCCAAGTGTGCACCTAGCCAAGCTTTTCCAGTCTGCTGTCCTCTTTGAAGCCTGCCTGAGTTGTATCTGCTATTTCTCTCTAGATCAAGTTCTGGGTATATTCTGTGTTCTGCTCAAGATATCCCTCTGGTCCCAGTTTTCTTACTCTCAATAGATCTGCATTTACAATTCCAGAGGCAGTGTAGATAAAGGTAGGAGTCAAGAGATTCCCTCCTTTCATCCTGCCCCAGATATTATATTAAAGTTATTACAAAGCCCTAAAACTCAAAGAATAAAATATAAAAAGGAAACTATTACTACTTTTAGGATTTCCTTAACTTCTTTCTGTTTTAAGTCCTCCCAAAATCCTACTAATGATGCGTTTCTCTCCTGTCTTTATAATAACATATTTTTACTACTGTTTTCTTCTAGAATATTCTTCCTTCTCCTCCTATCATTCTCTTGATACTGCTTTGTAATTTGGACTTCCTTGATTACCTATTAAACAGTTAGTAAGTTCTAATAAATGTCTAGTATCTCCAAGTCACATTCTAGAGGTCATTTATCTAAATATAACTGATCTGATGTCATCAACACTTATTTACAAGCACAAAGTCTATTAGTCTAAGTTTGTTCTCTGAGTAGTACTAGTTCTAGAGTACAAGTTTGCCATCTTTCTAAGTTAGTCCATTTAAAAGTGGATCTAGAGCGTAGTTCCTTAGTAACTTTCTTAGTAACCCAATACCAGCTTATCCTAGTTGTCTCTCGAGGTATTAGCATAAGCTCTAGGCTAATTATTACCTGCTTAATGTCTTTATCTTATAATATTACGTTCTGAGGATTATAGAAAGGGTTCTAGAGTGAACTCTAATTAAGAATCTGTTGGTATAAAGTGTATTAAATGTTATCTTCCATGGAAAATTCGCTTGCAGTATAATATCTTGTCATACCCTGTGACATCTAGTGACTATACAGACTTACATACCAATCCAACCCTTTATCACTAGCTTATTAAGAACTATACTACTATGACTAAGCCTACTAGACTACCCAGTTTAGAGCACTACTGTTTCTTTAGCTTTGTTATCAATAAGACCTTCTCTTATTACTTCACCTCCTGGTAATAATTCTTCCCCATCCTTGTGGGCAAGCACAGAGAAAGACACAACCTGATTAGTTAAGGTCAAGCCTAGCAGTCCTGAGGATTAAGGCTTGACAGTATAATAAAGCTAAAATCCCCTGTACTTACCTCACACTTATGTCCAATCCACTCACCCCAGATCCTCAAATAGAGCGATGTGTTCGCTGCGACGGCCTTCACTCAACCCTTCCTAGAAAATCAACCTTAACTCCTGTGGAGCTGTGAGGGAACCACTCTGAGGCAATTACCCTTCAAGCTAATGGATAGTCCCGGAAGCTAAGTTAATGTCAAGGACGGAATTCCGGAGGAACAGAAGTATGGGATAATAGATAGAAACTACACTCCGTTCCAGAGTAATGTACAATATCGGAGAAGAATATACTTAGCGATGATATAACGAAAGCTCTGGTGGACTGTCAAGAACGTCGGAGCGGAGAACGACTTATTGAACGACCTTGGCTTCAACTTATGTGTTGCGCCCCGGTCTCCAGTTGTGAGGTTGGTCGCGTATTTTGGAGTGAAGAAAGTCGTCAAGACAGAAGTCCTAAGGAGTCAAGTGAAGGATCCGGAGTGGACAAGGTGAGATTAGGACGAGATGACGTTAATTTACAGACTGAGGAATTACATTGTAACTACTCAGTACTTATAGGAAGTCCGGAATAGGAGGAGAGTAGTCTACTACGCTATCCTACTATTATTAATATTAGGAGAATAATTAGGAGAATTAAATTATATAATTATCATATTTCCGGAATATGACAGTTAAGATTCAAGTGAAGTATATCTACGATAGCTTGCTAGTATATATACTCTATACTAGACGATCACATGCACAGTTACATGTATATAGATCAGTAATCACAATTGTCCAATTATAGATTAAAAGACATTGTACTATATGACGCAGACAGGGAAGACTCAGGAATAGTAGGAGTATGATACATGATCTGTCACTGGGCCACTAATTGAACAGACCCTCAGAACTTACTAAGCACAACCCTAGATGTCCTCTTACAGGAGCGCCTCTTCACAGTCTCACAAGCTTGTATGTAACAACTCTCCTCTCAGGAGCCTGGGGAGAAAACAGTTAAGAATCTAGTTCACGAAAAAACCACAATTCCTACTAACCTTGAAGAAGAAAAACCCAGTCCCCCACCAAGGACCACTCATGAACTCCCACAACCTTCTTCGAACCTCAATCTATAGCTCTTGTTATTGGTATTAGTGAAACAGGTCAACCCATCTTCAAAAAAAAGGTATTGTGGAATCAAGAAGCCAGACCCATCCTCAGAAGGCTTCCCAGATGAACTTCAAGCTTTCATCTTCTAGTGTCAAATATATTTTCATACCTGTGAGAGAGAATTTAATGAGGACATAGAGAAAATCTTTTTTGCTATTTTCTACCTACAAGAGGTAGCACTAGACTATTTTGAGCCTTTTATTAACAAACTAGATCTCTACCAGAATCTTGACTTTCTTGAGAACTGGTTCTCCTTTGTTCAGAAGCTTTTCAACATTTTTGGGTCCTATACACTAGAGGACAATAATAAGGATGCCATTGTAGCAATCCCTTTTCCAAACAAGGGAAAAGCTGTGAATTATTTTATCTGCTTTGCAAAATATTAAAACCATATTTGCTGGGATGATCACTCTCTTTGGAAAGTAGCAAAGGATGCCTTACTAGCTCATATCCGGAATGAGTTACATTTTTAGCCATAAAGACCTGTCATCATTTGAAGGACTGAAGAGATCAGTACTGAGAATAGACAATGACTATTAGAAATGTCAGTTGGAGGACAAGCACAAATTTCGGAATACTTGTACATTGTCCAATGCCCCCACTAGACCACCAAGGGAAGAGCCCATCAAGTCTGTGTCAACCACAGAATTCTCAGCATCCCCAGATAGAAATCTCTGAGACAAATCTAGACCTCTGTTTCCTGCTCCTTGTAACAATCCCCTGGCTCTTCCATCAAGTGGGGTCCTAGGACCAGATGGTTGCCTAACTTCTACTGAATGTCAACAGTGGTTATCCCTAGGACTTTACATACGTTACAGACAAACAGGACACTTGGTATACTCTTGCCTTCACCAAACACAATGCCCAGTCGTAAAAGCACGTGCCGCCATCTTAGACCCCTCCCCCACATTCCCAGAGTCCCCAAAAAAGAGTTAGCAGTCCTCTCATTCCTCTGGGAGTCAACTGCATAAAGTCTACTAGGGACCCAGTCCTACATCTGAGTACTATGACACTTCTAGGCCCTCAATCACTGTCTCTTTCTATTAGGTCGTCATACATCTAAGGAGCCTTCAAGGGTTTAGTAGACTCAGTAAAAGGGTGCAAAAGAGAATTGCACACTAGGACAAATAAAATAATGATGTGCCAGCTCCCAATTGTGTGCTAAAGGTCCAAGGGAAGATTATCAAAGTTAAAGGTTTATAAATAATTAGAGAAATAAGAATTATATGCAGCTCTAGTAAAATATATATTGGTGGTTGTAAAAGGATTGTAAGATCTCTCTAGATTATCGTCACATAACCTCCTTAAGGTGTCAACCTTTACATACTGTGACAAAAGCTTCTCTGAAAAATACAGTTAGTTGATCACTTATGGACTCTCCACACTCAGTTGCCCCTTGTCTACATCCCCAACACTGAACCTTATGGGTGTAATGCAATCCAAGTGTGTACCTAGCCAAGCTTTCCTAGCCTGCTGTCCTCTCTGAAGCTTGCCTGAGTTGTATCTGCATCTTCTCTCTAGATTGAGTTCTGGGTATATTTTGTATTCTTCCCAAGACACCCTACTAGTCCCAGTCTTCTTACTCTCAATAGATCTGCATTCACGATTCCAGAGGCAATGTAGATGGAGGTAGAAGTCAAGAGATTCTTCTCCGATCCAACTGCACTTTGAGTACTATATTACAATATTACAAAGCCCTGAACTCAAAAAATAAAATATAAAAGGGAAACTATTACTACTTTTAGAATTCTATCACCTCCTTTCTGTTCCAAGGCCTCCCAAAATCCCACTAATAATGTGGCTCCTTTCTTTCTTTGTGATGACGTGTTCTTTCATCAAGTTCTTCCTATCAAAGATAACACGTCTTCATTGCTACTTCCTTCTAGAATGTTCTTCTGTCTTCCTCTATTATGCTCTTGATACTGCTTTGTAATGCAGACTTCATTGATTACCTGTTAAGCAGTTAACAAGTCTCAATAAATGGTTAGTATCTCCAAGTCGTGTTCTAGAGGTCATTTATCTAAGTATAACTGATCTGATGCCATCAATGCTTATTTACAAGCACAAAATCTATCAGTCTAAGTTCTTTATCTGAGTAGTACTGGTTCTAGAGTCCAAGCTTACCATCTTTCTAAATTAGTCTATCCAAGAGTAGATCTAGAGCGTAGTCCCTCAGTAACTCTCTTAGTAACCTGATGCTAGTTCATCTTAATTGCTTCTCGAGGTCTCAACATGAGCTCTAGGTCAATTATCACCTGCTCAATATACTTATCATATAGTGTTACGTTCTGAGGATATAGAAAGGGTTCTAGAGCGAATTCTAATTGTGAATCTGTTAGTATAACATATATCAAATGTTATCTTCCGTGGAAAATTTACTTACAGTGGGTTCTTCAGGTTATTTCGTGGACCCCAATTTCATTGTGTCGAATGGACTCACTTGTCAAACTATTGCACCCCTTTTTGTGGTCTTGATAGACAGTACTGTAAATGCTTGTGTCACTCATGCAGTGTCATTCCCAATTGATTTTGCTTGTGGTTACTCATGTGTACCTGAGTTTTTCATGACCAAATTGGAAGGCACCTATCTAGTTGTACTCGGACATAATTAGTTAGTTAAATACAACCCAAATATTGACTGGAAGACTGGCACTCTACAATTCCCTGCCTTAAAGAACCATGACATAGCCCTAAGCACTGAGGTCCTGCCTAGAGCCATCCTCCAAAACTACCCAGGAACAGTCTTCAGAACTCCCCAATCCCTAGAAACCCTTGATCACTCTTGTCAACACTACCACCTTTCTGCAAGCCTGCAAAGCCCAAGGGGCAATATCATTCCAATTACTGGTTAAGTCTTCACTCCTAAAAGGACATATGGCACACCTAACCAAAAAAACACCTGGCCTGACCAATGTCTCTCTGGAGTACCAACAATTCGTAAACGTCTTTTGTAAGTCAAAGTCCAAATTGTTATCTGAGCACTGTTCATTCAACCTAGTAATCCAACTCGAAAATGGCACAACCTCCCCCCTCAGACCCATTTACTCCTTGTCTAACTTAGAGTTACAGACTCTGAGAGTTCATTGAAGAGAATACCAAGACTAGTATCATCCGACTCTTAAATTCTCTCTATGAAGCTCTAGTACTATTTGTGAAAAAGAAAGATAGCTCCTTACGCTTGTGTGTGGATTACTGAGGTCTAAACTACATTACTTGGAAGAATAGGTACCCAATTCTCTTAGTCTCTGATCTGTTAGATGCCCCCAGAAAGGTCTGAATTTACTTGAAAATAGACTTGAGGAGTGTATATCACCTGGTGCCCATTGCCCAAGATGATGAATAGAAAACGTCATTTAGAACCCATTATAGCTCTTATAAATGGCTTGTTATGCCATTTGGTCTCTCAAATGTGCCTTCTGCCTTTCAAAGGTTCATGAATGAAATATTCTTAGACCTGCTTGATATTTATGTAGTGATTTATCTCGATGACATCCTAATCTACTCAGATAACCTAGAAGAACACAAAGACTACATTAAAGAAGTATTGAAACGGCTTCAAAGGTACAAACTATATACATCACCCATGCAGTACTTCTTCCACCAACATGAAGTTGAGTTCCTGGGGTTCATACTTAGCCCAGGAGAACTCTGGATGGATTCTAAGAAAGTACAGACCATTATAGAATGGCCCACACCATGTTGAGTCAGGGATATACAAGCTTTTTTAGGATTTGTAAATTTCTACAGACAGTTTATTAAAGGTTATTTAGAACTAACTCTGCCTCTGACTCGTCTGACCAAGAAGAATGAACCATGGGCCTGGACAGATTGCTGCAGAGTCGCTTTTGATTCTCTTAAGACAGTATTCTCAACGGCACCCATTTTGACACACTAGGACCCCAATCTCCTAGTGATTGTAAAAACGGATGCGTCCGACCACGCCTTAGTGGCCATCATATCCACATGTACTAGGCAAGATATTCACCCTATTGCCTTCTACTCTAGGGCATTCAGCTCCACTGAACTAAACTATGACATACATAATAAAGAACTCCTCACAATTTTCAAGGCATTCAAAAAGTGGCATCATTACCTAGAAGGGACCATCATACCTGTCGAAGTATTCACTGACCACAAAAACCTGACTTACTTCTGCGAGTCAAAGGCCTTATTCTGCTGCCAGGCTAGGTGGTCAGAATTCCTTTCATAGTTCAATCTCTCTATCAAGTTTTGCCCTAGCAGACTAGGCACTAAACCTGATGTATTAACCTAACGTTGGGACATCTACAATAAAAAAGGACAATCCCTGCTCACTAACACATAACTATTATTCTTAAAAGAACAGGTGGACCAATAAATAATATCACCAAATCCTTGTTCTCTAGAACTCCATGCTACAGTCACGATTGACTTGCAAATGTTACTAGATGACATTCAAATGGCTATCAGGGAAGACCTGACTTACTTGAGGTTCCTGGAGATGGGCAAAGACCTAGAACTGAACCATTGCTCAAGAAAGGAAGACAGACTTATTCTCTATGATAACTGGGTGTTTGTACCAGATAACAAGGATCTGCGATTACGTGTACTCAAGTCCAAACATGATTACAAGCTTGCAGGCCATCTAGGCCAGTCCAAGATCTTCCAACTAGTTTGAAGATACTACAGCTGGCCTAATCTGAAGAGTTTTGTAACAGACTACATCAGATCTTGCAATGCCTGTTCAAGAAACAAATCGAGAAGACACAAACCTTACAGCCTACTCAAACAACTCCCAATCCCTCCTCAATCTTGGGAGTTCATCTCAATAGACTTTATTGAACAACTCCCAGAATCCGAGGGCTACACTGTAAGGGAACCACTCAGAGGCAATCACCCTTCAAGCTAATAGATAGTCCCAGAAGCTTAGTTGAGATTTAAGTAAAGTATATCTATGACGCATTGCTAATATATATACTCTATACTAGACAATCACATACACAGTCACATATACATAGATCAGTAATCATAATTGTCTAATTATAGTTTAGAAAGTATCGCACTGCATGACACAGACAAGAGAAGCTTAGGAACAATAGAAAAGTGATACACAATCTGTCACTGGGCCACTAATAGATCAGACCCTCAGAACTTACTAAGCATTACCCTAGATGTCCCTTTACATACACCAAGATACTTGTAGTCATAGATAGACTTATGAAACAAGCGATCTTTGTGCCGACCAGGAGGACGATTAACATAAAGAAATTATCTGAAGTTTTCATTCGAGAGGTGTTTTCAAAACATAGTACCCCTACCCATATCACATCAGATAGGGGCAGTGAATTCGTCTCTAAGTTTTTCAGAGCATTAGCCAATATACTCAACATCAAGCTCCACTTTACCTTAGGTTATCATCCAGAGGCAGATGGCCAAATAGAATGCACCAATCAAACACTCAAGCAATACTTGAGAATATTCTGCACTTACCAGCAATCGAACTGGGTAAAACTGCTGCCTCTAGCAGAATTCTGCTTTAATAACTCTCCCTTGGTGTCAAGGACGGAATTCCAGAGGAAGGAGATATAAGTGATAATTAGAAACCACACTCCATTCCGGAATAATGTACGATGTCGGAGAGGGATTATCACAAATGGTCACTTACTATTTGTGATGGGTGCTTTGATACTTTAAAGAGTTCAAAAATGCGAAGTTAGGCAAGTGACAAAAGATGTTGTTAAGTCTGAGGTCTAATCCTCAGACTGG
>Ga0153963_1000147_pt1 | contig 10644 bp, 5 predicted proteins | sample TSFL047MetaG_FD_104692 | JGI IMG/M metagenome (GOLD analysis project Ga0153963, IMG submission 104692) | Attine ant fungus gardens microbial communities from Florida, USA - TSFL047 MetaG | ecosystem: Host-associated > Fungi > Mycelium > Unclassified | place: USA: Florida, Withalacochee...
GGAACGGAGTGTAGTTTCTATATATTATCCCATACTTCTGTTCCTCCAGAATTCCGTCCTTGACACCAGGGATCATGTAACGATCAACCTCATTTCATACAGGTGTTCACCATGAGGCAACCACATGGACTACTTCTTTGTTTCATATTACTTCATATATTTAATAGGCTCAGTCAGTGCCTTACTGGTGGGGCATGTTCTTTACTCAGCAGACCTCATGTTTGCCATATGTATTCCTCACATACTCCTCATGGTACATAGGTATATATACAGTAGATACTCTCCTATATTCCCTAGGCTTTACCAATTGTATCATTCCCTTCCTTCCTCTACTCTCAATTCATCCTCAAGTCTTTACTTGAGTGTTACAATCTGAGTTACTCCTTAAGGTCATAACAGATTAATTTTTATGTTTGTAATCTGGTACAAGAAATCCACTCAAAGCATATAGATATTTGTTATCATTATATTAGAGATTGTATTAACAAAGACAAGGTTGAAGTCTTCTTCATTGAAGGTAGCAACAACCCTGCTGATATGTTTACTAAAAATCTCGGTCACACTAAATTCTCAATCTCAGGAAAGACCCTTGGCCTTGGGTTTTACTTAGTATAGGAATGCTGACATGAGTAATAAATACTATATTGAGCAAGGGGGAGTATTGAACTTGTGAGAATATCATAAGTAACTCATAGAACCAGACAAATACTCAAGTTGCAGTGTAGCATTATAAGATGCCATCACAAACTATACTACTATGACTATAAGAATAAAAGACTCAGTAGGTATATAAGCATGTATGTGACTCTATGAAATATAGTGTGTTTTTTCTTAACCCTAGATAGTATGTACGTGGTAAGAGTAATAGGTAGCCCCTAAGATAAGCCTAGAGTGCTTTCTACTGTGTCTGTAGATAGACTACTCATTATATTCAACAGAATATATGTTTCAACCTTGAGCCTATATTAACACTTGATATCTTTATACCCTTCTACAAAAGGTCTAGTTAAGGTTTTCAGTTGTCACAAACTTCATTCAGCCATATCTCCATTAATTCTTCAACTATTCTTATGGTCTCAATGGTACCCAAAAGCCCTTGAAAATACCTTTTAATTGATACTAGTTATGTCTCAACACAATCAATATCGGCTGAGATATCAGGCAAATCAGTAAGTAACCACTATAGTACTGTTTCTTAAATTACCAATATCTCAGAAACTACCACAATTAATGCTTTGCTTCTATTTGCTTCTAGGCATCAAAGAAGCCCCTTCATGATGCTCAGAATGAGCCTAGAACAACCTCAAGGTGATTAATATCAGTGAAGATATGAAATTCTTAATGTTTGCACATGGACTTGATCAGTTACCCATAAATAATCATCTGCCTTTTCTTAGAACAAAGAACAGCCTCTATATGGTTAAGTTATTGCTATTTCTAGTACAAAGACACTACTATATGTAAAATAATAGATAGTAGCATGTGATGATCTATTCTAGTGTACAGACCATTACAATTCTGTATATAAGGACCCTCTGTCTGAGAATTAGACCTCAGACTTAACAACATCTTTTGTTACTGTCTAAACTTCGCTTCTAAGACCCTTTGAGCTCTAGAATCTATAATCACAAATTGTTAAGTGACCATTTGTGATATCAGTGAAGTTATATTAAAAGTGAGAAGTATGAGACTAATGTCACACTCTACACAAGAATTCAAGAACTAGAGAGAATACAGGGTTTCAAGAGTAAGGATATTTACACAAGAACCATAGAAAGAGAGAACTTGCCATTTCCCTCTCTTTCTGGACTATATTTATTCTAACTAGTAATGTCACAGAAGCTACCATCCTAGGTACTAGTAGTGTCAGTGTGTGACTAGTTGGGTCAGAGTCTATAAATAGGCTAGTCCAATGTTTCCCTATTTATTCTAAAGTCTATAATTACTATGAAAGATGTTCATAATTACTCCAAGGTTTATCTAGTATTTCTTCATTTGTTCAATATTTGTAATCAGTTTGATTAAGTCCAGAGTCTCTTTTTTTCTTTCTAATAGTGATGTGCTACCATATCATCTATCTCATTGTCACACCAGACAGTTGTTTAGACAATATAAGTGGCATTTTTCACTATATTAACAATAATAACCAGCTCGAGAGACAAGTTTGGCTCCCTAGAGATGTCCATTAGAAGCCCAGTCATGGACTTGAGCATACCACTTGAGTAAGAGCATACTACTTGAGTAGCAGAGTAGTGGCTGTGACCACCACTACAGAGACCTCATAAGGATTTTCCAGAGAATTTCATAACAAATCTATAATAGAACTCTTCTCAAGAGTACTCTTAAGAGCAGAAAGGACCTTAGAGAATTATTTTCTATAAGGATGATGTCATATCTTGGCAATAGTCACTTATTTATAATGTCTAGGTTACCATCAGATCAGAGCCATCATTGCTGATGGCTAATTATAGCAAGAACTAGTAAGATAAGTCCTCTTGAGAGCTGTATCACAAATCTAACAGAAGAAAACTGAGGCTTGAAGATGTGATGAGGTATAGAGGAGTAGTAGAAGGACTAGAGAGGTTAGGCAGAGAGGTCAGATAGAGAGATAGGGAAAAGGTTTGATGAAGACAATATGCTTGAGAGCAAGACAACTTGAAATTACCCTCTCTTTCTATGGCCCATCAAAAGGCTCAAGGGCCATCTATTGTTCAGAGAAGAACCCCAGGAGTAGGATTAGAGAAGTGGGCAGTAGTAGCCAAGTGATTGGGAAAGATACTGTCTTATCATTTTTACTCTTACTATCTTTGGGAGTTTGGAAGTTTTCTTTGTTTCTTTTCTTTTGTTATATCATTGCTCTGTAATTCTAATAAAATACTCTAGGGCACAGAAAGGACACAATAATACTTTTCCTCCATCATCCCTCTCTTTGTTGCTCTAGAGCTTAACAGCTATTTAAGTGATTGAGGTTTTCTTTTGCTTCTATTTATGAAAACTTCATAAAACTTTCCTTGAAGAGATACCCAAGCTCAGGAAGGACTTAGACATTTGCTCAGCTAGAAATTTAACAGCTCACTACATATTTTCGAAGTAGGTTTCTAGTTATATGGTCAGCTGAAGTAGAGCTTACACAAGAGTATAGGAGTTCTAGGTAGTTCTGCTGTATTGACAGCAAGCCAGGCTACTGGACTAGACTGAGAAGGATAGTGTCATAGTGCAAGATAAATGTATGCCTTTAAGATCTAGTATTACACTGCCAGCGAATTTGCTACAGAAAGTAGTATTTGATACACTATATACTAACAAATTCCTAATCAGAATTTGCTCTAGAATCCCTCATAGGTTCTTAGAATGTACCAAAGTGTTTTATGAAACAGTAAGCAGGTAGAAATGGACCTAGAGCTTATGAAAATACCTTAGAAGGCAAGTAAGATGAGCTAGCATTAGGTTATACACAGAGTCATTGGATAGCAATGTTCTAGATCCACTTTGTATAGGATATACCTTGGAAGAGATGAAATACTTGAGCTTTAGAGCCAGTAGTGTGCCAGTAATGGACTTTGATGAATATGCTGCTGATTACAAATAAGCATTGATAGTATTAGATCAGATATATTTAGATAAATGACATCTAGGACGTGACTAAGAGAATTTGAACAGTGGTTGGAGCTTACTAACACTTGACAGGTAACTAAGGAGTTCTAAATTACAAGCCAACAACAGAGAGAAGAACAGCAAAGGATGAAGAAGATTCTAGAAGAAAACAACAATGGAGATGCATCATTGATGGGAAGGAGTCAAAAAAAGAATGTATAATCTGTAGGATTTTGGGGGGACTTAGAGCAAGAAGGAGTCAAGGGAATCCTAAAAGTAGTAATAGTTTCCTTTTTATATTTTATTCTTTAAGTTTCAACTATTTGTAATAACTTTAATATAGTATCTAGGGCAGGGAGGAGAAGAAGAGAATTTCTTGGCACTTACCTCCATTATCACTGCCTATAGTGACTTAGCCTAGACAGCTTAATCACTCTCCAAGTCTGAGTTGACAAGGAGAACTCAATGGAGTTTCTATTAGATTTTCTATACTACTTATACAACTACTACATAGTCTGTGCACTGTTTTCCCACACCCATCATGTGACATCATGTGACATAATACTGTGACTTCCTATTCATGTGACTATGACTATGTGACACTTGTGACATAATACTTTCCTGCACTCCTTCCTGTGTAATAAGTCCAAAAGAAAAAGAAAAAGAAAAGAAATATAAATAATAACTTAGTCATTTTGCCAAGTCATAATACTGTCTCTGGAATTGTGAAATACGAAACTATTGAGTGTAAGAGTTTAGAGTCAGTAGGATGTCTTGAGTAGAATATACCAAGAACTCAATCTAGAGAGGAATAGCAGATACAACTCAGGTAGGCTTTGAAGAGAATAGCTAGCTGGAAAAGCTTAGCTAGGTACACACTTGGATTGCATCACACCCATAAGGTTTGATGTTAGGAATGCAGACAAGGGGACAACTGAGTATAGAGGGTCCATGAGTGATCAACTAACTGTATTTTCTAGAGAAACTTTTGTCACAGTGTGTAAAGGTTGACACCTTAGAGGGGCTATACAACAATGATCTAGAGAGATGTCAAGGATGGAATGGTAGGGGACAGAGGTGTGGAGTAATAGATAGAAGTATACTCTGGAATGGAGTAATGTACTATGTCGGAGAATAAATATTACTTAGCAATGGTGGAAACTCCAAAAGAAGACTCCAATGGAAAGTGAAAGATGTCAGAGTGAAATACAACTTTAATGAACGACCTTGGCTTCAACTTATGTATTGTGTCCTGGTCTCCAGTCATGAGGTTGGTTGCATATTTCAGAGTTGAGGGAAGTCGTTAGAAAGAGGTCCTTGGGAAGTAAAATAGGAACAGAGTGGACAGTGATAGGATTAGAACCAGTTGACGTTAATTTACAGACTGAGGAATTATACTGTAACCACTCAGTACTTATAGGAAGTCCAGAATAGGAAGAGAAGTAGTCTACTATGCTATCATACTATTATTAATTTTAGGAGAATTATTAGGAGAAATAAATTACATAATTATCATATTTCCAGAATATGACAAGAGATCTTACTCTACTTTCGACTGTAAACATAATTTATTTTATCTAAAGCTACATATGATATTTAGTTTCTATCTTTATTTGAAACCTTTATTTCAGTTATCTTCTCTCAAACCTTTAGCATGCAATTGGAAGCTAGTACCACATATTATTGTTTGTCTCAGTATACAATTCTCTTTTGTACCCTTTTACTGCTATGGGGCCATGGGCTTGACTTTACTGGTTCTTGAGTGATTGGCCTGTCAGTGGTAGTGACCTTATGTTTCCAGATATATAGCTATATAGCTAGGTAGCCAGCTTTGTTGATGAAACCCTCTGTGCCTTCTCTGCTACCTAGCAAGTGGTTCTATCTTAGTCCTAATTTTGGGGTGTGAAGTCATAAAATTTGTTTAATTTTAGATCTGAATATATTTTGGGCCTCATACTAGACCCTTTGTGAAAGGACATGAAGATATCAAGTGTTGATATAGACTTGAAGTTGAAATGCATATTCAACTGTGAGATTTAGAGTCTTAATATTTCTTGTGTCCATAGTGTCTGTTAGGTCTGAAATTAAAGGCAACAAACAGTTGTCCTTAATCATTCTCTTATTCAGGTATCAATAGTCCTGCACCATTCTTTTTTTTCTATGAAGAATACTGGTAAAGTCTAAGGCAATTTCAAGGGTCTAATATATCCTTTCCTCAACTGTTCTTTCACAAATTCTCTTACTTCCTTCTTTTCTTCTCTCTGTCAGAAACATGTAGAGCAGGAGCAGAGTGACCTGGAGTGGAGCAGAATTACTCCGAAGTGGAAGGGAGTTGATAACAAAAATGGGGGAACAACCTTGGCCTCAGCTTGTATGCGTGCCTAGATCTGCTGTCACATGTGTGGTTGCATATTTCAGGAGGATGGAATTGTTGTCAGGAGTTCAGGAGAAGAGTGGTATATTAATAAGAGTGAGGATAGAACACATAAAAGATGTTAATCTACAAACTAAGGAACTAGGATATAATTAATAGAGTACTTATACTAAGTCCAGAATAGAAGGAGTACAAGTAACTAGTCTAAATCATGATCCTATAGGAGTAGACAACAGAAGTTCAGAAGCAGAATTTAGTAATAATATAGAATATAAAAGAAATTATTTTATTTAAATGATTATTTTCCATCATATGACACTCTCAATATAAGGTATGTTCTCCCCTTTCTTGGTACAAAATCTTTCCTCAGATTTATCACATGGTCCTAAGGTTTTTTTACTAGTATTCTTTTCAACTCTACTTTCTTAAATACTTTGAGCCACTGATAAGACCTTTGTAACACCATCTTTCTCACTTTTTCTCTATTTAATTTGACTTCATTGTCAAACTTTTCTTCTATTGTCCATTTCTACTCCTCTTTGTTTGCTTGATCTACTACTCTGATTCTCTTTCCAATTTTCTTTCTTTGCTCAATGTTCTCTTTGACTTCTATGTTCCTTTTGCATAATAGCAGACATCTTATCATTTTAACCTCTTTTGTTTCCCAGTTTATCTTTGGGTTATGCATCTATAGCCATGGTATTTCCAATATTACTTCTGTCCTTCCCAAATTACATATGTTTATCCTCATTCTTTCCACATGGTTCTTATAGAACACATTGACCTCTACTTGGTGTGTAATGTTTCTCCTACTATTTCTTGTTCTATTTATATTTCTTATTACAAGTAGTCTTTCTACTTTCTGCAACTTGAAACCATGTTCTTTTGCCATCTTCTTGTTCATAAACATCCATTGCCCTACTATCCAACAATACCTTCACAGTAATCCCTTCATACATATCTACTTCCTCTATTCTAATATCAAGCTATACTTCTCTTAACATCTTGAACATCCCCCTTACTTCTCTGTCTGCTACATCTTTTAGAGTCTTACTCTATGTGCTACCTTACTGTACTTTAGGCTATGCCACCACCTCCTAATCCTACTATGGTTTCTTTTTTTCTGTCCTATATTCTGGGCATAGGATTTTTCCTTTTTCCTCTTCTGTTATCTTTTCTCCTATGACTATATTCTTTCTTTCACACTTTGTACATTCAACTTTATTCCCCCTTTCTATCTTTATGCTAGTACTCCTCCACTTCTATGCCTTAAGGCAGCTTTCACACCACACATTACTTAGTCATTTTCCAGAGACAAGATCTTGCCCCTAGTTCTTCTTTGTTTTTGTTCTTTTGTACTCATATTCTTTATACTCTACAAATGTTACTACTTTTCACCTGGTCTTTTATCCCTTCCCCTCTATTACTGCACTTCTCAGGAGCATGCCCTATGCACTGCTGTATTCTTGTGCTTTTGTTCATAAGAACCATACTGGTCTCCTCTCTTGCTATGTCTTTTGTGGTCTTACCATATGCATCACTTCTTCTTCTTATCTTCTCCTTTCCACTGCTATGTTTGGGTACTTCCATTTGCAGTGCTCCACTCCCTAGCATCTGAAACACTTTATTTCTTCCTCTTCCTTTCTCACTCCTTATTACTCTGCTTGCCTATATTTCAAATTTATTTTGGGGTTTCCTTTCTTTTTTCTACTTTCTTCTTTGTTCTACAGTTATAGGCCAGGTGCCCAAATTTTTTACACTTCTAACACTATCTTTCTTTTTTCTCTTCTATTTGTACCCTTAGTAAGGCAAGGGCTTGTTTTTTTTTGAGCAGGTTGCTTGGGAGTTAGTTATATTAGGATTGAGATATCATACTAACACCTTAGGGTATGGAGCTAATGGTTGATCTCCCTTATTACAACTACATCTGTTAAGGTATAAGATCTTTATCCAACTAGACACCTACTGCCTTACTGATTACTACCCTAATACTATGGTTATACTATCACCTCAAGGAGAGGATCTCTACTCTAAGCAGCCTCCTAAAGAGTAACTGTTAATCTTTTGTTATTATGAGAGCCCAAAAAGGAAATAACTTCCTGTGCTTTTGAACAGTGAATCCACAACCTTAAGACTTGTAATAGGATAAAACTATAAATAGTGTGGGAAACTTAAGTAAACCATATCATGTGATTAGGTCAGGTAATTGTAGAACATTCTAAAAGAACATGTGACTGTGAGACTTTAGTGCACAGACTATATAAAAGTAGTATAAGTAGTGTATAGAATACAATGGGGAACTCTATCGAGTTCTTCCTGAACATTCACCTAGGATGAACTCTAAGTCTTTACAACTCAACATTAACATAAGAACTTGATACCCAATAGTGACCTCGTATCTCACAATCTCACCACCCACTTATTCTCTTCATTGTCCTTGCTAGTAAGCACAGTGCTCATAAGCATCTTGGAAAGTAGACCCTAGCTATAAAGGGGACTTGTTAGGGACTGAGGGAGGAGACTTTGCACCAAGTCCAGGTATATGGTTTGGTTCTGACCTTGCAATTGAATGTTGCTCTTTATCTTTTTTTTGTATAAACTCTGTGCTGCATTCTATTGTGAGTGGTACACACAGGAGATTGGCAGTAATTTCTTAGAAAGCTGCTTAGAGTAGGGGTCCTCTTCTTAGAGGCAATCACATACAATTTATTAGGGCAGTAGTCAGCAAGACAATAGGAGTCTAGTCGGGTAAATGTAAGGAGGCACTCAAAGGCGTCCCAGAACACACTCATTGTTAGTGGAGGAGGCGTCTTAAGTAAAAGTGATGAATAGCCCAAGAGCTCTAATTAATATTGAGGTAAGGTATTCTACCATACATTACTAGCTATATATACTAGACTAGCCAGTATGTGCACTAGTTGCTAAGGGAACACAGATCAGAGCACTAATAACTACCATACCTAATAAGGCTATGTAGTACTAACCATGGCAATGAGAACAAGAGGGAAGGAAACTATGAATAGCAGGCTCCGAGGATCCAAGGGCAAGCTAGATAATACTCATCTATACCAGGTTATCTAAACTACTCTAGAGCATTCCCTTACAGTAAAGACTTTGTGCCTTAATAGATATAGCCTTAGAATAGTTGCCTATTGTTATATAATGGAAAATAATATAATTTCTTTTATATTTTATATTATCACTAAATTTTGCTCCTGAACTTCTGTTGTCTATCCTATAGGATTATGGTGTAAACTAGTTACTTGTACTCCTTCTATTCTAGACTTAGTATAAGTACTCTATTAGTTACATCCTAGTTCTTTAGTTCATAGATTAACATCTTTAACATGTTCTATCCTCACTCCTCTCCTGAACTCCTGGTAACAATTCAGTCCTCCTGAAATATGCAACCATACATGCGATAATAGATCAAGGCACAGTGCATGAGCTGAGGCCAAGGTTATTCTCCACTTTTGTTGTCAACTCCCTTCCACTCCGGAGTAACTCTGCTCCACTCCAGTGTCATGCTGTACAACAGTTTAGGTAAAATAAGTGGCATTTTGCACTGTAATAATCAGAATAACTGGCTTGAGAGAAGAGTTTGGCCTCCCAGAGATGTTCCCTGGACGCCCAGTCATGGACTCGAGCATCTTACTTGAGTAGCAGAGTAGCAGCTGTGACCACTGCTACATATACCTCATAAATGCTTGCCCAGGCACCCCATATCAGATTTCTAACAGATTTCTCTTCTAGAAGTACTCTCAAGAGCAGAGGCAGTCTTCAAAGACCTAGTGTTACCAGGATGATGTCATACCTTAGTGGCCAGCAGCATTGATGGGGATCAAAGGGAATTGATCACGAAACAAAAGTGATAACAAATAAGAATATAAAAGATCCCCGAGATGTTTTACAATTGTGTGCTAACAAGTAGGCACTAGGGAGATGATCAAATATAAAAGAGAGCTTAAGGATAGGGGGAATAGAGAGGAAAACTCGAATAACCAAAAGAAATGATAATAAAGATTTTATATAAATCCACTCGAGGTAGATCTCACTGTAATAGGCTCTCTAAGATGTGTATTCATCTTGTGTCGTGATACTACTGCCCTTACTGTAAGAGGACGCTCTAGAGTAGCTTAGGTAACCTGGTATGGGTGAGTATTATCTAGCTTGCCCTTGGATCCTCAGAGCCTGCTATTTATAGTTCTCTTCCCTCTTGTTCTTGTTGCCATGGTTAGTACTACATAGCCTTATTAGGTATAGTAGTTATTAGTGCTCTGATTTGTGTTCCCTTAGCAACCAGTGCACATACTGGCTAGTCTAGTATATATAGCTAGTAATGTATGGTAGAATACCTTACCTCAATATTAATTAGAGCTCTTGGGCTATTCATCACTCTCACTTAAGACGCCTCCTCCACTAACATCAAGTATGTTCTGGGTTGCCTCCAAGTAGCCCCTTACACTTACCTAGTCTAGTAGTCTGGCTCGCCATTGATACAGCAGAACTACCTAGAACTTCTGTGTTGTTGTGTGGGCTCTTCTTCAGCTGACCATACAACTGGAAGCCGACTCCAATGATACATAGCGAGCTATTAACTCCTAGCATAAGTGAATGCCCAAGTCCATTGGGGCTCGAATTCCTGTCGAGAGCGAGGGTTGGTAGGTTTTTAGAAA
>Ga0153963_1000148_pt1 | contig 10621 bp, 9 predicted proteins | sample TSFL047MetaG_FD_104692 | JGI IMG/M metagenome (GOLD analysis project Ga0153963, IMG submission 104692) | Attine ant fungus gardens microbial communities from Florida, USA - TSFL047 MetaG | ecosystem: Host-associated > Fungi > Mycelium > Unclassified | place: USA: Florida, Withalacochee...
CATAGTCTGAGGATTAGACCTCAGACTTAACAACATCTTTTGTCACTTGTCTAACTTCGCATTTTTGAACTATTTAAAGTATCAAAGCACCCATCACAAATAGTAAGTGACCTTTTGTGATACAGCCACATTGCAATACCATTAAATCAACTAAAAGGAAAAGGAGAATGGAAATGGACAGAAGAAGAACAAAATGCATTTGAAGAGTTGAAACAAAAGATAACCATACAACCAGTACTGGCTTTACCCAGAAGAGAAGGAAAATTCAGGGTAGAAGTAGATGCATCAGGACACACAATTAGAGGAGTCCTTTCACAAGAACAAGAAGGCAAATGGAAACCAGTCGCTTTTCTATTAAGAATAATGTTACCTGCAGAAAGAAACTATGAAATATATAACAAGGAACTACTGGTAATAGTCGAAGCACTAGACAAATGGCAACAATACCTATTAGATGCAGTCGAGAAATTTGAAGTATGGACAGACCATGAAAATCTCAAGTACTTTAAAAAACCACATAAACTTAATGATTGACAAGCAAGATGGTATCTGAAACTGCAAGACTATGACTTTACCCTATGACATATTCCAGGGAAGACAAATATGAAAGCAGACATATTATCTAGAAGAGAGAAAGTGGACATAAAAGAAGACAACCAAGACATCCAGATGCTCAAAGAAAAGTTATAGATATGACAAACAACAAATCAAGATAAAATGCCTATTATACTACTCAGACAAGAACATCTACAAGTAATAGAAGAAGGAATACAAAAATGAATCAAGAAAATCCAAACAAGGGAACAAGAAGTAACAAAACAGTTGGAGAAAAAAGATAGACAATCATAGGAAGAAAATGGAATTGTTTACATAAATGACAAGATCTATGTTCCAAGAAACAGACAACTTCGAGATGAAATACTCAGTGACAACCATAATCCACCAGATGTTAGACATCCAGAACAACACAGAATGATGGAATTAATCAAGAGAAACTATTGGTGGCCAGGAATACGCAACGATGTATGAAAATACATCCAAGAATGCCAGGAATGTCAACAGAACAAGGTGCAACACATAAAGAAAGCAGCACCTTTACATCCCTTACCCACACCAAAAACATCATGGGAAAAAATTAGTATTAATGTCATAGGACCTCTACCAAAATCAGAAGACAAAGATGCTATTTTGGTAGTTGTGGACCAATTTTCCAAAATGCTCAGACTTATGGCTACAATAACTTCAATCTTCTCAAGTAAAGTAGCAAGGATATATCGGGACAACATATGGAAAATACATGGCATACCAAAAAAGATCATCAGCAATAGAGGATCCCAATTCGCATCAACATTCATGGGAGAACTATGCAAAGCATTAGAAATCAAAAGAGCAATGTCAATAGCCTACTATCCACAAACAGATGGTCAAACAGAAAGAATCAATCAAGAAGTCAAAGTGTTTCTAAAACACTATATCAACTACAGACAAGACAATTGGACAAAATGGCTAGCAACAGCAGAATTCCAGTATAATGACAAAAAACATACAGCAACAGGATACTTTCTATTCTATGTGAACTATGGAAGACATCCCTGGAAAGGAAACCTAATAGTGGAAACGGAGATACCAAGCTTGGAAGACCTATTAAAGAAGATAAAAACAATAAGGAAAGAAGCAAAAACAGCAATGGAAAGAACATGTAAGGGTGACTAGGGCACAAGACTCCAGGAGAATCCTTAGTTAATATTACAGTTTGTAGTTATGATACAACTCATCTCCAGGAGAATCCTCAGAGATTAGGATGAGGCTCCTAAAGGAATGTTTTACATTATATACTAGGTTTACATTCCTTGTGTCAGGGTCAGTATGATCAGAGCTATACTAGTATGTTTAAGTATTACTTTAGTAATACTTGAACAGGCTTAGGTTGCTCCAGAGCATCGTTATGCAGTTCTGGGGTGAAAATAGAACTATTCCCTTACATTCACCCCCCCTTCAAGATTGCTATATCTTGGAGTAATAGACTCCAGATGAGAGATATTGTTGAACTCCACACGTCAGATATGTCTTGGAGCCTCTAGGTGTTTGTGATGGAACTCTGCTGTCAGTTCTGGTGTGAAGACTTTGGAGATGGACTCCCAAGAATTGTGTTCGTGGCCATATCCTTTTTACTTGATGAGATACTGGAATCTTCTCCGGTGCCAATGACTGTCAAGTATCTCCTCTACTTTCTACTCTATTTCTCCATCGATGACTATGGGCAGTGGGTGGTCTTCCATTCTCTGTCCTGTGATCAGGTCTTCCAGAGCCAGAGTAAGCTTCACTATGTTGAACACTGGATGGAGTTGCTTCATCCAGTGTGGTAGTTTTAAGCAATAGGCCATAAGTCCAATCTGCTGTTCTACTACAAAAGAGCCAAATCGTTGGTGCGAGAGTTTCTGTGAGGGGTGTGTAGTCTGGATATCTGATGCATCAAGGAAGACTTTATCGCCTGGGTTAAACACCAGAGCTAGAGTTCTTCGTTGGTCATAGTATCTTTTTATATCATCTTGTGCTTTGTAAATCGTAGACTTTGCTTCTTCGATTGCTGTTCTTATCCTTTCTGTGAACTTGTTGACTGTCTCTAGACCAGAAGGGTTCTGTCGGGGTTTGAAGCCCATACGAAAAAGCCATCCAGTGTCGAGCAGAAATAGAGACTGTTGGATAGTGGAGTAGACATGATTGTTGTGCTGGAATTCCACCATGGGTAGGAGATCATACCAATCGTCTTGCCATTCATTTACAAATAGACGGAGGTACTGGTCCAACTCTTGGTTGACATGCTCTGTCTGTTCGTTTGTCTGAGGATGCCAGACTGTAGAGGATGCCAACTTTATTCCTAGCAGACGGTAAAGTTCTTGGGTAAAACAAGCTATGAACTAAGGTCTACAGTCCGAGATTACGTACTTCGGAAGGCCATAGAGCTTCTAGACTTGATGCAGGAAAAGTCTGGCTGCTCTGTAAAGGTGACTAGGACACAAGACTCTAGGAGAATTCTCAGTTAATATTACAGTTAGTAGTTATGATACAACTCACCTCCAGGAGAATCCTCAGAGATTAGAATGAGGCTCCTGGAGAGATCTTTTATATTATATACTAAGCTTACATCCCTTAGTGTCAGGGTTAGCAGGATCAGAGCTAAACTAGTATGTTTAAGTATTATTAGTTAAACAGGCTAAGGTAGCTCCAGAATACTGTCATGCCATTCAGGGGTAGAAATGGAGATGTCTCCTTATATGCTCCTTCTGCTGTCACCATTGTGTGCATTGGAATGAAGTGTGCTTGTTTCAATACCGAGTCTACTACTGTTATTACTGTGTCATGTCCAGAGGAGAGAAAGAGTTCCACAATGAAGTCTACACTAAGTGTGTCCCATTGTGAGTCTGGAATCTGGAGAGGGTGCAATTTGCCTACCAGAGCCTGCCTTATTGGTTTTGTCCTAATGCAGAAGTTATAGGTACTGACATACTATCCGATGTATCTAGACATCTACGGCCACCAGTAGTCCCTAAAGACCAATTCCAGTATTTTCCAGTATTTAGGGTGCCCAGCAACCTTCATGTTATGACACAGGGAGACCACTTATTTTCATAAGTCCACGTTCCAGGGAACATAGATCTTGCCTCTGAACTGGAGTAGTTCTCCATCTCCCAAGCATTCCATGGAGTGGACTGTCTTACCCGATGTTTGCTAGAGTTCCCTTGCTGCCTTTGCCACCGGCTCTTCCTGGTTGCTCTTCTGGTTCCCTTGACAAATTTCTCTAAGAATGTTTCTCTCTAGTTCTTCCAGCTGAACTCTTTCGAGAGCTCAGATTGCAAAGAGCTCTGGTCATAGGAGAACTACGTCTTTATTATTAGAGGCTCCATTATCATAGTCTGGTCTCTATAATAACGTGTCTGGCTTCCCCATGGAATGTCCTGGGCAGTGGATCAACTTGAAGTCAAAGTGGGCTAAGTACAGGGACCAATGGACTTAGCAACAGTTGAGTTTCTTAGCTATCATGAAGTACTCCAGGTTCTTGTGGTTTATCCAGATCTCTACTGGGTGTTAGGCTCCTTTCAGGAAATGCCTCTACTCTTCCAGTGCACAGATGATAGCAAGCATCTCTTTGTCATGGATCTCATAGTTCTGTTCCACTGGAGACAGGGATTTGCTGTAGAAGGCCACCGGGTGCCATTTCTTCTCTTTGGGCAGTTGCTGAGAGAGGATGGCTCTGGAGGCAAAGTTAAAGCTGTCAGCCTTAATGCAGAAGGGTTCTGAGCCCTGAGGTGATACTAGGACCAGAACAGTGGTCACCACCATCTTGAGATATTTGAAAGCTTTCTGTTCCTTGGTATCCCAGTTCCAGGCCTTATCAGAACAAGTAAGATCGAAGAGGGGTCTGACTATGGTTGAGAAATCCCAGATAAATTAATGGTAGAAGTTAACAAAGCCTATGAACTGCACATCAGTCTGGTTCTCTGGGGTAGGCCACTTGCGGACTCTGGCAATCTTAATAGGGTCCATCGTGACCTTGTTCTCCAAGATAACTAGTCTAAGGTACTCGATCTGCCTCTGATGAAACTTGTACTTCTCCAGGCAGAGGAATAACTTGTGCTCTGCCAGTATCTCCAAGACCCTTCAGACCACTCATTTGTGTTCCTCTTTCATCTTCGTAAAGATCAGAATGTCGTCCAAGTATACTACTATAATCCCTTCGGCTATGAGAGTTCTGAAGATGTCATTCATCATAGTTTGGAAGGTAGCAGAACTGTTGGTCATTCCAAAGAACATCATGAGAGGTTCAAAGAGACCACAGTTGGTGTAGAAGGCTACTTTCTATTCATCTCTAGGCTTGATGTGTATGTTATTGAAACCCTAGCGGATGTCAAGTTTTGTGAAGTACTTGGCTCTGCAGAGCTGGGAGATGAGTTCAGAAATAAGGAGGAAGGGGTATCTGTTCTTGACAGTTACGGCGTTTAGTACATAATAGTCTTGAACTAGCCGGAGCGAACTATTTTTCTTCTTAATAAAGAACACAGAGGCTACTATGGAGGACTTGAATGGTCAGATGCATCCAGTATGCAGGTTTTCCTCCAGGAAGGCATCTAACTCAGCTTGCTCCAATGGAAACAGAAGGTAGACTTTCAATAACTTAGACTCTGCTCTGGAGATCAGTTTGATAGCATAATTCCACTTGTGGTGCTCAGGCTGTTAAGACTCTAAACTTTACAATTGAATATACATTTCAACTGGAAGCTTATATCTAACACTTGATATCTTCACACTCCTTGCTAGAGGATCTGGTTAAGGTTTTCAGTGAAGTTATATCAGAGGAGAGATGTCAACGAGACTTTGAGTAGCACTCTTGAGGTTGTCCTAAGACAAGTAAGAGTACCAATCCCTCAGAGTAAGGTTTTTACAAAGGGAATACAGAAAGAGAGAACTTGCTGTTCCCTTCTTTTTCTGGTCTGTATTTATCCTAACTAGAGATGTAACAATTGTTACAATATGGTAACACTACTTGCAACTAAGAGTGACTAGTTAAGTGACAGATCAGTGACAAGGTAACAAATGAGTCAGAGGTGAGTTAGTGTCTAATAATGGGTTAGTCCAATGTTATTCCATTTAGCACAAGTCTAAAGATAGAAAAGAAAAATAGTCCGAGGTTTCTCCGAAGAGTCCTGTCCATACTATGAGTCTATTGTCTCCTAGGATGGTTTGACATTCTATGCATTACTGCATAGTAATGTCCTCGTTTTGTACCATCAACATTTCTTCTCGCATTGCTATCATTTCGTCTACTAGCCATTTATTATTAGACTAAGGCTGATAATAACTGTAGTCCCACTCGATGTTCATAACACAGGCAGTATGTCAAAGTCCTCCTTAGCAAACACTGATTGGAACTCTGCTGTTAGGGCATAGTCACTCAAAGACAGCTAACTCTAATACTAAGTAAGAGTCCTGGAAGCAAAGGTAATATTTAAGTAAAGCTAAATCTAACTACATAAGTAGTCTTATATACTAAAACTAATAGTCTGTGTACCATAGTCACGTGAGTACTAACTATTAATACTACTGTCCTATTTATAGATCAACAGGCACATTAAGATGAACTTAAAAGAGAAGGCAAGAAGAGTGTGGGAGAGCATCTCACGAATACTTAGAATAGTCCCTTAGATAGGAGCCTTACTCATAATCTAGGCTGTTCCCTAGGATATCCCCTTACAACATCCTGTTTAACTCTCTCATTAATTCTGCTGCAAATTGGGGTCCTCTATCCGAAATGATGCTTTCCAGTAACTTATGTAGTTTCCATACATTGTCTCTAATAACCTTGCTAATCCCTCTGCCGATGTTTTCTCTGTAGTTGGTATAAAATAGACCATTTTAGTTAATTGATCCACTACTACTAGAATGCTATCATATCCTTGTGCTAAAGGTAACTTAGTGATAAAGTCTGCCAATATATGCGTCTATGGTTTTTCTGGAATGGAATTTGGTATTAATTTTCCTGCCAGTTGTTCTGTGTGGTTTTTATTGTGCTGGCAAGTGTTGCACCCCTCTATATATTGTTTTACCTCTTTAGTAATCCCTGGCCACCAAAAGTTCCAAGTGACCAGCTCTACTGTTTTCTACTGTTCTCTATGTCCTCCTACTGGTATATTGTAATATAGTCTGATAATTTCTGCCCTTAATTTATCATCTTTTGGCACATACACTTTCCTTAACATTTTTACCCCTGCTCTCTTCATTTCTTCTACCACCTTTACTACCTCATCGTCTTTTATTTTTGACCTTCTAACTTCCTCTAATAGATCTACTCCATCTATTATTATTTCTACTATCTCTGTTTTCCTTACTTCCAACCACTCTGGTTTTACCAATGTCTTGTTCTTATTGTCTTTCTCTACTCCTACTTCCCAGTCTAGTCTTCTACTTAGACTATCTGCTTTCCCTATCTTGCTTCCCAGAACATGCTTCAGTATAAAATTAAACCTTGATAGGTATAGAGCCCATCTTACTTGTCTTTTATTTAACTTCTGTGCCTTTATAAAGTACTCAAGATTCTTATGATTAGTCCAAATCTCAAATTTAATTGCTGCTCCTTTCAGAAAATGCCTTCATACTTCTAAACATCTAATGACTGCTAACATTTCCTTATCGTGTATCTCATAATTTCTTTCTGTATCACTAAGAGTATCACAAATGGTCACTTACTTGATTTGTGATTGATAAGTTGATATTCAAAAGTGCTTAAAGAGCAGAGTTTAGACAGTGACAAGAAATGTTGTTAAGTCTGAGGTCTAACCCTCAGACTATGAGTTCTTATATACAGAAAAGTGATGGTCTGTATACTAGGACAAAGCATCATATGCTACTACCTATTGTTCTACATATGGTAGTGCCTTTGTGCTAGAAATAGTGATAACCTAACCATATGGAGGCTGTTCTTTGTTCTAAGAAAAGGATAGATGACTATCTATGGGTAATTAATAAAGTCTATATGCAAACATTGAGGCCTTCATATCTCCATGAATATTGATCGCCTCAGTGCTGTTTTAGGCTCATTCTGAGTGGTATAAAAAGGGCTTTTCTGATGCCTAAAAGTGAAGCTTAGATCATGGTAGTTTCCGAGATATTGGTGATTTAATAAATAGTACTATAGTAGTTACCAGTTGATCTGCCTAATATCTCGGCCATTACTGATTGCTTTGAGACATGACTGGTATCAATCGAAAGGTCTTTTCAAGGGCTTTTGGGTGCCATTGAGACTGTGGGAATTGTCGAAGAACTGATGGAGATATGGCTGAATGAAGTTTATGACATCTAGGCCACGCTATTCTCTCCTCTGTCTTCTCTTTGCATCCACACCAACTCAACTTCCTCCATTTCCATAAGGGAACCACCCCTTGCCCTCTGTTGTCTTCTACATGAGACCCCTTTTTCCCACACTTGCAAGTTAAGTACGATACTACTACTTCTTCTATTACTCTACCCTAAGTCTAATAGCTTTGCTTCTTGTGGCACTCTTTTGCCACAGTGCTCCTCTGCTCTCTTTCTCAGCTCCTCTATTGAACTCCTTTTCCATTCCTCTTGCTGTACTTCTCCCCTTGTAGAGCATGCTGCCTTTTCTTTCTCCATTCTCTTTATCTCCCTCTTCTTACTATATTCCTGCACTTTTTCTCTTTCGAGGTGCACTGGCTTCCTCTCCTCTTGTTAGTGCACTTTTCCCCTACTGGGCACACTACCCTTACTTACTTCTGCCATAATGGACATTCCCTGCATTTATGTTCTTCCTCTCTGCATTTAAAACACCTCACTGCTATTTTCATACTTCTGATTGTTTTTTCTTCAACCCTACACTACATCACCCTACTTGATAAAATTTCAAACTTATTTTGGGGTATAGCTCCCCCCTTTTCCTTTTCTCTCTTATTCCTGCAATTTCAGACCAGGTGCCTGAACTCTTTGCAACTCCAACATTCTCGTTCTTTCTTTCCTTCTAATTTTGCTCTTAATGAAGTAAGGGCATGCTTTTGTTTGAGCAAGTTGCTCATTAATGAATTGTATTGGTCCAGAGACATTGTGTTATGTCTTCTGGACAGGGTACAGAAATAATATTGAATCTTGCTATTTACTTCTACATCTGTTGGAGCGCAAGATCTTCACCTAATCAGATACCTACTGCCCTACTAACTACTGCCCTAATAATATGGTTAGACTATCACCTCATGGGGAAGATCCCTAATCTAGATGGCCTTCTAGAAGTAACCATCACTCCTCTGCATATACTAACTCACAATAGAGTACAGCATGAGATTTATACTAAGAAAGGTACAAGTAATCTACTAAACACTGCTCGTTTGTAAGGTCAGGTCTTAGAAATAATACCCAAGTTTGGTACCATTCTTCCACCATCAATTCCTAACTGATTGACAAGTCCCCTTAAGCCAAAGGCCCAGCTATGTATGGAGGTGGCTGGTGATCATGATGACTACTGGCCGAGGGTTGATTTAAATAAGATAAAAGATGAGCAAGGTCCAAGGTAGATAGTGCTCTAGAAGTGAAATTGAGTTCTGGTGTAGCAACTTAGCCTAGATAACTTAATCACCCTCTAAGTTCAAGTTGACAAGGAGAACTCAATAGAGTTCCTGTTAAATTTCCTACACTACTTATACAACTACTATATGGTCTGTGTACTATCCTCCCATGGTTCCCATGTGACTCAGTCATGTGATATTACCTGACTGTGACTTGTGACTTGTGACTCTGTGACACTTAGTCACATGATACTTTCTTGTGCTCCATCCTTGTGTAGTAAGTCCAGAAAAGAAAAGAAATATAAATAATAACTTAGCTATTTTGCCAAGTTATAACAAGGAAAGGTGGGAAGGTATCTCACGAGTTAGGTTAGCCTTTTAGATTAGAGCTTACTCAGTGATCTAGGCTATTCCTAGGGTATCCCCTTATAGGGGGTAGAGAGAAGTCATGTGATAGTATGTCCAAAGGGGGGGAGGTGTGAGAGACCTCCACTTTCATGTTGTTCTGAGTAGCTACACATTCAGCATAATCACACTCAGTATGGATGCGTCATCCATGGGGGAGAAGGATGTACTACAAGGGCCTTTGTTGTTAGCCTACATAGTGAGGCGACTGTAAGGGGATATCCTAGAAAACAGCCTAGATCATGAGTAAGACTCCTACCTAAGGGGCTTGTAAGGGGACATCTAGGGTGGTGCTTAGTCAGTATTGAGGGTCTGTTCTATTAGTGGCCTGGTGACAGTACGTGTACGTATTCCCATCATTCCTGTCTTCTCTCTGTCTGTGTCATGCAGTGCGACGCCTTCTATTCTATTATTAGGACATTGTAATTACTGATCTATGCACTCATGTGACAGTGTGTGTGATTGTCTAGTATAGAGTATATATACTAGCAAGCTGTCGTAGATGTACTTCACTTGAATCTCAACTTAGCTTCTGGGACTATCTATTAGCTTAAAGGGTGATCGCCTCTGAGTGGTTCCCTTACAGGGCTATTCTAAGTATTTATGAGATGCTCTTTCACACTCTCCTTGCCTTCTCTCTTAAGTCCATCTTGATGTACCTGTTGATCTATAAATAGGACAGTGGTATTAATAGTTAGTGCTCATGTGACTGTGGTGCACAGACCATTAGTTTTGTTAGGGAACCACTCTAAGGCGATCACCCTTCAAGCTAATGGATAGTCCCAGAAGCTAAGTTGAGATTCAAGTGAAGTATATCTACAACACATTGCTAGTATATATACCCTATACTAGACAATCACATGCACAGTCATATGTACATAGATCAGTAATCACAATTGTCCAATTATAGATTAGAAGGCATCACACCACATGATGCAGACAGAGAAGACTCAGGAACAGTGGGAGTGCGATACATGATCTGTCACTGGGCCACTAATAGAACAGACCCTCAGAACTTACTAAGCATGACCCTAGATGTCCCCTTACAAGTTTTAGTATATAAGACCACTTGTGTAGTTAGATTTAGCTTCACTCAAATATCACCTTTGCTTCTGGGACTCTTACCTAGCATTAGGGTTAGCTGCCTCTGA
>Ga0153963_1000150_pt1 | contig 10587 bp, 4 predicted proteins | sample TSFL047MetaG_FD_104692 | JGI IMG/M metagenome (GOLD analysis project Ga0153963, IMG submission 104692) | Attine ant fungus gardens microbial communities from Florida, USA - TSFL047 MetaG | ecosystem: Host-associated > Fungi > Mycelium > Unclassified | place: USA: Florida, Withalacochee...
CTCTGTCTGAGGATTAGACCTCAGACTTAACAACATCTTTTGTCACTTGCCTTACTTCGCATTTTTGAGCTCTTTGAAGTATCAAAGCACCCATCACAAATAGTAAGTGACCATTTGTGATAGAGAGCAAGACAACTTGAGATTGCCGTCTTCATCTACAGCCTGGCAAGAGGCTCGAGACCCGACCATCATGCGAGGGAGGATTTCCAGAGTAGGACTAGAAGAGTGAGGAGTGGTCATCCAGTGTTTGGGAGGGGCGCCGTCTCATCATTGCGGCCTTACTATGTTTGGGAATTTAGAGGTTTTCTTTGTCTCACTTTCTTTGTTGTCTCTTTGCTTTGTAATCATAATAAAATACTCTAGGGCACAGAGGGGAACTCAAGTATCATACCTCCATCACCATCCCTCTCTGTTGCTCTAGAGCTTAACGGCTATTTTGAGTAACTGAGTCTCTACCTTTCTAAGTGTTCTCCTTTACTTTCTAAAAACCCACAAAACCTCTCCCTCAATGGGAATTCGAGCCCCAACAGACTTGGGCATTCGCTTACACTAGGAGTTAATAGCTCACTACATGTTATTGGAGTCGGCTTCCAGTTGTATGGTCAGCTAAAGAAGAGCTCACATGACAGCATGGGAGTTCTAGGTAGTTCTGCTGTATCAACGGCGAGCCAGACTACTAGACTAAGTAAGGGCAGTAGTGTCATGACACGAGATGAACACACGTCTTAGAGAGCCTATTACAGTGAGATTTACCTCGAGTGGGTTCATAAATACTTTGCTATCATTTCTTTCAGTCTTTTGAGCCATACCCCATTATTTCCCCTATTCTCAAGCTCTCTTTTTATATTTGATCATCTCCCCAGTGCCTACTTATTAGCACACAATTGTGAGACATCTCGGGAACCTTTTGCATTCTCATTTGTAATCACTTTTGTTCAGTGATCAATTCCCTTTGATCCCCATCAGCACTTCATAAGGTGCATAATAAAGCCCACAACTTTGTTATGGAGATATTTAGACCAGAAGACAGAGTAGACGAATGAATTTGGTCAGTCAAGAAAGTTAGTATTGGCATAAACCAGAACCCATACACTAACACCAGAGATATGGAACTTGGTCCTGAACAATGCCTGATGCAGGTACTTTACCAATTGGATGTAGTATTGTATCTGGGATACAGTGCTTTTGAGGTTTTTGGCTGATACATCGATGTTGGGAATTGGATGCTCTTTAGACAAGCATATCATCAGTTGAATTGTTGATCTATGCCATAAGTATTTTAATATCAGTATTGTCAAGAGAAATGGTTGACATACATAAGAGCCTAGCCTCTTCAACAAAATCTCAATAGCCTGGGCTGCTCAGGTCTCTATGAGCATCTCGGTTGAACTTTTCCATGTGGTTTGCCCTGCAGTTGAATGTTCTTTTGAGTACAAACAAGGCTAGTTCAATGATCCAGTCATAAGCCCATCCCAGATAAATGCATATGTACATGTTCAGCTTTTGAGCCATACTAACACTTGCATCATTCCAGAAAATTACAGTGCAGTGCAGTTAATCTGAGTTCAATGCTCTGGTCAAATCGGGAGTAGTTGAAACAAGGATCAGCTCATATTCAGAAGTCAGGTATTTTTGCAGATGCTAGTTTCAGTTTATCCTCAGAGGCTCACTTGAGAATGAGGACTTCGTGCTGCCAATAGTTTAATTTGTGCATCAGTGTTAGATCACATGAATATGCATCACTGCTTAGGAAAATATCAACTCACTCGTAGCAGAGAATGCAATCTTTTTAAGAGAGCTGATGTTGAAACCTTTCTTTTGGATTTCATGAATTTTGAGTACAATCATCTGACAAACCCAAACATTACAGTTTCCATCAATTGGGATAGGGAAGAAAGAGAATCAAAACACACATCTATTGCTTTGGTAACATCCCATTCAACCTCCCAGCCCTTCTCTTACATGACCAGTCATAGCCCTTACCCTGAGTCTAACAAGATAAAATTGACGAAGAGGGATCTATAGGGGAAATGAGTCCCAAGAAAGGCACAAAATCAGTGTCAGCAAGAGTACAGAGAGACATATGTGAGAATTGAAGAGCAACATTTGTCGATTTCTATACCACTGAGAGTGAAACAAAACCATGTATAAGATTTGTACACATTCCAAAAAGAGGCGTGACTCACTAGTTAAACAGACTATGTAACAAAATACACGCACTTATAAAACTCGATTGTATAAAGACACACACATCTGTAGCTCCTGCAAGAGTAGATGCCACATGAAAGTAAAAAGCTGATCAAGTGAGAGATCAATAGTGTCTATATCTACACAGCATGATAATATGAGCAGATGTAGTATTCAACTCAATTGAAGGCATGTCTAAACCTTATCAATGAAAAGACAACAATAGTAAATAATGGACAAACAATGAGCATCTGAAATGATTGATCACTCTCCAATCAGCAATAGACACATCCGAATATGAAATGCAAAGTAGTGGTACGATTCCCAGCAAGGTGGTTAGGAATGGATGAAAATAATGCCATGTTGCAATCATAATGTGACATTTGTGAAGTGTACAAACATGATATATACTATCCATCATGCTTGATTGCGCACCAAGTGTGTTAAGGCCTTTTGATTACAAACATTGTTGATCGGTTCCTGAGTCACATTGCTTGATGTCTCAATCAAAACTTGACTTCTCGATCATTGTTTTAATTTTCCAGTCATCATTTTTTTCGTATTTATGGTTATTATGTTTTCATTGATTGCCCTCAAATGTGTACCTTGGCCCTTCCAATGTTATAATGACTCACATTTTTTTGCAGTATCTTAGTCCATCACTGTCACTACCTCATTGGCAGCACATTACAACTGACCATCAGCTAGCACCTACATATCTGACCTGAAGCAGCTAAGCTAGGTTATATCACATGTGTTCGCTTTTTTCCATGTTGGTTCTTTTTTTGATGCAAATAATATCAGTGATTAATCTCGAGGCCCAAAAAAGAATCTTGTGAACATAATAAAATGCATGAGTGTCCTACAACAATACATCATCTGATGATGAAAGTCTTTTGATGATTAACCTATTGTCTTCTTGCTTTTTGATAACCAGTAAGTTGATCAACTATTGAGAACCTTGATCCAGTATTTCAAAAAAAAATTATATTATTATACCTATACAAGTGAAAGAATGTCCAAAGGGACTGGTACTATTTTTATGTATGCATGTCAGGAATGGAAAAACACTCCCCAAGAAATGGGCAGCTCGTTCTTTAAAGCTGGAGCAGCATTAGGCACCATAATCACCACTATGATGATGATTGAAATCTCTGTATGTTGTGATTGAGGTCTGTTCAAGGATGAATTAGAAATCAGGGGAGATCAACAAGTGCTTTGGAGCAGGATACTCCATTCATGAAACCATACCTTGTAGACATGAACAAGGTGTTATTTGAAGGGAAAAACATAGCTAGGGCCATCTCCCATGGAATTGAGTGGCACTGCAGCACAGAAATCATAGTGGATCTTGAGGGTCGTCTCTGGTGAAAATTTGTGATAGTCATTACATGACAGAGACTCATCCTCCTTTCACAGTCCTTGCTATCACTGTCCATTCTACAAAACAAATGCCTGCTGATAAGTAGGTGGGCACTCTTGGTCTCACCAGTGACCTAGGCAAAGAGCATGAGAGGGACACTGAGCCTGCCAAAATACTTGACTAAACAAGATTCTAGTACTGAAAATGTATTTTGTGCAATTTGGAGACAAAAAATTTGTTGTGAAAATAGAGTCACAAATTGGTTTGTCTTGGAATAGTATATTCTACTGTAAACCAGTGAGCACAAACAACAAACTATTAACTTTATATACTGAGGATACAAACATTCTAGAAGGTTCTCAGTCAGATCATCACATTGACTAGATATTCCAACAAAATTTACTCTCCCTTGTATTACAAATTACATTTGATAGTTGCTACCTATCCAGAATTGAACCAGATGATAGAATGGAAAGCCTGAGTGAGGGAGTTGCTTGTAGTAGATACACTTTCATCACTTCATGACTCCATCAAGTAATTCTGATTTACAACATCCACGACTTGTCACTTTTCACCTTAAATGAGTATCAGCTTCTTTCATGATTAACAGTCTGAAACAAAGACTCAATACATCATGGAATCTATGGGTCGATACTACAGTAGGCTACAAATCTTGCTAATACAAGAGATTTTTTGATCTGTTTTAGGACCTTTGCATAGAGATGGCAATCAAATAAATGAAGTGATGTCTAGCATGCTCTGCCAAAGCACAGATGAATATTATAGGATAAAAACAAGTGCATTCTCTTGAGATATTGTGTTAGATATATTTTAATTCATTGACAAGGTCTAACATTTTGTTACCTGCTTCAAACATTTTTGATGTTACTCAGAGAAAAGGCTATTTGAATTGACCCTGGTGCATTGCTGCCCAGTGGCAGAAATTGAATACATCATGTTAATCTTCAAATTCAACCCATCCATGTTCTGCTGTAGTGTCACAAACTTTATTCAGCCATATCTCCATCAATTCTTTAACTATTCTCATGGTCTCAATGTCACCAGAAAGCCCTAGATAAGACCTTTCAATCAATACCAGTCACATCTCGAAGCAATTAATAATGGCCAAGATATTAGGCAGATCAACAGGTAACCACCATAGTACCATTTATTAAATCGCCAATATCTCAGAAACTGCCACCATTCACTTTTAAACATCAGGGAAGCCCTTCTCATACCTCTCAGAATGAGCCCAAAATGGCACCAAGGTAGTCAATATTTGTGGAGATATGAAGGCCTCAATGTTTGCACATAGACTTCATTAATTACCCATCGATAGTCATCTGTCCTTTTCTTAGAACAAAGAACAGCCTCTATAAGGTTAAGTTATCACTATATTAGGCACAAAGGCACTACCATATGTAGAACAATAGATAGTAACATATGATGATCTGTCCTAGTGCACAGACCATCACTTTTTTGTATATAAGGACTCTCTGTCTGAGGATTAGATCTCAGACTTAACAATATCTTTTGTCACTTGTCTAACTTTGCACTTTTGAACTATTCAAAGCACCCAAGCCCAATCACAAATAAGTAAGTGACCATTTGTGATAGTACTGTCACAGTTGTGCTATAGACCAGTGGTTACATACTGTATAGTTTACCACTACACCAAAAGGGCGATGTTAGCAAGGCTACTTGCTAATGAGGGTCCAGCTATTTATGCAGTTCATTTGAACAGGTATTTTGTTATACCTCCATAATACTATTTAGTAGTCACTTTTTTGTGACATTTCCAGCATTCTTCAGGAGCTTCATGCAAGGATACAAAAATAATAAAGAGAATAAACATACACAAAATCAGAAGAGACTGAGAAAAGTGAGTTTTGTAAGAGGACTAGAGCAGCCCAGTGCTGACTTAGCTATTAGTGAGGAAGTCACTTAGAGATAGAATGAATAAGTAGCCCAGGAGTTCTAACCAATATTAGGATAAGGTATTCTACCATACACCACTAGCTATATATACTAGACTAGCCTGGTCTGTGCACCAGTCACTAAGGGAACACAGATCAGGACACTAATAACTACCATACCTAATAAGGCTATATAGTATCACTATATCAATGAGAACTAGAGGGAAGGGAACTAATTGATAGCAGGCTCTGAGGATCCAAGGGCAAGCTAGATTATACTCACCCATACCAGGTTATTTAAGCTATCCTAGAACATTCCCTTACAAGTTTGACTCATTTGACCAGGACTGTGTAAATCCAGAAAATCAATAACATTGGGCAAAGTAAAGACACAGTTTGTAATGTTGTTAACCTATGATTGAAAGCCCAATGGCCAGAGAACTAGCGAGATAAGGATTGTTTATTATAATGCATGATCCCAAGCTCTACCATACTCTACCATTAGCTTTCATTTGTACTCCTAGAGCAAAAACAAAGCATCAGCAACAGAAAGTACAAAGCTTTTTTAAATGGCACCTGCCCAGATCCAAAGTGATCAGTATGCCTAGCAATTTTCTATCAACACACCTGTATGGCCTAGCACATTTCAATCAAGGTCCAAGGTTCTTGTGTCTACATCACATCAATGCTTAAGAATCATAAAATACCATACCAGTAGTGATTGACTTTGCAGACACAGGCATATCCATCTGGATTTGGTGTTGGAACAATAAATCCTATATAGAAGTGATGATTCAAATCAAATTACCCACAAAACTGTTGAGAAGGTGACAAAGTGTCAGACCGTACTTTGGGGTTTGCTGGGCTTGACCTCAACCAAGGGGTTGTGTCACCCTTTGTGCCTTGCCCACAAAAATGAAGGGGAAGATAAGACTGGAATAGGTGAATTTAGGAAAGAGCTAATGTTAAGAGTATAAGGTCTAGGGGATATTGAAGCTGGGATACTACTTGCTAGGATGCTAACTTAATACTGGTGGTAACTGTATATTACTTAGTCATCAGAGAGGGTGGGAGTTGAGGGAAAAGGTGATGGTGATGGTGACAATCAGTACACGTTACAGTGTTAGGGGGAGTCATGAGGGTGTGACACTAGGTTCAGAAGGATTGGCAATAAGGGCATACACAAGGTAAATTGCTATAGCTGTTGCAATCCACTGGGACTCTTTTGAAAGGATTACAGAAGAAGGAAGGTATGTACCTCACATGCATGTTAGTTCCTGACAATCCTGAAACCCAGCTTTCCAGGCCTTGGACAACCATGCTCAGTTGGGTTGATGAACAAAGTTGGCAGGGTGGTAGTAGTCATCTTCTTGTCTTGAGCACTGTCCTTCAATTGCCTAGGATACAATGCTTACAAAGATGACAGAAATTGTGAAACAAAGGTAGATCATGTGATCAAATTGACTCTTACCACAAACTATCATGCCAAAAGTAAAACACCACTTGTGCATTGTCTTCTTTATACCTGGCAATTGATTTTTTCATTTCTTTGTAGATCTGGACAGCCACAACTCACTCCTCTCTGTCTGACTGAGACTCATCAGTCCTCTGTGAGTGTGCCCTTCAAGCAACTAGTGGCACTGATTGACTATGGTATGGAATTCTGACACAGAATACTCCAAGTAGCAAGAAAGGTGATATTGGGAGTATCAGCTAGAATCACATTTGGTCTGATGTTGCACAGCAAATGGCTAACAAAATGTTGTGTTGCAATATTGTGTCAAGGATGGTGCAGAGCAGGAACAGAGTGACCCAGAGTGGAGTGGAATTACTCTGGAGTAAAAGGGAGTTGACAACAAAAGTGGGGGAACAACCTTGGCCTCAGCTCATGCACTGTGCCTCAATCTGCTATTGTGTATGTGATTGTGTACTTCAGGAGGACTGAATTGTTGTCAGGAGTTCAGGAGAGGAGTGGTATATAGATTGACAGGAGTGAGGATAGATGTTAAAGACATAAATGACTTTAATCTATGAACTGAGGAACTAGGATGTAACTACTGGAGTACTTATACTAAGTCCAGAATAGGAGAAGTACAAGTAACTAGTCTACATCATGATCCTATAGGAGTAGACAACAGGAGTTCAGGAGCAAAAAATTAATAATAATATAAAATATAAAAGAAATTATATTATTAAATGGGTATTTTCTGTCATATGACATATTGATCTATTCTTGTGTCACTATGTGCTGTTTTGTCTGACCAACAGTTCAATCAATAGTGCACTCAAAAAATTGGAATATAAGGGAATTTTATGTAATAATAGATTGCAGGATTTCCATAGCACCTGGGCTAAAAAGAAAGAGACTGAGGCTTTTAAAAAGCTCAAAGACATTGTTCAGGCCTTGATGGAACAAGAATACTTTGTGTAAGACTTTAGCCATGATGACTTAAATCTACTCCAAGTCAGAGTTGACAAGGAGAACTTGATAGAGTTTCCATTTGATTCCCTATACTACTTATACATTTTACTTTGGTGGCTATGCACTGTCCTCCCATGGTCCTCATGTTACTTCTATCATGTGACTTCTGTGATGTGACCCATGACCATTCTGTGACTTCTGTCACACCCTTGTGACTCTGTGACTATCACATGATACTTCCCACACTCCACCTTAGTAATAGTCTAACTAAATAAATGAAATGAAAAATAGAAAATAACTTAGCTATTTTGCTAAGTCATGACAGATAGGCTGCAAAGAGCATTTGAAGAAGGCTTTGTCCAATTGTACCATTCTGTCTTTCCCAGTGCCTCAAGGATCATATAGCAAGAACATTACTCCATTGACTGGTCAGAATTAAAAAATCATATTCTACAGCTGGCACTTCTTATAGTATACTAGCAACCCTAGACCAGGGACATTGTCCTCAGTGTCAATACAAGGCAAAGACACAGTATTGCCTGGTATATGCTCAAGTCAGCTATGTCCTGCATAATGCTCCATCTATTGACAAGATATTCTAAGCTATCAATGATATGCTCATAGGTAACAAGATACTTTCATTAGTGGATACTACATGTGCTGACAAGCATTTGCCTAGCCCTTATTCTATTGTTTCTGGCTGGGTAGGTATACAGGAATCTCAGTACAAGCAATATCATTGTTGTGGAGAATGATGGGTGTATTCAAGGATTTCTGAGTGACTTTGAATATGCCAAGGCCATAAGTAATCAAAGTTCAAGTTCAGATCCAAAAATGGTATGTTTTAATGCCAAAGATAGATACTGTCTAATATCTGATTAGGGCATGCCATACTTCATACCTTTGGAGATATATCATGATGAAAGATATGCACTTTCTCCTACAAATTCTCTATTTCAGTTAGTTCAGGAAAGGAAACAAAATACAGTCAATGTCCTTCTTCACCCTTCTGATCTGTATATTGCCATCCTTAGATATAAATACAATCATGATCAGAGATCATTGATATGGGTTGCCTTGTACATTGTGCTTGAACAAGTGGATTTGGAAAAAGCACAAAAAGTTTGTTCAAATATGTTCGTGAACTTCCTTTACCCTAGTTGGGATTGCAAGGATTTCTTTACAGAGTTAGCTGCTCTTCCTCCTAGTGCATTTCATGATGCACTTTCCAAATTTCCTATATAATTTGGAAATATCTTTGGGATATTTGCAAGCAATTGAAGTCCAAGGAAGAGAACTATCACAAGCTCTTCAACATCCTCATCTTTGCATTTGACCAGCTTCTATCTATAACTAATGAGAACTCAGGAGACATGTTATGAGAGCCCCCAAAAGGAAATAACTTCTCACACTTTTGAATGGTTAATTCATAATCTCAAGACATATAATGGAATAAAACTATAAATAGTGTGGGAACCTTAAGTAAACCATATCATGTGATCAGGTTAGGTGATTATAGAATATTCTAGAAAGACATGTGACTATAGGAACTTTGTGCACAGACCATGTAAGAATAGTATAAGTAGTATGTAGAATACAATGGGGAACTCTATCAAGTTCTTCTTGAACATCTACCTAGGGTGAACTCTAAGTCTTCATAACCTAACATTAACAAGATGTATGTTTTGTGGATCAATTTGGTCAAGCCAATGTTGAGGTCAAAGAACCAATGAAGAAGTAGAAGACTAAACACACCCCACACTATATGGTTCTCAGGAAATGTAATCTCAGATAGAAAGGATTCAGACAGAGAGGGTTTAGACATAGAGGGTTCAGGACTGCTTTGCATGAGATTGTAGGATATAGAATCAATACTAGTTACTTGGTGTCCCAATTTTGTCAAAATGCATAACTTGACTCAGTACTATGGTACTCTAAACCTGAGCAACACAGAACAATCACAACATATGAGCCCATGAGTAGTTGTCTAGTGCTGTCTGCATTTTGACTCTTTCACACAGGGTGTTTCCCTGCAATAAACATCCATTTTCTCCAGTAAAAGAATCTAAGATGGATGGATAGGAAGCAGCAGATATGGATGATCAAGTTATGGTTGGTAGAACATGTAAAACAGTCCAGGATGCTAATGAAAAGCTCAAAGAGTGAAAAGAATGGTTTGAAACTATTTTAATCTGCAGTACAAAGGTTCTGTCGAAGGTAATCATGTTGTGGTATACCCTCAGCTCAATTTCTGCTTCCATAATGCCTCCACCATTGATGGCCTCATAGACAAGTAAATAAAGTAAACTCAGTGACAACAAGATTATGGTTGTTCACTATCAATGTATTTACCTAAAGAAAGTAAACTATTTATAAGTGAGAAATAGGTATATAGTCAATATAAGATAAACGGAGACTCACCTCAGTGACAATGAGATTACAATTGTCCACTGAGGTGAAAATTTATGGTGACTGTAAATAAAAGTCCTTGGCATAAATTGTAAGAGGACTAGAGCAGCCCAGTGATGACTTAGCTAATTAGTGAGGAAGTTGCTTAGAGATGGAACATTGAATAGCCTAGGAGTTCCAATCAATGTTAGGATAAGGTATTCTACCATACACCACTAGCTATATATACTAGACTAGCCTGGTCTGTGCACCAGTCACTAAGGGAACACAGATCAGGACACTAATAACTA
>Ga0153963_1000151_pt1 | contig 10531 bp, 10 predicted proteins | sample TSFL047MetaG_FD_104692 | JGI IMG/M metagenome (GOLD analysis project Ga0153963, IMG submission 104692) | Attine ant fungus gardens microbial communities from Florida, USA - TSFL047 MetaG | ecosystem: Host-associated > Fungi > Mycelium > Unclassified | place: USA: Florida, Withalacochee...
CCAAAAGGGCGACGTTAGCAAGGCTACTTGCTAACGAGGGTCCAGCTATTTATGTAGTTTATTTGAACAGGTATTTTGTTATACCTCCATGATACTATTTAGTAGTCACTTTTTTGTGACAATAAAGTTCTTAATGTTTGCATATAAACTTAATTAATTACCTATAGGTACTCATCTGTTTTTTTGAACAAAGAATAGCTCTCATATAGTTAAGTTATTGCTATTTCAAGTACAAAGGCACCACTATATATAGAAAAATAGGTAATAACATATAATAGTCTGTCCTAGTATACAAACCATTACTTTAATATATATAAGGATTCTCTGTCTAAGAATTAGACCTTAGACTTAACAATATCTTTTGTTATCTTTACTTTGTTTCTAAGCCCTTTTGAGCTCTAGTATCTATAATCACAAATCAGTAAGTGATCATTTGTGATACTCATAATTTATAATATTCTTTTTATCAACCTTTTATCACAAATAGTCACTTACTTGGTTTGTGATGGATTGAGAGCTTATAAGCAAAGTTAGACAAGTGACAAAAAATGTTGTTAAGTCTGAGATCTAATCCTCAGACTATGAGTCCTTATATACAGAATTGTGATGGTCTGTGCACTAGAACAGATCATCACATACTACTACCTATTGTTCTACATATGGTAGTGCCTTTGTGCTAGAAATAGTGATAACCTAACCATATGGAGGCTGTCTTTTGTTCTAAGAAAAGGACAGATGACTATCTATAGGTGATTAATGAAGTCTATGTGCAAACATTGAAGCCTTCATATCTCCATGAATATTAATTGCCTCAGTGCTGTTTTAGGCTCATTTTGAGCGGTATGAAGAGGGCTTCTCTGATGCCTAAAAGCAAAGCTTAGATCATGGTGGTTTCTGAGATATTGGCAATTTAATAAACAGTACCATAGTGATTACCAGTTGATCTGCCTAATATCTTGGCTATTACTGATTGCTTTGAGACATGACTGGTATCAATCGAAAGGTCTTTTCAAGGGCTTTTGGGTGCTGTTGAGACTGTGGGAATCATCGAAGAACTGATAGAGATATGGCCAAATAAAGTTTGTGACACCTTTATTTCTGTTTTATCTCCTAAAATCTTTAGCATACAATTAAGAGCTAGTAGTACATTTTGTTATTTGTCCCAGTATACAATTCTATTTTTCACTCTTTTATCATAATGACTTAGTCCCACTTTTAGTCTAAGTTGATAAGGAAAACTTGATAGAGCTGTTATTCAATTATTGTAAGGATTAAGTAGTAAGTACTTGTCCCTACTCCTTATTCAGGTTGACAAAAAGAACTTAATGGAATTTCTATTAGATTTGCTGAACTACTTATATACAATACTAACTCTAATCCTAACTAGTATCTTATATATCCCAATATAGCTAAATTAAAAGAAAAGAAAAATAAATATTGGTTTAGCTATTTTGCTAAGTCATGACAATTATTATACACTATTTATACACATTTCAGTATTTGTTAGTATTTATATTGTTTTATATGTTTTTTTTTATAAAAAAAAAACATCAATTTATTACATAAAGCATGTAGCAAACTGTGGTATCACTTCTTTCACTTTTACCACCAATACCATTGGTAGTGCCTGAGTATAGTTTAGCATAAACCCTTTTTCTTGTGTTTTAGATTACTTGCTTGTCAATTATAAGTCTTGAGTCAACCAGCATTAGGCCTGAAGATAATGCCTTCAACATACAACATAGATAGCCACTATCCTGTATCAGTATAGAAGGTTCACAAAGCACCTCTTCCTCCCTTATGGATGAGTCTTCTTTGTCTGAGATAGACTACATCAAGCAAGTCACTTTTGCAAATAACACAGAAGCAGAAACCCTTAAACCCTCTTCACCTATGAACAATATAGTTCTATTGTACAACTTCACTCTTTCTCCTTCCTAACCACCACATATCTGTAATGAGGAGACATTCACACCTGTATCTAATGGCATTACCTATATATTGTTGGAACCTTCTCCTCCTACAGTCATTCCATACAGCGCTAACATCCTGTAAGAGGACAATATCTAGGGTATCACTTAGTAAGTTCTGAGGGCCTAAATCTATTAGTGGCTTATTGACAGTTCGTGTATCACGTTTCCATTGTTCCTGGCTTCTTTTATCTGTATCATGCAGTGTGGTGTCTTCTATTCTATATTTAGAACAATATGCAATTATAGATTGGTGCCTAGTACCTGTGTGCCTGACCATCTGTTATAGTATATATATATCAGCAAGTATATGTAGATATACCCTACTTGAATCTCATACTAGCTTCTAGAACTATCTATTAGCTTAAGGGTGATCGCCTCTGAGTGGTTCCCTAACATGTCCCAGCTGACCCTGGTCTATAGGACAGTAACTTCACAGTTACTTCACTTTTTGGTACAAACAAATTCCTCAACAGTGATGTATGCAACATTGCATGCTCTCTTCAGCAAATGGCATGTTTTTTAAGGCAAAGAAATCTTGAGGGCCACAATGGCAATAATATTCCACAGCTCAAATCTTTTGGCAAATCAGCATAGTTATTTATCTCTGCCATTTTTGAATCTGGCTAGGATCAACTTTTGTCATCCAACAATGTTTCCATCAGGAACAATATTACTTCAAAGTTTGGAAAGATTAACCTTCCCAACAGAATGCAAAAGGAGTCTCTCAACATCACTATAGTAAAGAAAATTCTGCCTCCTATTTTACTCTGCCCATCAAAGAAGATATTAGAGAAATTAAAAATACATTAATGTATTCTTATGTCTAAGGGTAAAGACATGCCTTTCCTTCTGTTATCTTATGCCCAGGCCACATACCAAGCTTTGAACATTCTCAAAATTAAGGAAGCCTTCCTTGCCCTACTAGATAAGAAAATTCTAGAAATTCATAATGCTAAAAGGGTGCAAAAGGGAATGGCACACTAGGACAAACAAAATAATGATGTGCCAGCTCCCAATTGCATGCTAAAGGTCCAAGGAAAGATAATCAAAGTTAAAGGTTTTATTATAAATGGTCACTTACTATTTGTGATGGGTGCTTTGATACTTTAAATAGTTCAAAAATACAAAGTTAGACAAGTAACAAAAGATATTGTTAAGTCTGAGGTCTAATCCTCAGGCAGGGAGTCCTTATATACAGAAAAGTGATGGTCTGTACACTAGGACAGAGCATCACATGCTACTACCTATTGTTCTACATATGATAGTACCTTTGTGCTAGAAATAGTGATAACCTAATCATATGGAGGCTGTCCTTTGTTCTAAGAAAAGGACAGATGACTATTTATAGATAATTAATAAAGTCCATGTACAAATATTGAGGCCTTCATATCTCCACTAATACTAATTGCCTTGGCGCTGTTTTAGGCTCATTCTGAGCGGTATAAAGAGGGCTTCCCTGATGCCTAAAAGCAAAGCTTAGATTGTGGCAGTTTCCGAGATATTAGTAATTTAATAAACAGTACTATAGTGGTTACCAGTTGATTTGCCTAATATCTTGGCCATTACTAATTGCTTCAAAACGTGACTGGTATTGATCAAAAGGTCTTTTCAAGGGCTTTTGGGTGCCATTGAGACCGTAGGAATCGTCGAAGATTTGATAAAGATATTGCTGAATGAAGTTTGTGACAGGTTTATAAATAATTAGAGAAATAAAAATTATATGTAGCTCTAGTAAAATATATGTTGGTGGTTATAAAAGGATTATAAGATTTCTCTAGATTGTCATTGCATAGCCTTCCTAAGATGTTAACCTTTATATACTGTAACTAGACTCAACTGGAAAATACAGTTAGTTGATCACTCATAGACCCTCTATACTTAGTTGCTCCCTTGTCTGCACCCCCAACACTGAACCTTACAGGTATGATGTAATCCAAGTATGCACCTAGCTAAGCTTTCCTAGCCTACTGTCCTCTTTAAAGCCTGCCCAAGTTGCATCTGCTATTCTTCTCTAGATCGAGTTCTAGGTATATTCAGTGTTCTTCTCAAGACATCCCCTGGTCCTAGTCTTCTTACTCTCAGTAGATTCATATTCACGATTCCAGAGGCAGTGTAAATAGAGATAGGAGTCAAGAGGTTCTTCTCCAATTCAACTGCACTTCAGATACTATATTAAAAATATTACAAAGCCCTGAAACTCAAGAAATAAAATATAAAAAGGGAACTATTACTACTTTTGAATTTCCTTCAGTTTCTTTCTATCCTAGTCCTCCCAAAATCCTACTGATAACGTGGCCCTCTTCTATCTTTACAATGACGTGTTCCCTCACCAAGTTCTTCCCATCAAATATGACATGTTTTCATTGCCACTTCCTTTTAGAATATTCTTCCATCTTCCCCTATTATACTTTTGATGCTGCTTTGTAATTTGGACTTCTTCAATTACTTGTTAAACAGTTAGCAAGTCCTAATAAATATCTAGTATCTCCAAGTCACGTTTTAGAGGTTATTTATCTAAATATAATTGATCTGATGCCATCAATGCTTATTTACAAGCACAAAGTCTATTAGTCTAAGTTCGTCTTCTGAGTAATACTAGTTTTAGAGTGCAAGTTTGCCATCTTTCTAAGTTAGTCTATTCAAAAGTGAATCTAGAACATAGTCCCTCGGTAATGTTCTTAGTAACCTGATGCCAGCTCATCCTAGTTGTCTCTTGAGGTATCAGCATGAGCTCTAGGTTGATTATCATCTGCTTAATGTCTTTATCTTATAGTATTACATTCTGAGGATTATAGAAAGGGTTCTAGAGCGAATTCTAATTGAGAATCCATTAGTATAAAGCATATCAAATGTTATTTTTCACAGAAAATTCGCTTGTGGTGTAACAACATAGCCTTTTCCAAACCAATTAACAAGGGAAAGAAAATTCAACCAACTATAAAAGACTCTTCTAGGAAGTAGGCTATTATATTTGTATCCACCAAACTCACTGAAGTTATTATGGGTGAAACTAACTCTCATATCTTTCAGATTAACACTCTTCTAAAGAATATCAAATCAAACTTGTGAGCCAAATTCATATGCCCTTTCCCTGGTGGTCTATCCATTAACACTAACAATGTACCCAGCCCCAGTGACCTTTTGACTATGAAAAAGTACCTCAAATCTATTGCTGGTGCAAACAACAAAGAAGTTCTTGCTCCTTGACTACCTCAGTCCAAGTCATACCTAAAAATCACTGGTATTCCATTTATATAACCCAATGGTAATAAACTAAATAGCAAGAACGTCAATAACTTTATGAGCTACACCAAAATATTTCCCTAGCAGCTAAACCCAGAATTATTAAGGCCTCTTCCAAATTTAACATGGTTATTATCTGGTTTGATATTTGGGATTCTCAAAGCAGCTCCAGTGCTAAGCTGCTAATTAACCATTTCTTTAACTTTGGCAGATATATTGCCACCATAAGAGCAACAAACATAAACCCAGATATCTCTCAGTGCCACAACTGCTGGAAATGAGGTCATTCAACCTTTTCTTGCAGAGCTCATAGATCCAAGTGTTAGAAATGCAGTGGGCCACACAAACTTGAACATCATAGAGACTTAGCATGGTGTTGCAAGGCTAACTCTAAACTGGACCTCCTTCATCTTGAGACCACTCAAGGTTTACCTTGCCCCTATTCTTTCAAGTGTATCAATTGTAAAGGCAATCACATGGTAGATGACTATAAATGCTCCTTCTGGAGAAATCACTTCAATAGAGAGTAGCACTCCAAGAAAGCTCAAGAGGCCTGGGAAACTAGAACTAATCTGATTTGTCTAGCCATAGGTGGTAAGAAATTATAATTAAAGAAACCCTAAAAATATTCTCACAGAACATCAGGAAAAATAAAGCTCTAACTGATATAATCTTAGAAAACAATAAAAATACCACAGATATAATTTTCATCTAGGAACCTCTGAGATTACTCATTCAATGTATTTCTAGTCATTCCAATCCCTTGAGGGACCCTCTTTATGGAACCCCTAATCACCCCAAATAGACATTGTTCATTCATTAAGATATGTTACAAGACAATTACATAAGAGTCACCACTTATGTTAACAAGTGTCTTTTAAAAATGAGATTTATCTTATATTTAGATATCATTAACTATCACGACATCAATGTCTTATCCTTCCACAATGAATAGGATGTCAACTTCATGATTAATGTCTACTTTAATAGCAACCAAACTGCTCTTCAATTCCTTAGTCAGAACATTGTTAACCTGAATAACACTATCATCATAACAAGCAACTTCAACATAAGGAACAGCAACTGGGATCCAAATTTCCATCACCATTCTATCCACACTGATGACCTTTTTATCTTAGCTGATAGTTTAGAACTAGAGCTTTCTCCCCTACTGTTCCCCAATCTACTAGATTTGTGGACAATCTCTGGGACTCTAATTCCATTATAGACCTTGTATTCCTGTCCTCTAGTAACTTAGGATTTGGCCGCTACATACTTTACCCTGAAATATGGAAACTATCTGATTATGTTCCTCTCACTATCAAAATAGGCATCAAAGAAATCAACATTGATATCAACATATGGACCATTGGCAAAGATAGCAAAGAAGAAGAAAACTTCATTAATTCAATAACTAATAGCATAATGACTCTCAACACTGCAAATATCAATTCAAAAGAAACCCTGGAAAATATAGTTTAACAAATATCCACCATCTTTGATAATGTATAGCACACCCATTTCAAAATGAAACAAATTACAAAACATTCCAAAGAATAGTGGAGCCCAGATTGCATGACCAGCCTGAATAAATATCAAGCCTCAGACAACATTTAATATTGGAAAGAATTCAAGTCAAATATTCATACAGCTAAAAGGAAATTTTTCAATAAAAAGATATTTGAAATCACTTTCTTAAACAAGAGACCTTAGAATCTAATGAATTGGGTCAGGAAAAAATCTCTACTAACCATCGAGTTTATTTCATATGAAAATCAGCCCTATAACACTCTTTTAGAACTATGGCATGCTTTTCATTTGTCATATAACTCTGCAAAAAAAAATCCATTAATACCGCCTTTCTCAGCAAACTCTCTCAAGTGGACTTAATAGAATAGCCTCCTTTCTCCAAGCAAGAATTCAGAGATGCATTAGCTAAGTGCTCAGCTTCATCAGCCCCTGAACCTGATCACATCACTTGGAGATATCTCAAGTCTTTAATAGCTAACAAAAGATGTTTAGAAAAAGTTATACATATTACTAACACATGCATAAACCTAGAATACTAGCTCTCACACTTCAAGTCCACTAACACTATAATCATTCCCAAACTGAATAAGGACTCATTCAATTTTTCCAAGTCCTTTCACCCCATTGTCCTACTAAACACTACTGGCAAACTCGTCGAAAAAATTATTAGCAATCGACTACAATTTTAAATGTTAGCCAATGGATTCCTAGACTCCTATCAATTTGGAAGAATATGTCAACATTTCACAATTAACGTGGAGTTATATCTCACTTACTTTATTTGAGCAGAGTAGCTTAAACAGTATCATACCAGCATCATAGTATTTGACATTGCATAATTCTTTCCATCTTTAAATCATGATTTTTTATCTTTATGCCTTTCTAAAGTCAGTCTTAATACTAATATTATAGGATTCTTCAACAGCTATTATTCCAATTGCTCTACCATATACTCATGGAACAATTTCTTATTATCATTTTTTAACACCAACATAGGAATAGACCAAGACTTAGCTCTCTCACCCATTTTCTCCATTATCTATTTGGCTCTAATCATAAAAACTTTCAAAATAAAAATAAAAAACTTGGAAATAAAAATCCTAACTGATATTTTGTCTTTTGTGGATGATGATCTTTTAATTTCTTAAAAGAAGAGTTATTCACTTTTTTTTTTCTTTTTACTTTGTAGTTATAACATCATGTCAAAACTTCTTCTTGATACAGATCTCATCATGGAGCATAACAAAACTAAATTGTTTTATTTATGCAAGCCCAACATCTCCTCAACCTTCCCATTGACTTATCTTCCATAGATGGTCCCATTATCTCTTCCAAGTCAATATGGCAGTATCTTGGCTTTTATTTTGATTGAAAGCTCAACTTCAACTACCACACATACTTCTATACTACAAAGTGTATGTCTACCCTCAATGCTATGAAAATGTTAGGAAACTCCTCAAAAGATTTACCTCCCATTCAAAAGAGACTGCTATATAGAACTTGTGTCTTGCCAATTGCCTTGTATGGGTTCCAGCTTTGGTTCTTTAAAGGGGCTCCCATCTTAAAAAACATCAATGAACTAAAAAAAATGCAAAGACAGGCTGTCCTCTAGATTACTAGCATATTCTATATGTTACCCTCTGAAGCCATTGAAGCCATTGCTGGTCTCTTTCCCATCACCTTGCACCTTTGGAAACTGAATAGCAGACATCATCTACAATACACATCTATTCTCTCCTTTCATACTATTAACTCACTACTTGATTCTCAATACGCTAAGAATTAACTTCTGTACTATCACAAATGGCCACTTACTGATTTGTGATTGATGGTTTGGATATTTGAAAAGCTCAAAAAAGCGAAGTTAGACAAGCAGTGAATGATGTTGTTAAGTCTGAGGTCTAATTCTCAGACTATGGGTTCTTATGTACAGAAAAGTGATGGTCTGTGCACTAAGATAGATCATCATATGCTACTACCTATTGTTCTATATATGGTAGTGCCTTTGTACTTAAAATAGTGATAACTTAACCATATGGAGGCTGTCCTTTGTTCTAAGAAAAGAACAGATGACTATCTATGGGTAATTAATGAAATCCATGTGCAAACATTGAGGCCTTCATATCTCCACTAATATTAATTGCCTTGGCGCTGTTTTAGGCTCATTCTGAGCGGTATGAAGAGGGCTTCTCTGATGCCTAAAAACAAAGCTTAGATCATGGCGGTTTCCAAGATATTGGCGATTTAATAAACAGTACTATGGTGGTTACCAGTTGATCTGCCTAATATCTTGGCCTTTATTGATTGCCTCAAGACATGACTGGTATTAATCGAAAGGTCTTTTCAAGGGCTTTTCGTAGCTATTGAGACTGTGAGAATCATTAAAGAATTGGTAGAGATATGGCCGAATGAAGTTTGTGACATGTATAAAGTAGCTATATCCAAGCTCACTGTCAAACAATAAGCAAACCTCAAAAGTCCTATCAAAGATGTGAATGAATGCCTTAATAGCGTTCATAAATACTTTGATCCTCTTAATCCTCTTTTTTTCCCTAGTTTAAGAATAGTCAATCATTTCTCTGGTAGAATTAGTTTTCATTTATCTCTTTTTTTTTCAGATGACGATTTATTTTCTCATATTCAAAACTTTAACAATACTTTCTCTTCTTCTCAAACTTCTCATAACAGTGTGGCTGTCATTACAAATGAAGGCATTAAAAAATCTCATGTCACCACAGTAGTCTTATATCTGGTCTAAATACTTTGTCGTCAAACAATTACAGATCCAAACCATCAATGTTACTCCAATTAAAGCTGAACTAATGGCTATTCACATTGGTCTCATTCCTGCCATGGAAGACAATAATATTCATGATATCACTGTTATCACTAACTCCATATCTGCTGCTAGTAAAGTTCTTGAATCCAAAGTCGATTCTTTCCAGAATATGGTCATATCTGTAGTCTATGCCATCAAATCATATCTCTTTAGAGATGGCAGAAACAGAATACATTTCTAGTACTATCCCAGCAAAGCTAAATGACCAAGACACAAACTTATTGACAATCAAGTTAAAGTTAGTACTAATGCCCTAGAATTCCTCTGTAAAAACTCACATCTCTTCAACAGAAAAAAAGAATATGACAATATTCTACAAGAATGGCAATCAACCTTTGCAAATAGCCTCAAGAGGGGTCACTATTTTCTGATGTTTGAGAATGAAGACCAACAAGTTATCAAACCAATATATGTCAAGGGCAGCTCATAGCTTCCTGTTATAGGATTTACTAACTCCTTATGTGCTTGTTTTACATGCATGACCACAGGCCATACTCCTATTGGAGAATATAAACAAAGGTTCTTTTCTAACCTTCCCACTAGCTACCTATGTGGGAAAGCTAAAGTCTAGACTTATGAACACATCATCATAGAGTGTGACCTCTATGACCCTTCTACATGCCCCTGCAACATTATCATCAACAGCTTTGTTCATTTCCTTATAGACAATCCTGGAGCGTTTAGCTTTGACTATAGTTAGAGACCTACTATGGTGCAACTGTTAGAAGTAAAAGTATAGCTCTTTTTTCTTTTATTTTTACTCTTTCTTTCTCTTATCCTTTTCTTTGTTTGTGTATCTAAGTAGGTATTTTGTACTTACCACAGTCTGTTATGCACACTATGTAATAAATTATTGATTATAAAAAAAAAAAAAAAAAAAAAAAAAAAAAAAAAAAGATTATGGAAAAAATTGAACCTTTTAGTGTGATTTGAAAATTGGAAAAAG
>Ga0153963_1000152_pt1 | contig 10523 bp, 5 predicted proteins | sample TSFL047MetaG_FD_104692 | JGI IMG/M metagenome (GOLD analysis project Ga0153963, IMG submission 104692) | Attine ant fungus gardens microbial communities from Florida, USA - TSFL047 MetaG | ecosystem: Host-associated > Fungi > Mycelium > Unclassified | place: USA: Florida, Withalacochee...
AAAAATACACACTTTCAGGGAAAACTCTACGGCAAACATAAAACTCTAAAAGAAAAACTAAACACTCTATTGACGAGAGACCTTCAACAACATTCCCCTTCGAACTCTTTTAGCCTTCCCACAGTATTGCTTACCTTTCCGAAAGATTGACCCCCTTCCACTTGTCCTGATAGATAGGACTATTAATCATCTTGTGAATTATGTCATATCTTTGCCAATTAAATTCCCTTGCTCATATTCTTGTCAGACTGAGTTTTTTGTGATTAAACTGGAAAGCTCCTATTCCATAATGTTAGGGTACAACTAGCTGACCTAAAACAATCCCTTGATCAATTGGAAGGAGAGAACAATGGTATTTAGCAAAGCCAATCCAGAGGATTGACTAATCAGTCCTTAACTAGATCTTGAACCTCTAAACTCTCTATTATCTACAAAACCTCCTATTATTTGATATCTAGCAGTGAACTGACCCAGCAAAGATTGACTATTGACCAACTAGACTATATCTACTAGACCCTAGATCTCCTTAGTTAACGCTGCTGTGTTCAGGAGCACATGCAAATCTAAGAGAGCAATCAGTTTCCAGATTACACTATGTCCTAAGATAGTTACTAGCCTTGCTGTGTGGGCAGTAGGGATCATCCCAGAGATACCCAGACTTCCCAAGAATTATCAGGAGTATAGGAATGTCTTTAGCATACAGAAGGCCAAATTACTTTCTAAGTACTGATCCTATGACCTGGCTATACAGATTAAGGAGGATAAGACTTCTCTCCTGGGCCCTATATACTCCTTTTTAGTGCTGGAATTGCAGATCCTACAAGAGTTTTTGGAGGAGAATACCAAAACAGGTATTATACACCTGTCCAAGTCTCTCTACAGTGTCCTAGTATTGTTTGTTAAGAAGAAGGATGGAATGTTGTGCCTATGCATAGACTACTAGAGTTTAAACCAGATGACTTGCAAGAACTAGTACCTGATTTCTCTTCTGAATAACCTCTTAAATGCCTCTAGAAAGGCATAAATATACTTGAAAATAGACTTGAAGAGCGCTTACTATCTGGTATGCATTACCAAGGGGGACGAGTGAAAGACAGCCTTCTACACTTGTTATGGCTTGTTTGAATGGCTTGTAATACCATTTGGCCTATCAAATGTCCTATTAGTCTTCTAGTATTTTATAAACAAAATCTTCTCTGATCTCTTGGACATTTCCATAGTCGTTTACTTGAACAACATCCTGATTTACTCTGATAATTTGGTTGACCATAAGAAGCATGTGAAGGAGGTATTAAATAGACTGCAAGATAACCAGCTGTATATGTCACCTACCAAGTATGTCTTTTACCAGGACAAAGTTAAGTTTCTGGGTTTTGTTTTGGGATTAGATAGCCTGAGGATGGATGAGTCTAAAATATAGACTATCTAGAACTAGCTGACACCATATCAAGTAAAGGATATATAATCCTTCCTAGGATTTGCAAACTTTTATTAGCATTTTATCAATAATTATGCTAAAGTAACCTTGCTACTCACTTACTTAACCTGAAAAAATGAACCCTGGTCCTAGACAATGGACTACCAAGTGGCTTTTGATTCTCTCAAGGAAGCTTTCACTACAGCGCCTATACTGGGTTACTGGGACCCTGAGATACCAATAATCCTAGAGACCAATGTTTCCAACCATGAATTTGTAGCCATTCTTTCTATCCAATCCGACAGTGAGGTCTACCCAATAGCCTTTTACTTGAGGGCTTTCAGTACAGCAGAGATTAACTATGACATGCGACTGCCCTATCCTCCTTTTTCATTATTATTCAATTAATCTTCAATACTAAGTTCTATACTATTTGTACTAGTTTGCCAAAGGGATCTGGCTATAAGTCAACATACCCTGTTAGAACTCTAGTTTTGTTCTCAACCTAGTAGACTTCTCTAGGATCCATCTCAGTTCTCATATCCTGTACTCTAAAACAGGCTATATAATCCCTCCTGAATAGGACTGTGTGTGGAGGAAGGGTCAACTCACTAGTAGTCTACTTCTGGGAGTTCCTACTTGATACATGCATAACAAGGAATTATTAGCTATTGTTGAGTCATTCAAGAAGTAGTGGTATTATCTCAAAGGGATCACTATGCCAGTGGAGGTGTTTACTGATTATAAGAACCTTATCTATTTCTCCAAAACCAAAATACTATCCTGGCACCTAGCCATATGGTCAGAATTTCTCTCACAGTTTAATCTATTAATTAAGTTCTAGCCAAAGAGATTGGAAAAGAAACTAGATAACTAAGAGATAGGATATCTATAGAGACAACCCATCAAAAGAATCCTCAGCCCAGAAACTAGTCTTTACCTGAGCCCAACTAACACTGTCTAATGTATTATTAGGTAACTAGTTCCCAAGTTTATGAGCAGTCACCCTGATTGACCCTCACTCACCTCGAACATTAAGAAGGTCTAGGAATTGGACTACCTACAAACAAAATCCCAAACTAATAGAAAGTGAATAGAGGACCCTTGTTGGACCCTAGATGAGAATGATATATTATATTACAAAGGGCAGATTCATGTATCTAACATTGGTGATCTTCAGTTACAAGTACTTAATTCTAAATACAATTATGTGTTAGCTAGTTACCTTGAACAGTCAAAAACCTACCAGATGGTCTGCTAGGATTTCAACTGGCTAGGACTTCAAGAATTTGTGATAGACTATGTCAAGTCTTGTAACGTCTGCAGAAGGAACAAAGTACATTGTCATAAGCCCTACAGGTTACTCAAGCAACTCCTGATCCTACCACAGCTCTGGGAATCTATTTTGATAGATTTCATTAAGCAGTTACTCTTGTCAGGAGGCCACACAGACATTCTAGTCATAGTAGATCAACTCACCAAACAAGCACTATTTATTTTGATCATAAAATCACTTAACACTACTACGCTGGCAGAGCTATTTGTCAGACATATCTTTTTTAAGTACAGGGTACCAAGCTATGTCACATCTGATTAAGAGATAGAGTTTATGTCTAAATTCTTCAGATCTCTGGCTGATACACTAGACATGAAGCTATACTTTATCTCTAGGTATTATCCAAAGGCCAATGGCCAGACCAAGTACACCAATCAGATACTCAAACAGTTTCTAAGAATCTACTGTAATTACCAGTAGTCTGATTGGTCACAATTACTTTCTGTAGCTGAGTTTGTTTACAACAACACCTCCTTGTCCACCACCAGCATTTCTCCTTTCTATGCAAATAAAGGCTACTACCCCAGAATAGAACTTTAAGTAAAATACGACACTTGAATCATAGAGGCAGACTCGTTTGTGACAGACCTAAGAGCAGTACATAATAATCTGAGAGAAGTGATTGAAGATGCCTAGCATTGTTGCCAAAAATCCATGAACAGGAAACAAACACTAGCATCCAGGATTGAAGTAGGCGATCATGTTTTCTTACTCGCTAAGTTCATAAAGTTAACCTAGCCTACCAAGAAGCTGTCAGAGAAGTATTTAGGTCCCTTCAAGGTTATAAGGTAACCAGGTACTCACATATATCTAATTAAACTCCCCAATCATCTTTATGTTATCTATTCTGTCTTCTATATGTTGCAACTTAAGCTAGTCCCCTTTAGTAACATTACTAACTATGTCAATTCTTCCCCACCTCTATTAGAGATTGATAGTAATTTAGAATTCAAGATAGCCCAAATACTAGACTCCAAACTTAACCAACAAAGAAGAGAACCATTGCTTTATCTAGTCCAATTGTTAGGGTATAAGGGCACTTCAAAAGAATACTCCTGGACGCTAGCTACTGATCTGGAGAATGCCACCAGATTAGTGTCAGAATTTCACTCTCTCTACCCAGAAAAGCCTGGTCTGCTTACTAACTACTACTCCTTAACTTCTAAACTATACACTTGCCTCAAAAGAGGAAAGGAATAGCTAAATTATGGCCACAAGGGTGTGTCCATAAAAAGAGGGTACTGTCACAATCTGTGACACCATGACACACACTGTGCATATGTACACATATTTCTCCAGTGTATCTTAGTTAGTTGATTAGGTTATTTTACCACCTCAAAATTCTCTAAGTTATATTAAATAGGGCCAGTAGTTTTAGTTACCTTAGTTTTGTTCTTCCTTAGAAGACTCCATTATTGTCCTCTCAATTATCCTTTTCCCTCAATAAACCTCCCTGTTGTATTCCAAGGGGCAAGTGTAAAGGTTGGCTCAATTTACCATTGAGGCCAAGCCCTAGAGAAGTACTTCTGGAGTTAATTTCTGACAGATCTCCCAATTTAATAGGATTAACATACCCATTGTCAGAACTAATCTGGCAAAGATCTTTAAGGTTCTTTCTCCCATTTTTCCTAGACCAAGTACAAGTATTCTAGCCAAGTCCAAACATTATCCAAAAACCAAATCATTTGCCTAAGCCACCAAAGGTAATATATCATGAGTTACTTCAACTATGACTCAGGATAACATGGACTAGAATTGAACTAGTGAACAATGAACATCTGTAGAGTAAACAAGGACAAATAATACAACTTGTATATATAGTGTAAAATATTGAGGACTCTATCAAGTTCTCTTCTAATCCTGAAGAGCATTACAAATTGTTATGAACATTGAGTGGGACTACAATTATTATCAGCCATGGTCTGATAATGAGTGGTTAGTAGACAAGATGTTAGCAATGCTAGACAAGGACATTATTATGCAGTAATGCATTGAATAATGTCTGAGGACTCTAAGAGACAATGGACTCATAGAATGGACAGGACTCTTCGAAGAAATCTCGGACTATCTTTCTGATCTATTTTTGGACCTGTGCTAAATGGGACAACACCGGACTAACCTATTATTAGGACACTGACTCGACTTGTTACCCTTAGTACTTCTGTCACTAGACTGTTACTTAACTAGTCATCCTTAGTTACAACTAGTGTTACCACATTGTAATATAGTTACAATACCTAGTTAGAATAAATACAGACTAGAAAGAGAAGGGAATGGCAAGTTCTCTCTTTTTGTATTCTCTCTGTAAAATCTTACTCTGAGGAATTGGTACTCTTATTTGTCTTAGGACAATCTCAAGGGTACTACTCAAAGTCTTGTTAACATCTCTCCTCCGATATAACTTCACTGAAAATCTTAACCGGATCCTTTAAGAAGGAGCATGAAAATATCAAGTATTAGATATAGACTTCAAGTTGAAATGCATATTCAACTGTGAGGTCTAGAGTCTTAACACAAATAGTCACTTACTGATTTGTGATTGTAGGTCCTATAGCTCAAAGGGGCTTAAAAGCAAAGTTTAGATAGTGACAAAAGATGTTATTAAGTATAATCCTTAGACTATAAGTCCTTATATATATAATTGGGATAGTTTATATACTAGAATAGATCATCACATACTACTACCTATTATTCTATATATAGTAGTGCCTTTGTACTTAAAAATGCAATAACTTAACCATATAAAGGCTGTTCTTTGTTCTAAGAAAAGACAAATGACTATCTATGAGTAATTAATTAATGTTTATGTACAAATATTAAGGACTTTATATCTTCATTAATATTAATTGCCTTGAGGTTGTTCTAGACTTATTCTAAGCATTATGAAGAGGATTTCTATTGATCCTAGAAGCAAAGCATATATTGTGGTAGTTTCTGAGATATTGGTAATTTAATATATGGCACCATAGTGATTACCTACTAATTTTCCTAATATCTTGGCCAATATTGATTGCCTTGAGACATATTTGGTATTGATCAAAAGGTCTTCTTAAGGACTTTCCAGCATCATTAAGACTATAGAAATCGTTAAAGAATTGGTAAAGATAGGTCTGAATAAAGCTTATGACAAAGAGTCTTCCTAGTCTAAACCCTAGACTAGGATCTTAAGTTAGTTGCTGACATAATATTAAGGAGATTCTTAAGATAAAAGAAGCCTTTCCAAAACTCACATCAAAGAAAGTTATCAAAATATAGAAGATTAGACCAAAAATTAACATAACTACTAAAGGTCTATTTAGAAAATAGATCATTAAGACTCTAGCCAAGATGACTTAAACCTACTCCAAGTCTAAGTTGATAAGAAAAACTCAATAAAGTCCTTATTTATTTCCTATACACTACTTATACAACTACTACATGATCATGTGACATCTATTTCATGTGACTGTGACTGTGTGACACTTGTGATATATCACTTTCCCACACTCCTTTCCTAAGTAGTAAGTCCAAAAGAAAAAAAAAGAAATATAAATATAAATAATGACTTAGCTATTTTGCCAAGTTATAATATATTCCTATGAGTAGAAAAAACATGAAAATTGTCATAGAACAGACTAACACTTATATTTTCAATATTAATAGGTTTCTCAAATCATACAAATCTAACATGATAGCTAACTTTATCTGATCTAATAACAAAGAAGTTTGTTACAAACTTCATTTGGACCTATCTTCACTAATTTTTTGACAATAGTCTTAACAGCTATAGAAAGCCCTTTAAAAGACCTTTCAATCAATATCAGTCACATCTCAAGGCAATCAATATTGGCCAAGATATCAGGTAGATTAGTAGATAACTACTATAATACTATTCATCAGATTGTCAAAAAAACAATCTCAAGGCAATTAATATTAGTGAAGATATAAAGTTCTTAATATTTGTACATAAATATTAATTAATTACCTATAAATAGTTATCTGTCTTTTCTTAGAACAAAGAACAACCTTTATATAGTTAAGTTATTGAATTTTCAAGCACAAAGGCACTACTATATATTATGATTATATATATAAGAACTCATAGTCTAAGAATTAGACCTTAGACTTAATAATATCTTTTGTTACTATCTAAACTTTGTTTCTAAGTCCTTTTGAGCTCTAGCATTTATAATTACAAATCAGTAAATTACTACAAACAAAATTGCCTTTACTTTTAACCTAGATATTATTGAAAAACATATTAAAGAAGTCAACAATGTTAACTCAAATGACATTATATTCTCTTATCTCTTCTAGTCCAAATTATATCTAAGAATATTAGGAGTCCTATACCACTATAACTACTCAACTACATCCATATCATTATTCTAAATCAAAGAAATAATCCAAAGAACAACTCTTTTCAATAACATTACCCTAGCTTTCTAACCTCATGTCATCAAGGCCTTTCCTAAGTCAGATATGGCTGTTGTAAGGCTCTTAGCTACAATGACTTAAACCTACTCCAAGTCCAAGTTGACAAGAAGAACTTATTAGAGTTTTTTAATTTATTGTATATTACTTATATAATTACTACATGGTTTGTGCACTACTTTTCCATACTCATCATATGACTCCATCATGTGATGTCATCCTGACATGTGATACTTTCTTACTGTAGAGAACTATTTTACTAGGGTGCTTTTGTTTTTCTTTCTATAAAGCTCTCTGACTATTGTTTAGGTAGTAGTAAATATAATTTATAAGATAAATAAGGAATGTGTTCTCAAAGAAAAGCACTTTAGCCACTACTGTGTTTCAGCACAATATCTCTCATATAAGTTTATAGAGAAATAAATATAAATTTAAAAATAAAAGAAATATTGAAAATAACTTTACCAATGAACCTATATTGCAGTGATCTTGATTAAATCAAGATCTGAGTTCTGTTAGCAACTGACTTAAGAACCTAAACTAAGGTTTAGTCTAGGTAGCTTTTCAGGATTAGAAGAGAACTCAATAGAGTTCTTGCTTTATTCTACTACACTACTTATACATTTCTATATTGTTTGTCCTTATTTAATCTATAAGTCTTTACTAGTCTAGGGTTCAATTCCAGTCCATGTTATATTTCTTAGTCATGGTCAAGACAACTTATGACAGTATTCCTTTCTTAAGAATTTTTGTCCCAAAAATTTCTTACAACTCATCGTATATATCTTTTATTTTTCCTATCTTGTCTTCTTCATCCCATTCTTTTATTCTTCCTTTTTCAATTTCTTTTTTCTCTTTTTCTTTGTCAATCCTTTCTAATCTCTTCTTTTCTTTTCTCTTTTATTTCCTTTAATTTCTTTCCAATTGTTCCCAATATTTTTCATTGAATTTCTTGTTATCCTATCCATACAATATCTTTGCCATATATCTTTCTGGAAGTTCTTCTCTCCTATCTTCTTTATTGTTTCTTCTTTTCTTTATTCTTCTAATTTTGCCATATTCTTTCTCAAATTCTTTGACTAACTCTTTTGCATTTCCTAAGTTCTCTCTTGGTTCCCAGGTGTCTTTTTCCACTGTATATCCTTTTTACTATAGTAGATACTGATCTTTCCCTCTGAATTTCTTTTTGTTCAATATTTTTTCTACTTCATATTCTTCTTCTCCCTTAATTATAACTGGTGCTGGTCATTTTTTCTTCTAACCTTCGATTTAATCTCTATATTTGCATACTCTACTAATATTTACTACTGGATGTATTTTTATTGTGCTTGGTAAATCCAGTATAAGAAAGCTAAACTTTAAGCTGGAATAAAGTCAACTGCTTTTTGTTCAGTGATTGACAAAGAGAACTTGATAGAGTCCCCATTAGATTTGTTATACTATATATACAATTACTATTGTAGCTATGCACCTTGTCTCCTATAGTCCTCATGTCCATCAGCTGACTTCTTTGTCACATACTATGACTGTGACTGTGACTATGTGACATGACCTCAGTCACACTGTTATGACTCTGTGACTGTCACATGATTTCCTATGCTCCACCTTAGTAATAATCTAAAGGAAAAGAAAAGAAATATAAATATTAACTTAGCTATTTTGCCAAGTTATGACATCCAGTTTTATTATGTTTGTCAAAATAATCCATTTTACTTGATAAGGTCCCACAAATCGCTCTGTAAGCTTTTCCAATCGTCTTTCTTTCATCTAGTATTTCAGATCTTTCATGCTTAAAAGCACTCAGTCTTCTACTTAGTACTCTTCTACTTCACTTCTTTTTCTGTTGGCATATTTCTTTGTTTCTTCTTAGCTTTTTCTTAGCACTGCTTCTGTTTCCTTGTGTACTTCTTTCATCCTTGTCACAAATTCTTCTGCTCTTTTAAACTTTTCCTTCTTTCTCATTTTGAATCCTATACGTGGGTCTTGTCCATTATTTGCTTTGAACAGTGATACTTTTGTACTAGTCTGCACTTTATTATTATATGCAAACTTTGCTGTTGCTAGCCAATCTGGCTATTGCTCTTGTCAATGATCAATGAATATTCTTAAGTATTGCTCTAAGTCCTGATTCATCCTTTCTGTTTGGCTATTTGTCTATGGATGGTAGGCTATTAACAACTTCGTATCTATTCCTAGTATTTGATTTAACTCCTTCATCATTCATGCTGTGAACTGTGTCCCTTTGTCTATTATAATACTTTTTGGCAAGTCATGCAGCTTCTAGATGTTATTTTAGAACAATCTTACTATTCCTTCTGCCAAAGTCTTTTCTGTAGTTGGCACAAAGTGTACTATTTTTGTCATCCTATCATATACTACCAATGTACTGTTGTATCCCTGTGCTAGCAGTAGCTTTGTGATAAAGTCCACTGAAATATAGGTCTAGGGTTTTTCTGGTACTACATTTGGTATGAGTTTCCCTATAGATACCTCTGTTTGATTCTTATTTCTCTAGTATGCATCATATCCTTCTATGTACTTCTTAACTTCTTTTGTCACTTCTGATTACTAGAAATTCCTAGTGACCAACTCTGTTGTCTTCTACTGTCCTCTATGCTCTTCTACTGGCATATCATGGTGTAGCTGGATTACTTCCACTCTTAACTTTTTGTCTCTTGGAACATACACTTTTTTGTCTCTTAGCATAAGTCCATTTTCTTCTCTTCACTCTTTGTTCCTCAGTATTTTTACTCTTGCCTGTTTCATTTTTTCTACTGCCTTTATCACTTCATTATCTTTTGCCTTTGACTTTCTTATTTTCTCCAATAAGTCTACTTCCTTTATTATTACTTCTGTCACCTACATTGCTCTTACTTCTAACCATTCTCTTTTTAACAATGTTCTATTCTCATTGTCCTTTTCTACTCCCTTTTACCAGTTTGGTTGTCTACTCAAACTACCAGCTGTCACAAACTTCATTTGGTCATATCTCCACCAATTCTTCGACGATTCCCACGGTCTAAAAGCCAGCTTAAAGCCCTTAAGAAGACCTTTCAATTGATACCAGTCACATCTCGAGGTAATCAATAATGGCTGAGATATTAAGCAGATCAACTGGTAACCACCATGTTACCGTTTATTAAATCGCTAATATCTCGGAAACCGCCAAGATCGATGCTTTGGTTCTAGGCTCAGCAGAAGCCTTCTTCATAACGCTCAGAATGAGCCTAGAAAGACCTCAAGGCAATTAATATTAGTGGAGATATGAAGGCCTCAATGTTTGCACATAGACTTCATTAATTACCCATAGATAGTCATCTGTCCTTTTCTTAGAACAAAGGACAGCCTCCATATGGT
>Ga0153963_1000153_pt1 | contig 10499 bp, 11 predicted proteins | sample TSFL047MetaG_FD_104692 | JGI IMG/M metagenome (GOLD analysis project Ga0153963, IMG submission 104692) | Attine ant fungus gardens microbial communities from Florida, USA - TSFL047 MetaG | ecosystem: Host-associated > Fungi > Mycelium > Unclassified | place: USA: Florida, Withalacochee...
ATTGCAAATAAGCATTGATTGTTAAGACTCTAGACCACAAGATAAATATATATTTCAATCTTGAGCCTATATCAACACTTGATATCTTCATACCCCTTTATAAAGGGTCTGGTTAAGGTTTTCAGTGAAGTTATATTAAAAGTGAGAGTAATAAGACTTTTAGTTATACTCTACACTATAGTTCAAGGACTAAAGAAAATATAGGATTTCAGAAGTAAGAAGTTTTATACAAAAACCATAGAAAGAGAAAACTTGCTGTTCTTGTCCTTTCTGGCCTATATTTATACTAGTCTCTAGTGTTATAGGTACTACTACCTAGGAACTGTCTAAGTAACTAGAGATGACTAGTTGAGTCAGTATCTGTAAATATCTAAGTCTAGAGATTCTCTCTTAGAAAAGAATCTATGAATAAACTATCAATGCTAATATCATTGTCCAAGGTTTATCTAATGTTTCTTTTATGAGTTCAATGTCTTTTGTTAGAATCCAGGAGTCTCTTGTTGTCATGAGTCACCTCGACCATAACCAAAGAATATGACATGGACTGGAATCAAACCCTAGACTGATAGGGACTTGTAGAATAAATAAGGACAAATAGTATATAAGTAGTGTAGTGGAATGAAGTAAGGACTCTATCGAGTTCTCTTCTAACCCTAAAGAGCTCTCTTGATCCTAACCCAGAATTAAGATCTTAAGTCAGTTGCTGATAGAAGAACTCAATAACCACTACTAGAGCTTAGTTCACTTCAAACTTTGCTCACAAATCTCATTCAATTACCTTATCAACCCTTGACTAGTAATCATCACAATCACCAGTCACCTCTATACATAGCCAGGCCCTTGGCTTAAGAGGACTTCTTAGTCAGTTAGGGACTGAGGGAGGAAACTTTGCACCAAGTTCAGGTATACAGTCAAGTCCTGACCTGCCAATTGAACCTATTAGTTACACTTTCATAGTATAAACCTTGTGCTGTGCTTTATTGTGAGTGGTACACACAAAGGAGTGACAGTTACTTTTAGAAAGCCGTTTAGAGTAGGGATCCTCCCTATTGAGGTGATAATATAACTATATTATTAGGGCAGTAGTCAGTAAGGCAGTAGGCATCTGGTTAGGTGAAGATCTTGTGCCCTAGCAGATATAGTAGTAAATAGTAAGTTTCAACATTCAATCCATACTCTGAAATATTGTCACGATGTCTTAACAACAATACTATCACATTATGAGCAATCTGCTTAAAGAAATGCATGCTCTCACTTCATTAAGGGCAAAGTTAGAAGGAAAACAAGAGAGAGAATGCTGGAAGTGCAGTGGGTTCAGACACCAAGCCTAGCACTGCAGAAAGGAAGAAGAGAAAAAGGGAAAACCAACTCCCCAAAATAAATTTAAAATCTTAGTAAGTAGAGTGATGAGGTATGGAGTGGAGTTGAGAAGGCAAGAGACAAAACAAGAGGAGTGGAGGGTGGAGTATTATAAATGCAGAAAAAAGGGGCATAAGTATAGGGAGTGTCTATTATGGAGGAAGAAAGAGCAAGTAGAAAGGAAGCCAGTGTACCCAGTAAAGGAAAAAGTGCAGGAGACAGAGAGGAAAATGAAGCAGCACATATGGCTAGGCCATGAGAAGTGCAGCAAGGAGAATGGAGGAGAAGTCTAGCATATGTCCTATGGCAGAAGATGCAGGAGCATTATGAAGAGGACATCCTAGATAGGGCATGTCTGTAAGGGGACATCTAGGGTGATGCTTAGTAAGTTCTGAGGGTCTGATCTATTAGTGGTTCAGTGACAGATTATGTATCGCATTCCCACTGTTCCTAACCTCTCCTGTCTGTGTTATGCAATACAATGCCTATTATTAGTTATTCTAGGACATTCTGTTGATTATAGGTTGGTTGCTATGGTACTGTGTGCCTGACTATCTAGTGTAATATATATACTAGCAAGTGTGTATAGATATACCCCCACTTGAATCTCAAACTAGCTTCCAGGACTATTCATTAGCTTAAGGGTAATCATCTCTAAGTGGTTCCCTAACAATGTCTATTCAAGTTGAGGTGGTATACAGGGGAGTTAATTGCAACATATGCGAAGTGTAACAGATATAGAAGAAAGAGGTGTTATGTAGAGGAAAATAGGGGACAGGGGGTTGTTTCAGACAAACAGAAATGGTGTGGATGTCAAAAAAGAAAAAAGGAAAAAGCAGTGTGGCCCAGAGAGGCAGAGGCACAGCAAGGTGACACATGGTCAAAAGAACCAGAAAGCATAGCAAAAGAGAAAGAGAAAGAAAGGAACATCAGGGGAACGTTCAAAATCTTAAGAGAAGTATGGTTGGACATAGGAATAGAGAAAGTAGATATGCATGAAGGTATAACAGTAAAAGTGCTCTTGGACAGTGGCACCATGGGGATGTTCATGAATAGAAAAATGGTCAAGAAACATGGTTTCAAGATGACAAAGCTAGAAAGGCCTCTAAAAGTGAAAAATGTGGATGGAACAGAAAATAGTGAAGAAAACATTATGCACCAGGTAGAAGTCAACATCTTCTATAAAAATCATGTGAAAAGAATGAGAATGAATGTATGTATCTTAGAGAAGACAGAGGTGATACTGGGGATGCCTTGGCTGCAAGTGCATAACCCAGAAATAAATTATAAGACAGAAGAAGTGAAGATGATGAGATGCCCACCCTTGTGTAGAAGAAACCTAGCAGTGAAAGAAAATATAGAGCAGAGAAAGAAAGCAGGAAAGAGAATAAGAAACATAGAAAAGGCAGATAGAGATGAATAGAAATGGACAATAGAAGAAAAGTTTGATGAGGAAATTGAACTAGATAGAGAGAAAATAAAGGAGATGGTGCTATGAAAATTTCACAAGTGGCTGAAAGTATTTGAAAAAGTAGAGTTGAAAAGGATGCCAACAAGAAAGCCATGGGACCATGTGATTAATCTGAAAGAGGATTTTGTCCTAAAGAAAGAAAGAACATATTTAATGTCAAGACAGAAAAAGGAAAAAGTAAGAGAATTCGTGAAAGAGCAGCTGAGGAAAGAGTATATTAGACCCTCAAAATTACCACAAACCTCACTAGTATTCTTTGTGGGGAAAAAGAATGGAAAGAAGAGGATAGTACAAAACTATCGGTATCTCAATAAGAGAACCAAGGACAATTATCCCCTACCTTTAATTTTGGACCTTATTGACACCATGGGAACAAAAAGAGTGTTCACAAAGATAGATTTGCAATGGGAATATAATAATGTATGGGTTAAAAAAGGAGATGAGTGGAAGACAATGTTCACAATGTACTTAGAGGTTTATGAACCCACTGTTATGTTTTTTGGTCTCACAAATTCACTGGCGATCTTTTAGGCAATGATGAATGATGTTTTAAGAGATCTTATAAATACAGGAGAAGTAGTGGCGTTTATGAATAACATCTTAGTAACAACAGAAGAGAAGGAGAAGCATGATGGAATAATAGAGAAAGTGTTAAGGAGAATGGAAGAAAATGATCTTTATGTAAAGCCTAAAAAATGCATATAGAAAGTGAGAGAAATTGATTTTCTAGAGCTAGTAATAGGATCAGGAGGAATTAAGATGCAGAAAGAAAAGGTAGCAGAAGTCCTGGAATGGCCAAGACCAAAAACAGTAAAGGAAGTGCAAAAATTCTTAGGGCTAGCAAACTACTATAGGTGATTTGTCAAGGATTTCACTAGAATAGCCAAACCAATGCACAAATTGGTCAGGAAAGATGAGAAATTGAACTGGGGAGAAGAGTAGGAGAAGGCATTTAAGTAGTTAAAACAGATGTTCACAACATGACTAGTGTTAGTGGCACCAGATTTAGATAAGGAAATGAGAGTGGAGGCAGATGCGTCGAAATACACAACAGAAGGAGTGTTGTTGATAAAGTGTAAGGACAAGAAGTGGAGGCCAGTGGCTTTTATCTCAAAATTGTTGAACAAGGCAGAAAGAAATTATGAAATTCATGATAGAGAGATGTTAGCAATAATCAGATGCTTAGACAAGTGGAGATATCTTTTGGAAGGAGCACAAAGTAAGTTTGAGATTTAGAGCAACCACAAGAATCTAGAGTACTTCATGAGTAGCCAAAAGTTGAACCAAAGACAAGCAAGATGGGTATTATATCTGTCCAGATTTGACTTTACACATGTGCTGGGATCCAGTATGGGAAAAGCTGGCAACTTAAGCAGATGACCAAACTGGCAGAAAGGAATGGAGAAAGACAATGAGAACAGGACATTGTTAAAAAAAGAGTGGTTAAAAGTTAGAGTGATGCAAGTAGCAGAAGTAATAATAGATGGAATAGATCTATTAGGAAAAATAAGAGGATCAGAGGCAAAAGACAATGAGGTAGTAAAGGCAGTAGAGGAAATAGAACGAGCAAGAGTTAAAATGCTGAGAGATGAAGAATGGAGAAAGGAAAACAGACTTATACTAAGGGATGGAAAAGTATATATTCCTAAAGACGAGAAATTAAGGACAGGAGTTATCCAGCTATATCATGATATACTGGTAGGAAGGTATAGAGGACAGTGGAAGACAACAGAATTGGTCACCAGAAATTTCTAGTAGCCAGAAGTGACAAAAGAAGTCAAGAAGTATGTAGAAGAATATGATGCATGCCAGAGAAATAAGAATCAAACAAAGGCACCTGCAGGAAAATTAATACCAAATACAATACTAGAGAAACCCTGGACACATATATCAGCAGATTTCATTACAAAACTACCATTAGCACAGGGATATGACAGCATCTTGGTAGTATGCAATAGAATAACAAAAATAGCACATTTTGTGCTGACTATGGAAAAAACTTCAGTAGAAAGAGTATGTCACAAACTTCATTTGGCCATATCTCCATCAGTTCTTCAATGATTCCCATGGTCTCAATGGCACCCAAAAGCCCTTGAAAAGACCTTTTGACTGATACCAGTCACACCTCGAAGCAATCAGTAATGGCTGAGATATTAGACAGATCAACTGGTAACCACCATAGTACTGTTTATTAAATTACCAATATCTTGGAAACTGCCATGATCTAAGCTTTGCTTTTAGGCATCAGAGAAGCTCTCTTCATACCACTCAGAATGAGCCTAAAATGGCACCGAGGAAATTAATATTAGTGAAGATATGAAGGCCTCAATGTTTACACATAGACTTTATTAATTACCCATAGATAGTCATCTGTCCTTTTCTTAGAACAAAGGATAGCCTCCATATGGTTAGGTTATCACTATTTCTAGCACAAAGGCACTACCATATGTAGAACAATAGATAGTAGCATGTGATGCTCTGTCCTAGTACATAGACCATCACTTTTCTGTATATAAGAATACTCTGTCTAAGGATTAGGCCTCAGACCATTTCTTCTTTTTCTCTAACCACCACCATGGTTAAATCAAATACTCAGAATAAATCATCTGCTACCAATGCTTGTCCCCCTGGCCCCCAGGCTATCGCTACTAGTGTTGGTGAGTCTCCAGACTCACTTAACCTTATTTCTCATGCCAGCTCTAGGGCTAGTAAACGTATTCATCCCAGAGGACGCTCTTGTGCTCGTCACATTGTCAGACACTCCTCCAGGAGTGTCTCAGCTGCTGAGGACTCTAGAAAAGAATCTCCTGAGCCTTCTTCTTCCTCTGAGGAGGAGGAAAGTGAAGAGGAAGAGGTCAGTTCTGGTCCTAGGACATCTACTGCCTTTAGAATCATTACAGGCAAGCTCTCTCACAGAATTGCTCCTCTTCAGCTCCCTGCTGCTCTCTCTTCCTCTGTTCCTGAAGGGAAAACACATTCTATAAGTTGGGATGACCAAGTTTCTGCTGAAGAGAGCAAGGGCCTTGTCTCTGGGGTGATTTGTGCTCCCCAGGCTCCTTTGTCAACCAGTTTGATGTCTAATGGCCCAAACCATGGAACAGCTGAGTTATCCTCTCTAGTAAAGGGTGGCAGTGCAGTGGCAGACACCTGTGATACGACAGGTGACTGTGACACACTAGTTATCCATGATAGTGGTAGCTTACCTTAGACATCACAACAAGTGACAAGTGACATTGTCACATATGATATCACACATGATCGTGACTTGTGAGATAATAAACACTATGTCATATCTTTGTCTGGTCACTTTGGTTATTTAGAGAATGATGCCAAAGTTCTTGTCTTGTCTGTATTGCGCATTGCTCGCTTCATTCAGAAGCATCCTATTGGAAGCCATCTGATTGAGCAGTTTTCTCCTATTCTGGGAGCAGGTTCTATTATGTGGCACCTGTTCCAAACTGTGTCTATAGCAGGATGGGATTGTTTTAAGATCTCATCTCAGCCTGATTCTCCTTCACTTATGAAGGCAATGAGGACTCTTTATGGTCCTAACATACCCCAGAAGCCATCTCCAGATACTGAGATGGCAGTTGATCAACCAGCAGTGGAGGAAGCTCCTTTCACTACTGTTACTAATAAAAAGAGCAAGGGCAAGGGCAAAGCCCCTCCCTCTACTAACCCCTCTACACCTTCCCAGAACGTGCCTACTCCTGCTCTAGTGGTGTCAAGAGCACCACCTCTACCTCCACCAGTCAAGATGGCTACCATTAAGCCTACTCCCGCGAAGGTGGCCACCAAACCCCAGGTGCCCAAGCAGGCTCCTAAGTCCTTTGCCCAAGCGGCACATAATGGAAACCCCCAGTCCACTCCAAGGTTTGCTCCGGCCTCTGCTCACCCAGAGTATGAGAGTCTTCTTCATCTCCGTGATATGTTTCCCAACCTTCCTATGGAGAAGGTCTTAGCCATGTACCAATCTGGCTTTGGTGCTAGTACCTCTCCAAACAGGGGAGGTGTAGTTCATTCTGGTACCTCAAAGGCACCCAAGATGACAACACATAGGCCTACTAGGTGCCAAGTGTTGATCCTACTCAACACTCTTACTGCAGAGGTTGTTGTGGCAAATGCTGCTACTGCAGTTGAGTCCTGTAACAGGGGCTTAGTTGAGGCTCACTCTAAGCTTAGAGTTGAGTCAGTGCACAAGGTATGGGATGGAATATCCATGTCTACTAACTTTGTTGCATCAGCAGCAGAGTTGGACGTGATCAAGCAGTGGCTCAAGAAAGTTGCTGGCTTGGCTGCCAGTACTGTGGTAGAGTCTCACCTGCCATGGTCCAAGTCTTTCCTGAAGATTTTGGGTGTTTCTTACTGGGGCAACAACTCTTTGCTTCCTATTACACAGGCTCAAGTTGAGTCTGTGATTGCTAACACTTCTATCTTTGAAGGAGTTGTGCTTGCTTCTCACCCTCACATTATAAAGGCATCTCCAAGCTCAGACATGTCTGTGATTTGGATTGACATCTGGGACTCTCAGAAGGGTTCCAAGGGCAAGACCCTTATTAACCGCTCTTTCAATTTTGGGCATTATACAGCTACAGTCCGGGGGACTGCTATGCATTCTGGGGTTGCCCAGTGTCGCAACTGCTGGTACTGGGGACATCTAACCTATGCATGTCGTGCTCAAGGCACTAAGTGCCAGAAATGTGGTGGACCACACAGAGTAGAAAACTATAGGTCTATGTGTCAGATGTGCTCTAGACAGTCCCTCAGTAATATGTTGGTGATTGATTATGTAGTAGGTCACCTGACTTGCTGTGTAATTCTCTGTGGACTTGAAGTTGGCACTCTGTCACTTACAGTTGTCCACAGGTGATAGTTAGCTATTGTCTCTTGCAATAAATGTCACTTACAGTTGTCCACAGTGTTACTGAGTTGCTAGGACCTCACAGCTGTCACCACTGCCCAGGTTCTAACAAGGTTTCCCCTGTAACACTCTCCCTGACTTGTAATATGCTCTTCACTTGTCTTATAATGCTGCTGCTAATCGCTCAGTTCAGTTGTCTATTCTAGATGATGTTCTATGTCTGGCCCCTTGACCATGGGTATTGTTCTCTATGCTAGAAATGTCTGAGGCCCTTAAGGCCTGTTCTAATGTCTCTGCTCCAGGTCCTGATCATATCACTTGGCGCTACCTCAAGAGTATCCTAGCTGACGACATCTGTGCCTCTGACATCCTTTCTCTTGCCAACTCTTGTATCACTCTGCGACACTGGTCTCGACACTTCAAGGAATCAGTCTCTGTCATCATCCCTAAGCCTGGCAAACCAGCTTACAATGCTCCCAAGGCCTTTCGATCCATTGTCTTGCTCAACACCCTTGGCAAGCTCATTGAGAAGATGATTGCCAGGCAACTCCAGTTTGATGCTGTCAAGCACAGTATCTTCCATCCCAACCAACTTGGTGGTATCTCTCAGAGGTCTACTGAAGATGCTGGTCTCTTTCTCACTCACTTGGTTCGCTCTGACTGGGCCAAGGGCCTCAAGACTAGTGTGGTGGCCTTTGACATTGCACAGTTCTTCCCCTCCCTCAATCACAGTATGCTTACTGCGATCCTTCGACACTCTGGCTTTACAGACTGCTTAGTAGATTTCTTTTCTGATTATCTTGTAGGTAGATCAACCCAGTATGCCTGGAATTCCTTTCTTTCTCATGCCTGTGATGCAGATATTGGCATAGGGCAAGGCTCTGCTCTCTCTCCTATTTTCTTAGCACTCTATATTGCGCCTCTCCTCTATCTCTTTGAACATCGAGCTCAGGCTCTCAACTTAGATACTTCTACTCTTTCTTATGTAGACAATGGTCTCTTGGTCTCCCAGGGAAGAACGTATAACAAAACCCTGCCAGAGCTTACTAGTAGTTATAGTATAGTTTTAGACTTAATAGCGTCCTTTGGCTTGGTCATGGAGTATGACAAGTCAGAGATCTTTTACTTTTCTAGAGCGCATAAGGACTCCAACCCTAAGCTGGATCTCTCAACAATTGGTGCTTCTATTTTCAGACCCAAGACTTACTGGCGATACTTGGGCTTTTATTTCGATCGACAGCTCTTCTTCAAGAAACATATTCAGTTCTACTTTACCAAGGCACTAACCACTGTCAAGGCAATGGGCATGCTTGGCAACTCCTCTTGAGATCTTCTTCCTCTGCAAAAGTGACTTCTCTATCAGTCCTGTATTGTTCCTATTGCCACTTATGGCTTTTGTCTCTGGTACTTCTCTGAAGCTTCTACTAAGGCACAGGTCTCTCTTCTGGCAACCATGCAATGCAAGGCTGCTCTCTGGATTCTAGGTATATTTCACACTTCTCCAACTGGTGGAATTGAGGCTCTGGCAGGTCTCATTCCTATTCATCTCCATCTCAAGAAGCTGGCCAAGCGATTCTGTCTCAGAGCTGCTATACTTCCTCCTCAGTATGTACTACTCACTCTTCTCAGTGTTCGCAACTCCAAGGGTGCTCATCCCCATCCACAGTCCCTTGCTCTTCTCACTGATGTATAGAGTGCTTAGTTGAGGAGCCCTCTTCTTGATACTGAAGTGTCACTTCTTAATCTTACAGAATGCTTTGATTCACTCTACTCTGAGATACACCCAGGATGTAGGTTGTTGGACAACTTTTCTGATCATGTCTCTTTCTATCCCTGTGACTGCTCCAATGGGTGTACTCACAAGCTCCAGTTCGATGCTCTTGACCAACTCTGTCATAAAGCCTTCTCTGATCTATCAATACTTGTAGTTGCCACTGATGCAAGTGTCATTCCTCCCAGGAACATGCAAGCTGTTTCAGTTGCCTATTTCTGGAGACTTGGAGAACAGGTGTTGTCATCCAAGGTACCTGCAGGACGAGCCACTGCTTTAGATGCAGAGTTGTTTGCTATTTGACTTGGTGTTATTAAGGCCACTTCCTTTAACATTGTTACACTGCTAGAGAATTTTCTGCAGAAATGTAGCATAGGATATACATTATACCCCTGGATTTCACTATATGAATCCACTCTAGAGATTTCCTACAAGCCCCAGACATAATCTAGACCCAAGATTGGGTACTTCTCTTAGGTAGTGACCAAGCTACTACATGCTAGAATAGCATATACCTCGGGAGGCAAGACTGATGAGCTAGCATCAGATTTCTCAGATACAGACTATCAATGTTGAAGCTCTAGAAATCAAAGGCTCAGAGATATCTTTGGAATGCAAGATAATTTCGATCTAGAGCAGACTTAGACTAATATGATATCAAGACAGCAGATCAAAAGTCTATCAGTGACTAGTGATCCCATCACTGCTGGACTCGGTCAAGAAATAGACACACTGCTGGACAATGATCATATCGCTGATGCTCGGACACACTGTCATATGTTTCTAGACCATATTCAGAGTAGAAGGAAGCCGGTTTGGGGTTTGGGAAACAATGGGCAGGAGTGAGGTATGAAGGTGGGGCAGGATTACATGAGTATGTCTAGGAGGTATGGAGAACAGGAAGGTGACGGCTGTCATGGCTGCATGGTGGTGTCATAGAGGAGAGACATAAGGGAGAGTGGTAGAATAAAGAGTTTCCTTTTCTATTTCTTTTTAATTGAGTCTCTAACATTTGTAATATTCTAATATATTTCTCA
>Ga0153963_1000154_pt1 | contig 10492 bp, 8 predicted proteins | sample TSFL047MetaG_FD_104692 | JGI IMG/M metagenome (GOLD analysis project Ga0153963, IMG submission 104692) | Attine ant fungus gardens microbial communities from Florida, USA - TSFL047 MetaG | ecosystem: Host-associated > Fungi > Mycelium > Unclassified | place: USA: Florida, Withalacochee...
AGCGACCTTACGATCATGGAAAAACACTTCAAATCAATTGAAGGTATTGACACTAATGAAGTTCTCGCTCCCCATCTACCACAATCAAAATCTTATCTGAAAATCACTGGCATCCCATATTTGCGTTCTGATGAAAATAAGATCTCTAGCGACAATGTTACTGACTTGATGAAACACATCGAACTCTTTGAAAACATCTCCCTGGCAGCCAAACCTAGAATCATCAGAGCCTCCCCCAAGTTGGATATAGCCATTATCTGGTTCGACATTTGGGACACCCAGAACGGTTCGAAGGCTAAACTCCTTATTAACCTTTTTTTCAACCTTGGTAGACATATTGCCACCATAAGAGCAACTAACATGAACCCTGGCATCCCCCAGTGCCACAACTGTTGGAAATGGGGCCACTCAACTTTCTCTTGCAGAGCGCACAGTTCCAAATGCCAGAAATGCAGTGGTCCTCATAAGCTAGAACACCACAGGAATCTAGCAGGGTGTTGTAAAGCAAACCCCAAACTTAATCCCCCATGCCTTGAAACTGCTAAGGGTTTACTATGCCCTCATTCTTTCAAATGCATTAATTGTAAAGGTGACCACATGGCTGACAACTACAAATGTCCTTTCTGGAAAAACTGCTTTAATAGGGACTGGCACTCAAAGAAAGCTCAAGAAGCCTGGGAAACCAGGGCCAATTCAATTTGTCTAGCTGTAGGCAGTAAGAAATTATGATTAAAGAAACTCTAAAGATCTTTTCACAGAACGTTAAAAAAAACAAAACACTAATGGACATTATCCTAGAAAATAATAAAAATACAACTGACATCATATTTATTCAGGAACCCCCTAGGTACCTCATTTGACACATACCCAGTCACACTAACCCCTTAGGTGACCCTCTATATGGCTCCTCCAACCACCCTGATTGGACTCTCTTTATATGACAGGATCTCAATCAAGATAACTATGCTAGAGTTGCTACATATGTCAACAAATGCCTTTCAAAGATGAGATTTACAATGCGACTTGACATTGTTAATTATAAAGACATCAACATCTTAGCATTTCACTACGACCAGAATACTAACTTTGTAATCAACATCTATTCTGACAGCAATCAAACCATCCTCTGCTTTCTCCAATAGAATGCAATCAACCTAGACAACGCAGTCATCATGACAGGCAACTTTAACATTAGAGACAGTGATTGGGACTCCCATGCCCATCATCACTCAATACATACTGACAATCTGCTAACCATCGCTGATAGCCTTGGTCTTGAATTTTCCCCTTCTCTAAATCCAGACCCTACTAGATATGCAGACAACTCTCAAGACTCAAACTCCGTTCTCGATCTGGTTTTCATCCCACCTGATAACATAGAGTTTGGTAAAAATATCCTCTATCCTGAAATTTGAAAACCCTCTGATCATGTGCCAGTGACCGTTGAGATAGACATCTAAGGTATCAATATCGATATTAACAAATGGTCCATTAGAAGAGATAGCAAAGAAGAGAAGAGCTTCATCTCCTTAATAATCAACGGTGTCAAGAACTTGGATACTTCAAGTATTGTGGCAAAAGAAGACTTGAAAAATATTATCCAACAACTAGCTGCCATTTTTGAACATACCTGGCAGTCTAACTCAAAACTCAAGCATATCACTAAACACTCCAAAGAGTGGTGGAACTCGGAGTGCACTGACAGTCTAAACAGATATCGAGTCTCAGGAGACATACAATACTGGAAAGAATTCAAAGCAAACATGTACTCAGCCAAGAGAGATTTCTTTGATGAGAAAATACAGGAAATTGCATCGTCCAACAAAAGACCCTGGAACCTTATGAATTGGGTCAAGAAAAAGTCTTTCCCTGCTATCGAAGCCATCTTATATGAAAATCGCCCATGCAACACCTTACCAGATTTGTAGCAAGCTCTTCACAAGTCCTATAATTCTGCTGAAGACAGACTAATCAATGATCACTTTCTCAATGAAATTCCTCAGGCAAATACCATTGAGTGGCCTTCTTTCTTATGGCAAGAACTTCGAGATGCTATAGCTAAGTGCTCGTCATCTTCATCTCCCAGACCAGATCACATCTCCTAGAGGCATCTCAAGTCCTTAATTTCTGACGATATTTGTTTAAAGAAAATCTTAAACATAGCTAACACGTGCTTCAATCTAGGATACTGGCCATCTCACTTCAAAGCTGCCAATTCTGTCATCATCCCTAAACCTAACAAAAAACACTATAACACTCCCAAATCTTTTCGTCCTATCGTCTTATTAAACACTGCAGGCAAACTCATTGAGAAAGCCATCAGCAATTGACTCTAGTTCCATATGGTAGCTAATGGATTTCTAGATCCTAACCAACTTGGAGGCATTAGACAACAGTCTACAACTGATGCTGGCATTTACCTTACACATCTTATTCGAACTGGGTGGCTCAAGCAATGCTACATAAGTGTCATTGCCTTTGATATCATATAATTTTTTCCTTTTCTAAACCATCATTTCCTATCTATCTGCCTAAAGAAAGTGGGACTTAGCACTAACATTAGAGATTTCTTTAACAGCTATCATTCAGGTTACTCCACCTCCTACCTTTGGAATAGTTTCTCGTCTCCTATGTTTGACACTAATGTGGGAGTAGGCCAAGACTTAGCTCTCTCCCCTATCCTTTCCGCCATTTATCTCTTGCTTATCATTAAAACATTCAAAAAAAGAATTAAAAACTTAAAAGAAAACATCCCAACCAATATTTTATCTTTTGTTGATGATGGTCTTCTAATTTCCCAAGAGAAGAGTTATTTCTTGTCTTCTTTCTTCTTACTCTGTAGCTACAACATCATGTCTAAAATTCTCCTTAATGTAGGTCTCATTATAGAACATAGCAAAACCAAGCTTTTCTATTTTACAAGAGTTTAACACCCTCTCAACCCTTCTATCGATCTCACCCCCATAGAAGGCCCCATCATCTTTCCTAAACCTATCCTGTACTACTTAGGCTTTTACTTTGACTGCAAGCTGAATTTCCACTTTTATACGCATTTTTATGCTACCAAATACCTCTCCACCCTCAACACCATGAAAATGCTAGGAAACTCTTCATGCGGCCTCCTCCCCATCCAAAAACACCTTTTATACAGAACATGTGTCTTGCCCATTGTCCTATACAGATTCCAACTGTGGTTCTTCAAAGGTGCCCCTATAGTCAAAAATATATCTGAACTAAAGAAAATGCAATGAAGGGCAGCCCTCTAGATTACAGGTGCCTTTCGAACATCCCTATCCAAAGGCATCAAAGCCATAGCAGGCCTTATTCCAATTACAATGTACCTCTGCAAGTTAAATGGTGGGCATCATTTGTAATATGCCTCCATACCTCCATCCTATGCTATCAATTCATTACTGGAATCACAACATGCCAAAGGACAACCATCTCACAGAATGGCAACTTCCAAACTCACCACCAGGCAACAAGCCAATGTAAGGGAACAACCCTGAGATCGCTTAGATAACCTGGTAGGGTTTGCATCATCTAGTGTTCCCATGGATCCTCAGAGTCCGTGGTTTATAGTTCTCTTCCCTCTAGTTTGGGTCTCCATCACAGTACTACATAGCTATATCTGGTAGTGTAGTTATTATTGTCCTGATATAAGTGTCCATAGCGACTGGTGCACAGACCAGGCTAGTCTAGTATATATAGCCAGTGATGTACGGTAGAATACCTTACCTCAACAATAGTTGAAGCTCTTGGGCTATCCATCGCTTCTACTTAAGACACCTGCTCTACTATATTGCAGTGTAACTGGGTGCCTCACCAAGTGTGCCCTTTACAGCCAACCTCAAAAGCTCTATTAAAGATACTAATAAATACCTCAATAGTGTTAGAAATTGTTTCAACCCTCTCTATCCTCTTTTCTCTCCTGGGTCAAGGGTAGTTGATTATTTCTCTAATAGGATTAGTTTCTATTCTCCTTCTTCTTCATCTAATGAGGACTTATACCATCATCTACAAAGTCTAGACCATACCTTTAAAGCCTCTCAAATGTTATCTAACAACATAGCTGTTATTGCAGATGGAGGCGTCAAAAAATCACATGTCACCACAGCAGTCGCCCATATCTGGTTTGACAACTCTGTTATCCAATGCTTGCAAATCTATTTCATAAACATGATGTCAATGGAAGCTGAACTTATGGCCATTCACATAGGCCTAATACCCGCCATAGAAAGAGATAACATCCACAACATCATTGTCATTACAGATTCCATTGCTGTAGCAAGAAAGATCCTTGAATCTAAAGTCGACCCTCTTCAAAACATTTTTATTCCAATCATTTCTGCTGTCAATACTTTTCTAAGAAAAGACGGCAGAAATAAAATCTACTTTTGGTATTGCCTAAGCAAAGCTAAGTGGCCCAGACATCAGCTTGTTGATGACCAGATCAAAGCAGACAAATGCATCCCTACCTTCCCTAGCAAAGAATTACACTTGTTTAACAGGAAAAAAGAATGCGACAACATCCTCCATGAGTGGCAAGAGTTTTTTGCAGATAACCCAAAAAAGACCAATGCTGTAAGGGGACATCTAGGGTTGTGCTTAGTAAGTTCTGAGGGTCTGTTCTATTAATAGCCCAGTAACAGATCATGTATTACACTCCTATCGTTCCTGACCTCTCCTGTCTGTGTCATGTGGTGCGATGCCTATTATTAGTTGTTCTAGGACATTCTGTGATTATAGGTCAGTTGCCATGGTGCTGTGTGCCTGACTATCTAGTATAGTATATATACTAGCAAGTGTGTGTAGATATATTCCCACTTGAATCTCAAACTAGCTTCCAGGACTATTCACTAGCTTAAGGGTGATTGTCTCTGAGTGGTTCCCTAACAAATGCTTTTTGAGTTTTGAAGATGAAAAACAACAAGTTATCAAACCTATGTATGCCAAAGGAGGATTATGGCTACCCTTCATAGGCTTCACAAACTCATTGTATGCTTGATTTACTTGTATGACTACTGGACATGCTCCCATTGGAGAATATAGATAGAGATTCTTCCCCCATCTCCCAACTAGCTGCCTATGTGGTGAAGCTAAAGTTTAAACCTGCGAACACATAGTTATGGAATGCAACCTGCATGATCCCTCCACTTAACCATGTAACATTATCATTAACAGCTTTGTTCATTTTCTTGTGGATAATCCAAGTGCATTTAGCTTTAATAATAGATAAAGTCCTGTCGCAGTGCGACTTCATAGAGTAAAAGTGCAGTAGTTGTTATCTCATACTCTACTTGTCATCTCTTTTTCACTTCATATTTCATTCTTTTCCCTCTTATTTTTCTCGTATTTAAGTAGGTACTTAGTACTTACCACAGTCTGCCTCCGTATCTCGTGTAATAAATCATTGATTTAAAAAAAAAAACAAGGCTTTAAATCGTTTTTTGAATGTTCTAATTGTAGGCTTCTCTTTTTTTAGGGCTCTTAGTTAATGGAAATATTGCTGGGAATATTATTGCAAATATCCTACTAGTACTGAATTCACTGCCAGATGCCTACTACCATGTAGGCTTTCCAGTAGTAAATCGGTCCATAGGAGCTATATGGAGGAGTCAATTCGTTATCTGGAATCACATATTTCTGTAGTGTAAGTTCATGCCTAGCTCCGATTTCTATTTCTTTTTACTGATATTGTTGTGACAGGTGGATTCCAGGCTTGAATACATCCACATATGTCTCAAGGCCATATGGCCTTCAATCAAAGAGTGAATATCAAATTATATGGCTCAGTCCACAGATGTCACAACTGCCCAATTCTTGGGATATATCATTTTCATGTTGATTTCAATGTTCTTCATTTACATATGACCACATAGGCTGTAGCCCCTGTTGTATGTTTCTGCCCCAATCGTCATGGTGTTTATAATGGTTCTGTTAATTTGGTCATTGACCACTATGGGTCCACAGAGGTTGGGTGAGACCATAAGCATGTCCAGTGGTTGGAACGTTGGAACATTGCTTTTGTCAGTAGCACAGTTGAGGCTATCACTACTATTCTGCTTGACTAGAATGATTATGCCCGGTTTTCTAGGAAACCTAGTAATGCTATTCAGGTCAAACCATCGTTTTTTTCCCCTATTGCTATCTTTAGCTGTTGTAAGAGGACCACTCAGTAGGTGATCATTCCTTAAGCTAGTAGATAGTCCCAGAAGCTAGTTTGAGATTCAAGTAGGAATATATCTACACACACTTGCTAGTATATATACTACACTAGATAGTTAGGCACACAACACCATGGCAACCAACCTATAATCACAGAATGTCCTAGAACGACTAATAATAGGCATCACACCGCATGACACAGACAGGAGAAGTCAGAAACGATGGGAGTGCGATACATGATCTGTTACTGGGCCATTAATAGAACAGACCCTCAGAACTCACTAAGCATGACCCTAGATGTCCCCTTACAGCTGTGTCACTGGAATTCTTATTGTGGGAGCGACTGAATGACGATATGGACAAGCTTATTGGAATTTGCCTGACCTTTCAATAATTGAGTCAGGAGGGACACGATCATGTTGTGTTGTATTTTCTGGAGGCTTTGTGTTAATCATCTCACAAACTGGTATCAGTATCTCTGGAAATGCTTTTTCTGTAGATAAGCCTTACTTTCTTGTGTGATTAAAGGTTTCTTTGACAAGCTTCTAGGTTTCGATCTTGTGGTAACTTTTCCCAAATATATTAATATTCAGCTGCAGGACATACACAACAGCCTTAGCCTGCAATCTTGTAAATTCACTGATAGTTTTCCATTCAGTTATGGGGGTTATGTAGTGTTTTTAGATCTTATGATAGGCCTCATGATTGCTTCCTTTATCATCATCTATTGGTTCAGACCCAAGGTTGATGATCTTTGTGTTGACAACCCCTCGAATATATATTGGTTTTCATATAGATTCAATTGGTGTGTGTCTGCAACCTGGGCTTTGGGTACCTTCCCGTCATTATCTGGATTCATTGCCAATGTTAACCTGAAAGTTGGAATGGTTGCAGGTTCATCCTATGTTTTCTTCATATATTTCTTCATGGGCATGAGCATAAGTTTTGTTGTGTTCATCTTGTTACATTATCTCTTTCCTGCCCCATCTTTTCAGATGTGGGTCACTTCATAGCCATCTGCTCACAAAACTATGTGCTTTTATAATAAGATGTATGATCTGAAGGAGAGCCAGTATTGTAAGGCTTAGCTATGGTGACTTAGTCCTACTTCTTATCTAAGTTGACAAGGAGAACTCAATAGAGTTCCCATTGGATTCTGTATACTACTTATACAACTGTTATATGGTCTGTGCACTATTTTCCCATACTTATCATATCATCATCCCCCCCATCATCACATTCTAAGAAAACCCTTATACACTCAATAAAACAAACAAAATATAAATGCAACAAGCACTTAAGGTGCTCACTATTCTCTTATATCCCACATCCCAGGCCCCAGGAGACCTGGGTCAAGGATAAAAAGAATGCACACCATATCCACAAAAAAAACTCCCTAACAAGAGAGTAACTCACATACAATAACTGAAGTCACTAAAGACCCCACCACCCCCAAAGCCAAAAGAGTCTGCCCAATATCCAGAGCTGAGAACAGCCCCATGAACACAGACATAAATAAGGACAACTCAGAAAAAGAGAAAAACCCAGGCATACCCAGATTCCTTTTCTCAGGTACAGTAATCTAAGGCTCAGACTCCATCCAAAGAATGGACAAACTTAGGAAGCTTTTCAAAAAAGCCTATCACAAATGGTTACTTACTTGGTTTGTGATTGAAGATTGGATATTCAAAAGGCTTAGAAATGTGAAGGTAGACAGTGACAAAAGATGTTGTTAAGTCTGAGGTCTAATTCTCAGACTATGAGTCCTTATATACATAATTGTAATGGTCTGTGCACTAGGACAGATCATCACATGCTACTACCTATTGTTCTACATATGGTAGTGCCTTTGTACTGTAAATAGCAATAACTTAACCTTATAGAGGTTGTTCTTTGTTCTAAGAAAAGAACAGATAACTATCAATAGATAATTAATAAAGTCCATGTGCAAACATTGAGGTCTTTATATCTCCACAAATATTAATCACCTCAGTACCATTTTAGGCTCATTCTGAGTGGTATGAAGAGAGCTTCTCTGATGCCTAAAAGCAAAGCATCAATCATGGCAGTTTCCAAGATATTGGTGATTTAATAAACAGTACTATTGTTATGACCTTAAGGAGTAACTCAGGTTACAACACTTAAGTAAAGTCTTGAGGATGAGATAAGAGTTGAGAAAGGAAGGGAATGATACAATTGGTAAAGCATAGAAAACACAGGAGAATATCTACTGTATGTACCATGAGATAGTAATAAGGAATACATATAGCAGACTCATATGAGATCTACTGAGTAAAGAACATGCCCCACCAGTGAGGCACTAACTGAGCTATTAGACATATAAAGTAATGTAAAACAAAGAAGTAGTCTATGTGGTTGCATTATAGTGAACACCTGTGTGCAATAAGGTTGATCGTTACAACTATAGTGGTTACCTGTTGATCTACCTGATATCTTGGCCATTATTGATCATCTCAAGATATGACTAGTATCAATCGAAAGGTCTTTTCAAGAGCTTTTGGGTGCTGTTAAGACTGTAAGAATCATCAAAGAATTGATGGAGATATGGCCAAATGAAGTTTGTGACAAAGCTATAAGAGAATCACTCAGAGGCAATATCCCAAAAGCTAGTAAGAGTTCTGGAAGCTAGAGTGATATTCAAGTAAGAGTAGATCTACTGATACAAGCTACTATATATGCTACTGTAGATGGTTAGTGTACAGTCACATGAGCACAACCAATAATACTACTAGTTCTTATTTTAGTTACAAAGGCATTGTCAAGACAACACAAGACAAGAAGAGCAAAGGGAGAGTAGGAGCATAACCCAAGAAATAATAGTAGTTCATAGATAAGAGCCTACCTAGTGACCTAAGTGTAACCCTAAAATGTTCTCTAACAAAAGCTCTATCAATTGTGAGTACCCTTACCAATGCTCCTAGCTCATCCATCCACTGGGACCAGACAACAACTTGGTTAACAAAATGCCTTTTTCAGATAGTAAATGCAGACTTCTATGAAACACAAAAAGCAAGGCATAACAAGATCATCAAGACTATGGCTAAGCTGACTACAGATATTGAATTACTCAAAAATACCAATCTCCACTTGCACAAGCAAACTATACCCAACCCAACTAAAGGACTAGAAGAGAGTATCCACAAACCATCAACCTATGTCCAGACAGTAGCCAAAGTAACTTAACAAGATTAAGAAATTAACTCCAACAAAGCCAGCCATCTATCACAACTCATTATTGCATTCAAAAATGGTGTATCAGTCAATAATAAATGAGACCCAATACTCATCACTAACAACATCAACAAATTCCTAGCTGGAAACATAAAATCACAATATATAAAAGTCACAGCAATTAAATGGAACTATCAGGGAAACTGTATTCTATACACAAGGTCAGATCAATGTACAGTAGACCTCCTGATATTCTCTGACATACTACCTTGCATTATTGTACCCGTCTACTCTAGTTTAGCTAGAAAAGACAAGAAGTAGTACAAAATAGAGATTGCAGGCATCTGCACAGGCTTTTAAGATAGTGTTAAAGATACATTTCTCTTCTAGCAGATTTACTTATATCTCTGTAAGAACAACCCTGAATATGCCAAGGCAAGCATAGCACTCTTACTATGCTGGATCTGCCCTCCTACAGAACTTAGTACCCAAGGGTACTTATCAGTAGTCTTTGCAGTAGATGATAAAAACTAATATATGCACCTGTTAAAGAATGTCCAGACCCTAGCAGCATGGGGCAGAATATGTAAGGGGACTACTCTAAGATCGCTTAGGCAACCTAGTAGGGTTCGCATCAGCTAGCGTTCCCATAGATCCTCGGAGTCTGCGGTTATATGTTCCCTTCCCTCTAGTTCGGGTCTCCATTATAGTACTACATAACTATATCTGGTAGTGTAGTTATTATTGTCTGGATGCATGTGGCCATAGCGACTGGCGCACGGACCGGCTAGTCTAGTATAAGTAGCTAGTAATGTACAGTAGAATACCTTACCTCAACAATGATAGAAGCTCCTGGGCTATCCATCGCTTCTTCTTAAGACGCCTACTTTACTATACTGCAGTGTGACTGGGTACCTCACCAAGCGTGCCCCTTACAGAATAGTATATATGTGCAAATAAATAGACCACCCATTTATCATCCAGTGTCGACAATGCTGGGAATTTGGACATGTCATAGCAAACTGCCAAGAGACCCCAAAGTGCCACCTTTGCTATAGTGACCATGAAGAAGCACAACACTCCCAAGTATGCACAACATGCAAAGCTGATACTAGTATGAATATAGATGGCA
>Ga0153963_1000155_pt1 | contig 10492 bp, 8 predicted proteins | sample TSFL047MetaG_FD_104692 | JGI IMG/M metagenome (GOLD analysis project Ga0153963, IMG submission 104692) | Attine ant fungus gardens microbial communities from Florida, USA - TSFL047 MetaG | ecosystem: Host-associated > Fungi > Mycelium > Unclassified | place: USA: Florida, Withalacochee...
GAGTCCCGAAAGCTAGTTTGAGATTCAAGTGGGGATATATCTATACACACTTGCTAGTATATATACTACACTAGATAGTCAGGCACACACTACCATGGCAACCGATCTGTAATCACAGAATGTCCTAGAACAACTAATAATAGGCATCGTACCACATGACATAGACAGGAGAAGTTAGGAATGATGGGAACGCGATACATGATCTGTCGCTGGGCCATTAATAGATCAGACCCTCAGAACTTACTAAGCGTCACCCTAGATGTCCCCTTACAGATGATAGCCACTGGTAAAGTGAAGTCTTATATTTAGGGTAGTACCTAGGGAGTAGAAGAAGTGAGAGACAAACTCAGAGCCATGGTCAGACATAATAATGAGATAGAACTCCATATTTTGAAAAACATGGACAACAAAAAGGTATGCTAATTTAGCTGAACTAATGGTGTCATAAGTGAGAATGAATATGGCTTGTTTTAACAAATAATCTACTATGACCAGAATGGTATTGAAACTAGAGGAGGAAAGGAGTTTCTCGACAAAATCCATAGAAATTAAATTCTATGGGCATTCTGGGATAGAAAGTTATTGGAGGGATCTATATGGTCTGTGATGCTGTGGTTTGGATCTCATACAGATAATGCAAGACTTATAGAACTTTTGTACATTGTCACAGATGTTTGGCCAGGTATAGTGTCTCTATATGAGTTCCAGTATCTTATTTTGGCCTAGATGTCCTGCTAGAACATGGTTGTGGTGATACTGGAGAACTTGGAGGCATAAGCTGGCATTATCTAGAACATATATCCTATTGTCAAGTTTGAGGAAACCTATGTCGTCTTTTGACCAACGTTCTTCTGGATGAAGTAAATGTTTGGAGATGAAAGAGTTAGAGGAAAGTACTACTAGGATATCAGAGTGGAGTTGGTTTTGGTCTAATATTGTGGCTATGCAAAGTGTCAAAGTGGTGAGAATAGTTGCCTGGAGAGATGCTGCAATTTGTTCATAAGTAAAGATTGGGTAGAAATTATGAGGGTTCACTAAAGCATAGCCATTATCTCCCCCTTCTGTGTAGACATCCCATTGTCTAGTGAGTACATCTAGTTTGGTACCAAGATGTCTAGGGCAAAATCAAATTACGAGGTTGAATTGGAAGAGGTATTCTGACTATCTTGCTTGTTAGCATGTTAGAATCTTGGTTGTTGAGAAATATTCCAAGTTCTTGTGATCTGTCACAATGTTGATTGGTGAAGTGGACCCCTTCAAATAGCGTCACCAAATTTTGAAGGCCTTGAATATTGCAAGTAATTCTTTGTTGTAAATGTTATAGTTGAGCTCTAGAGCAGAGAATGTCTGGGAGTGAAAGGCTATGGGGTGAATTTCATTATCTTTAGTCATAATGGAGAGAACAGCAGCAAGAGTGTAGTCTGAGGCATTGGTTTCTACAACAAGTTGTGCATTTGCAATACATAAGGATAGAAACAAAGGTAAAGGCTTACTTCAGGATATTAAATGCCACTTTACATTTGTCATCAAAATTCCATGGAGTGTCCTTTCTAGTAAGACGAGTGAGTAAAATGACTATGTCTGAATAATTGAAAATAAAACACCTATAGAAGTTGGCATATTCTAGGAAGGATTGGATATCCTTTATTTTCTTTGGTTCCAGCTACTCCTGAATGGTTTTCACTTTAGTATTGGACATAGTCAAGCCAGATAGTGATAGAACATAGCCTAGATATTCTATGGAATCTGAGTGGAATTTGCATTTTTCTGTCTTTGTGTACAATCCTAATTTTCGAAGTTGTTTCAATACTTCTTTGACATAGTTCTAGTATTATGTAATATTATCAGAGTAGATCAGGATGTCATCCAAGTAGACTACTATACACACATCAAGGAGGTTGGAGAACATATCATTTATGAAGCATTGAAAGGCAGCTAGAGTATTAGTTAGTTTAAATAGCATTACTGACCATTTGCAAGCTCCATAGCAAGTTCAGAAGGTAGTTTTCCATTTGTTCCCTTTGGCAATGTGGACTAAATGGTACACATGTCAAAGGTCAATTTTGGTGTAAATGCAAGCCTTGCAAGGAGAATCTAGGAGATCAGAGATAAAAGAAAGTTGTTAAGACTCTAGATCTCATAGTTGAATATGCCTTTCAACTTGAAGCCTATATCTAACACTTGATATCTTCACGCTCCTTGCTAAAGGATCTAGTTAAGGTTTTCAGTAAAGTTATATCCAAGGAGAGATATCAATGAGACTTTGAGTAGCACCCTTGAGATTGTCCTAAGACAGGTAAAAGTACTGATTCCTCAGAGTAAGATTTTATAGAGGGAATACAGAAAGAGAGAACTTGCTATTCCCTTTTCTTTCTGGTCTGTATTTATCCTAACTAGGTATTGTGACTATGTTATAATGTGGTAACACTAGTTGTAACTTAAGGATAACTAGTTAAGTGATAGTCCAGTAACAGAAGTGATAAAGGTGACAAGTTAAGTCAGTATCTAATAATGGGTTAGTCCAATGCTGTCCTATTTAGCACAAGTCCAAAGATAGAAAGAAGAATAATCCAAGATTTCTCTAAAGAGTCCTGTCTATTCTGTGAGTCCATAGTCTCTTAGAGTCCTCAGACATTTAATACATTACTGCATAGTAATGTCCTTGTTTAGTATTGCTAGCATCTCATTTACTAGCCACTTATTATCAGACCATGGCTGATAATAGTTGTAGTCCCACTTAATGTTCATAACAGAAGTAGGTATTAGTCTTTTTTCGTGATTTTGTTGGGTTCATAGAAATCTACATAGAGCCAGAGGGAACTATCTTTCTTTTTTATGAACAGGACTAGTACTCCATGAGAAGACAACATTGAGTAGATGAATCCATTAGTAAGGTTTTTGTCAATGAATTCCTTTAGTGTTTTTTGTTCGAATTTAAACAAGAAGTAGATAGTTTCCACCAGAGGATAGAAATCTTTTTCTAATTCAATTTAGAGGTCATAAGGACGGTGAGAAGTGAGAGTTTCTACTTTGGACTTGCTAAAAACATTGGCATACTCATGGTATTCCTCTGGAATAGAGGAGAGGTTAATTTTTTCAGAGATAGTGGTAGATTTGGCCTACACTGTGGGATAGAATTAAAGAAAAAATATTGTCGAGTCTAAGAGGTATGAAGCCTAGAGTAGGGCTGGTATATTGATAATTGCAATGTGAGATTGCTTGGGATTAGATGGGAATGTCTCAGATGGGGTAAATTGCAGAGGGGTTTCCACTAAAGAGAACAGAGGATTTACTAAGGTTTCAACAGGAGGAATAGAAGCCAAACTTTGAAGTAAAGATAGTGGTCAGAAAGATATTGACCTAGAAACCCAGTCAATCAATAGATTATAGTAGGTGAGCCAAGAGTGACCTAAGACCAGAGAATAACAAGAATTAAGTAGAGTGACGTAAAAGTTAAGAGTTATGCATTCACTAGAGGGGAATTTTACAGGCAATGATATTACCTCAGAGATAATATTATTTGAGATTCCATCAAACAGATGCAGTTCCACAGGCAAAGTAGGAGTAGTTGGCAGAGAATGTCTATAAGCAAAAGCAGAGTCCAAGAAATAGTATATAGATCTAGAGTCTACCAGCATTCAGATAGATATAGGCTGGAGATGTTCTAGAGCACACACCAGAGGAGAAACTAGGGGTATACAAAGGGAATTGGGGTCAGAAAGAGTGGACGTGTTGAGACACATTAAACTTATAGTTGTACAAATGAGTTCAATGTGACCCCCAGTTTGTGCTAAGTCTTGGGGACCATGCTCTAGTTTTCCAAGAGATTCTTAGAAGGTAGAGTTTCTTGTTTCTCCAAAGTAGTTAGTTGTACTCTTATTGGTTGTTTTCTAGGACATTCATCTATCTTGTGGTCCTTTGATCTGCAATATAGGTAAAGATTATTGTCAATACAGTGCTTGCACTCATTATTATTTAATTTACTATCTCTGCCAAGTTTGTTGGAGAGGTCAACATATGGAGTAGATGGGGATAGTGACTTAGCAATAGCAAATATTAGTCTGGGGGATTTCAAAAAATTCCATGAGAGGACAGATTATAACGGGATTATGGATGACTGGGGCGAGATGGAGCAAAGCTTTGTGAGAAGGCAGAATACTGAGTTATCTTACCCTGTTTTCAGTTGTGGTTATCTGCTACCTCTTTTTCCATGTTCTAGAGACAATCTCATTTATGATTTTGTTCCCAGTGGTAATTGTCAAAGGTGATTGCCAGTTAGTATATAGCATAGAAGGAAGTGGGTTTGCCATGTTCCTGGTTCACTATCAGATCCTGGAGATGATTTGGCAATCTTTGATAGAAACGATAGCAAAGGACTGAATTACTCTAGTTCAACTGTGTTGCATACTGCATGAATTCCACATTGAAGGTATTCTATCTCCTGGCTTCATATAGAGGTTGTCAATGAGATTGGCAGCATTCTCTACTAGGTCCGAGAGTCTGAAATGGACCCAGAGTTCATTCACAAAAAACTGCTAGGTAGAGAGCTAGAGTTGTGTGTAGTCGAGGTCTTTTTGTTGTAGTGTAACTTTGAACCAATCTTGTGCTACACCAGAGAAATAGGTCATCACAAAATTGATTTTTTCTTTATTAGTGGGAAATTGCAGAGCATTGGCACAGAAATAGAGTCGATACTGAAACAGGAAGTGGTTGAGCTTGTAGGGATCAGAACTATCAAAGGTATTCAGAATGTGGCCCTTCAATTAGTGAGGCTTTGGTACTGACCCTCAGTTAAGGTTTTTAGATAATTGTTGAAGAGCCTCAGCTAACTAGTTATTAAAGGGGTTATGATTAACAACAGAAGGTATATCACAAAAGGTTACTTACTTATTTGTAATTGCTGATTTAGAACTTAAAAGGTTCAAAAATGTGAAGTTTAGACAGTGACAAAAGATGTTGTTAAGTCTGAGGTCTAATCCTCAGACTATGAGTCCTTAAATACAGAAAAGTGATAATCTGTACACTAGAACAGATCATTACATGTTACTACCTATTGTTCTATATATGGTAGTGCCTTTGTGCTAGAAATAGTGATAACTTAACCATATGGAGGCTGTCCTTTGTTCTAAGAAAAGAACAGATGACTATCTATGGGTAATTAATAAAGTCCATATGCAAACATTGAGGACTTCATATCTCCACTAATATTAATTGCCTTAAGGTTGTTTTAGGCTCATTCTGAGCATTATGAAGAAGGCTTTTGCTAAGCCTAGAACCAAAGCATTGATTGTGGCAGTTTCTGAGATATTAGCAATTTAATAAACAGTAATATAGTGGTTACTAGTTGATCTGCTTAATATCTCAGCCATTACTGATTGCCTTGAGACATGACTAGTATTAACTAAAAGGTCTTTTTAAGGGCTTTCAGTTGCCATTAATACCATGAGAATTGTCAAAGAATTGATGGAAATATGGCCAAATGAAGTTTGTAATAAGATGGAGTTTGGGAGATGGGGTTAGGAGTAGGAATAGGAGTGTCGACCCAGTCCGGGTCATTGTCAACATAAGGGATGGTGATAGGATCCACATTGTGGAATTCCAAAGAGTCCACTGGAAGTGGAGATAACAGGGGATACACTGGAGTGTAAGGTGTTCCCAAGTAGAGGTATTTTGATCTCCTTAGGAGGCCAGAAGTAAAACGACCAATAGTTCAGTTAGCAAGAGGAATAGAATTACTCCCAGAAGAGGGAGCTATGGAATGATGAGACATCAGAACTATAGCATGACAGGAACCAGTGTAAGTTTGTAAATTCTATCAAAGACAAAATAGGTGAAAAACAAAGAAAAAGAGTTATAAATAGAATTACACTCCAAAACAGATGTATTGTACTACTTCAGAGAATAAATAGTACTTAGCAATAATGGAGAACTATCATATGACAGAAAATAATAATTTAATTAAAATAATTCCTTTTATATATTATTTATTACTAAATTTTGCTTCTGAACTCCTGTTGTCTACTCCTATAGGATCATGATGTAGACTAGTTACTTGTACTCCTCCTATTCCAGATATAGTATAAGTACTCCATTAGTTATATCCTAGTTTCTTAGTTTGTAGATTAATGTCTCTTATGTGTTCTATTCTTACTTCCATAAATCTATATACCATTCCTCTTCTAAACTCCTGGCAACAATTCTGTTCTCCTGAAATATACAACCACACATAACAGCAGATCGAGGCACAACACACAAGCTGAGGCCAAGGTTGTTCTCCAATTTTGTTATCAATCCCCTTTTTTCTCAAAATAACCCTATTCTATTCTGGGTTATTTCATCCCTACTTCACATGTATATGACAAGAATCCAAAAAAGTAAGCTCTGGCAGACAGAAAAGACGTCAGAGCAGAGTATGACTTTAATAAACGACCTTGGCTTTAACTTATGTATTGTGCCCCAGTCTCTGGTTGTGAGGTTGGTCACTTATTTTGGAGTAGAAAGAAGTTGCTAGAACAGAGGTTCTAGGGATATAGAATAAAGACTAAGATGGATAGGAATAGGATTAGGACCAAATAACATTAATTTACAAACTAAGAGAATATACTATAACTACTTAGTACTTATAGAAAGTCTAGAATAGGAGAAGAGTAGTCTACTATGCTAATTTACTATTTATAATTTTAGGAGAATTATTAGGGGAAATAAAATTATATAATTTGTCAGATTTCTGGAATATGACATTGGGAAAGTGTTTACTACATTTTCTATTGACCATACACTTGGCTTGGGAATTGTCAATACTACATGGACCATGCAGCATATATTTTGTGACTTTTGCATAGAGAAGTGGCTGTAGTTGAGAATCAGAAAGTTGAGCTAAGATCATAAAGTTTATGTGATGAGAGTCTCAAATATAATCTTTGTTATGACTTGGCAAAACAGCTAAGTTATTTTCTATTTTTCCTTTTGTTTTGTTTTGTTTTATTTAGTGAGATCATTACTAAGGTGGAGTGCAGGAAAGTATTATGTGATAGTCACAAAGTCACAAAGTGTGACCAATGTCACAGAATAGTCAGGTCACAGGTTAGGTCATAAGGTCACAGTCACAACACATGACAAGGTAGTTACATAACAGAAGTAGCATGAGGACTATGGGAGAACAGAGCATAGCCATTAAAGTAAAATATATAAGTAGTATAGAAAATCCAATGGAAACTCTATCGAGTTCTCCTTGTCAACTCTGACTTGGAGTGGACTTAAGTCATTGTAGCTAGAGTCTTACAATCTTGAGAATGAAGGAAGATAAACAAGTAGATGTAAGGAAGATCTCTCTTCTGGAACTCAATAGTATGAATATGAGTAATAGTAGTACCAAAAAAACTATTATTGATGAGCTTGAAGAGTGCTTTTTTTTTCTACTCAAAGACCCATAATACAATATTAGGACAATCAGTAGCTATTTGGCTAGGAAAGAGACTATGGATGATTTTAGGCCACTTGGGATTAGCTGTTTATCACAAAAGGCCACTTACTGATTTGTGATTTGATATTGGAATATTCAAAAAGGCTTAGAAAGCGAGTTTTAGATAGTGACAAGAGATATTGTTAAGTCTGAGGTCTGATCCTTAGACTATGAGCCCTTATATACATAATTGTAATAGTCTATGCACTAGGACAGATCATCACATGCTACTACCTATTGTTCTACATATGGTAGTGCCTTTGTGCTAGAAATAGTGATAACTTAACCATATAGAGGCTGTCCTTTGTTCTAAGAAAAGGATAGATGACTATTTATGGGTAATTAATAAAGTCTATGTACAAACATTGAGGCCTTCATATCTCTACTAATATTAATTGCCTTGAGGTTGTTCTAAGCTCATTCTGAGTGTTATGAAGAAGGCTTCTGCTGAGCCTAGAACCAAAGCATCGATTATGGCGGTTTCCAAGATATTAGCAATTTAATAAACAGTAACATAGTAGTTACCAGTTGATCTGCTTAATATCTTGGCCAATATTGATTACCTTGAGACATGACTGGCATCGATCAAAAGGTCTTTTTGAGGGCTTTCTGTAGCTATTAAGGCCATGAAAATCATCAAAGAATTGATGGAGATATGGCCGAATGAAGTTTGTGACACTGTTAAGACTCTAGATCTCACAGTTGAATATAAGTTTCAACTTAAAGTCTACATCTAACACTTGATATCTTCATACTCCTTGTTAAAGGATCTGGTTAAGGTTTTTAGTGAAGTTATATCAGAGGAGAGATATCAACAAGACTTTGAGTAGCACTCTTGAGATTGTCCTAAGACAAGTAAGAGTACTGATCTCTCAAAATAGTAGGATTACAGGGAGGAATACAGAAAGAGAGAACTTGCCATTCCCTTCTCCTTTTGGTCTGTATTTATCCTAACTAGGTATTGTGACTATGTTACAATGTGGTAATACTAGTTGTAACTATAGATGACTAGTTAAGTGATAGTCCAGTGACAGAAGCGGTGAAGGTGACAAGTTGAGTCAATGTCTAATAATGGGTTAGTCCAATGTTGTCCTATTTAGCACAAGTCCAAAAATAGAAGAAAGAGATAGTCCAAGATTTCTCTGAAGGGTCCTATTTATTCTGTAAGTCTATTGTCTCTTAGAGTTCTTAGACATTTAATATATTTACTGCATAGTGATGTTCTCATCTAGCATTGCCACTATCTTGTTTACTAGCTACTCATTATCAGACCATGGCTAGTAATAGTTGTAGTTCCACTCAATGTTTATAATATTAGCAGTCATGGTAAGAAAGAGATCTGGTTTGTGAAAGTATCTGCAAATAGCCATAGCATTCTAGAATAGCTAGGTTATAAACCTAGAAATTCTCATATGAGAAGGAAGAATGAGTTTACATCCCAAAGACCCAACATCTTCTCCATTATGCCTATTATGCACAGCAGTATCCTGTAGTCTTTGGTAGAGCTCAGATCTAAGAGTATGTTGATGTATTCTAGCCCAGTTGAGTTTTCTTTGCTCACAATTTGCCTATACATCAACAACAAACTGCTGGAAGAGCTTCTCACCATAGAAAAGAGGTGGCTGAGAACCATCTTTGACATGAAGATGATAGGCATAGTAGCACATGTCAGAAACTACCTGTGAGTGCACTTGTTCCTTTTTATCTCTTTATCTTGTATTTTCCACTTGTTCTCTAAGCTGAGTACCATAGATTGGGATTCTTGGATGCCATCCATTCTCCTCCTTTGGAAATAACAAGACATAATAGAGAGCAGCATATGAAGGACTATTCTGGCTGATACATTTAAGTCATCCTCCTCTTGCCCATAATACCATATCTCTATTGTCTGTTGCATAATGCATCTCTTTCTCTAGGATAATAACTGCAATCTCCTCAGCAGTTGGCAGGTTATAAGTTATTTGATCCTGTTGTAAATTCACATGTAGCCTAATTGTGATCTCCTCCTGCTTCTCTACTAGCTTTTCCCTAATAAGTTCATAGGCATAACAATAATGACTAATATATAGGCAGCTATCCGAGAGCATTGTCTAAAGATTACCCATCACCATAGGATCAAGGTTTCTGTTATTGAGTCTCCTAACATTGAGTTACTTTGCTATATCAAGAATGTAGATTTGTGCATAGATAGGAGGATGATCACTATGAGAAAGAAGGGCACTAGTGAGATGATGAAGCTTTCCTTGGATCTTGAAACAGTAGGGACCTGATTGTCTGGTAACAGAGTTGTTAATTTTGACTCCTACTAAAGTCATAGCAAATGCTGCATTATACTATCATATATTGTTGCAAAATTCTCTTGAGAAATAATCATCTCTAGTCAAGTAATTGTGAAGAATTCTAGTAAGAGGTTGAAGAGGAGGTAATTGAATCTGTTCTTGTAAACAGCATATGCCAAATTTGGGATGATTGACCCATGATGATCTCAGCTTCTCACAGTCAAAGTAAAGAGCATGATAGTAAGGGCAGATAACAGTTAGTATGTCCAAATTGTTACACTCTATATTAGTCTCTATAAATGGCTATCCAGCAGGTAGATAAGGAGCAGAATAAAGAATAGGAGGTGGGAGATCATCTGCAACAACAGCTTCTTAATCCTAATAACTTATAAGCATATAGAGTTTTATTATGCAAAAATCAGCATACTATATTATCATTATTATTGATTTGATTTACTTCATTATTTACACCATTATTATTCTGTATCTCCTGTATTATCATGACTTGGCAAAATAGCTAAGTTATTATTTATATTCCTTTTTCTTTTCTTTTCATTTTATCTTGGACTTACTACACAGAAGGGAGTGTGGGAAAGTGTCATGTCACAGTCACATCACATTGATGTCACATGATGGTCACATAATAGGCATGGGAAAGTAGTGCACAGACCATGTAGTAGTTGTATAAGTAGTATAGAAAATCTAATGGGAACTCTATCAAGTTCTCTTTGTCAATTGCTGAACAAAGAGC
>Ga0153963_1000158_pt1 | contig 10455 bp, 6 predicted proteins | sample TSFL047MetaG_FD_104692 | JGI IMG/M metagenome (GOLD analysis project Ga0153963, IMG submission 104692) | Attine ant fungus gardens microbial communities from Florida, USA - TSFL047 MetaG | ecosystem: Host-associated > Fungi > Mycelium > Unclassified | place: USA: Florida, Withalacochee...
AACTTAACCATATGGAGGCTGTCCTTTGTTCTAAGAAAAGGACAGATGACTATCTATGGGTAATTAATAAAGTCCATGTGCAAACATTGAGGCCTTCATATCTCCACTAATATTAATTGCCTCAGCACTGTTTTAGGCTCATTCTGAGCGGTATAAAAAGGGTTTCCCTGATGCCTAAAAGCAAAGCTTAGATCGTGGCGGTTTTTGAGATATTGGTGATTTAATAAATGGTACCATGGTGGTTACCAGTTGATCTGTCTAATATCTCGGCCATTATTGATCGCCTCGAGACGTGACTAGTATCTATCGAAAGGTCTTTTCAAGGGCTTTCCATAGCCATTAAGACCATGAGAATCGTCGAAGAATTGACGGAGATATGGCCAAATGAAGTTTGTGCCAAAGTCCCTATGGATGTCGACACAAGTAGAAAAACAAAGTCCTTGCCTCTGCAGGGATGTTACTGATGCAGAGACACAAACCATCTGGTTTGAGACTGTCCACACCGCAAGTCACTGCCACCAAGATATGACATCATCCTTATAGTATATATCTTCTAAGGTTCTTTCTACTCTCAAAAGCACTCTAAAGGGGTGTTCTGTTATAGATCTGTTATGAAATTCTCTAGACAATCTCTATGAGGTCTCTGTAGTGGCAGTCACAGCCACTACTCTGCTACTCAAGTAGTATGCTCAAGTTCACAACTGGACATTTAAGGAATATCTCTGGGGAACTGAACTCATCTCTTGAGCTGGTTATTCTTGTTATTATGGTGAAAAATGTCACTTTTATTGCCTAAATAGCTGTCTGGCGTGATAGCAGTGGTCACAGCTACTACCCTGCTACTCAAGCGAGGTGCTTGAGTCTATGACTGGATATCTAGGGAATATTTCTGAGGGGCTGAACTCTTCTCTTAAGCCAGTTATTTTTGTTATTAGAGTGTAAATAGTTACTTATTTTGCCTAAATGGTTGTATGGTATAACAACACGTCTTAGGAATCCTATTATGGTAAGATTGATCTTGAGTAGACTTATAAAAAACTTCATCACAATTCTTCTGGTTATTTGAGTTTCTCCCTATTGTACCTTTTTCAAGCTCTCTTTGTTTATTTGAGGATCTCTCCAGTGCCTACTTGTTTAGTGCACAATTGTAAAATATCTTGGAGATTCTTTTACTTTTATTTGTTGTCACCTTTGTTTTGTAATCAATTCCCTTTAATCCCTATCATCTGAAACCCACTGCGAGGGAAGTTTTAGATTTCTTAGGGAGCTTTTATCATTACCATGCTGTTTACTTATTCTTCTTTACATTTTTCTAAACAAACATCCAATAAAATGGCTAATAACACTAATAACTCTACCCAAGAGAACATTTCTTTAGAAACTAGAATAAGAAGTTGACAGACTTCAGCAGCACAATGTGCTTGAACTACAGAACCAGTATCAGATCCAGAACAACTGTTGAGAAGGACAGCACCATCTAGATGCACCAGATCAGCTATGCTGACCCTTTCAATCACAGAAACAACAATTTATCATATGCCAAAACTAGGTTCTCCATCAGACCATGAGCCCAACCTGTTTGTTAAGAACAGAGCCAACAGAAGTGGACTATCTTTACCAGGACTTTTTGATATATCTAGAAATGAACCTTTGGCAACTATCATTGAGGAACTGACTTTAGAAGAAGAACTCCCAGAAGAAGCATTGATTCTCTTGCCCAAAATTCTTGGCAATACTTTGAACTCACAACAACCACAATAGAACTGGATTTCACCACCACTAGCAAATAATAGAAGAATGCCATTGACACTGCATATGCTCCTGGTCTTGAGCCCAAGTGCTCCAAGATAGAATAGTCAAGCTAGAAATCTTTGGACTTATATCAGACTAGTAGAACAAATGCTCACTGCAACAGAGATCACCAATAAGCAATAAAAACTTAGATGGCTAATAGAATATGTTGACCCAGATATAAACAACCAGTAAATGAGTTTCAAGGAATACAAAAAAAGAGACTGGAACAGCTTTATGAGTTGTCTCAAGTCAAAATATCCAGAGATAACTATAAAAGAGCAAGATTCTATAGACTAGCTCAGATAGCTTTGCCGAGAAATCCCAGAGATTGGCCTAGCTAAAGAGGAATATCTGCTGGACTTTAAACAGAAATTCTTTTTTATAGCACAGAAATGTTTGAAGCTACTGGCTATTATAGAAAATAGCAAATTAGTAAAATACTTTGTGCAATGCCTGAATGCCAACTTTAAGGAAGCCTTGAACTTGAGATTGAGTCTTTAGGGTCATCTGAGAATGTACTGGAGAGGGGTCATATCGAGGATCCCTATATCTTGGACCAAGTAATACAGAAGGCTGTTGACTTAGTTAGCAGTAAGACTATAACTAGAGCCTTGTAGCATAGTGTAATACCAGGTTCAAGTGCAGGGAAGTTGGATCCCAACTCGAGAGCATCTATGCTATTCACAAAGCAAGAGGCAATGAGAAAAGTAGAATTGTCCTCAGATCTAGAGAGTTTACAGATGGATATGAACATACTAAAAACTATATACAAGAAACAGGAAAAAGGACAAGAAAAGAACAAGAAACATATACAGAGCCTGATTGAGAGCATTTACATCTTAGTTAATAGAAGCAGGTATTAGAGAAAGTTTCTGCCTTCTCCAAATCAGAACGAGGATGAGCAAAAAGGATTGATATTAGTAAATAGTTTCACTGTTAGATTTGCAAATAGGAAGCTGATACCTACAGATCCTAATATGTCCATAAGAAAATGCTCAAAGAAGCATTTGCTGTTGTTGTAAGAGTGCACTCAGAGGTGCACCAGAACATACTCGAATATAGTAGACGAGGCATCTTAAGTCAGAGCGATGGATAGCCCAGGAACTCAAACTATTGTTGAGGTAAGGTATTCTACCGTACATCACTAGCTACTTATACTAGACTAGCCTGGTCTGTGCGCCAGTCGCTATGGACACGTACAGCAGAACAATAATAACTACACTACCAGATATAGCTATGTAGTACTGTGATGGAGACCCGAACTAGAGGGAAGGGGACTATAGACTGTGGACTCCAAGGATCCATGGGAATGCTAGCTGATGCAAACCCTACCAGGTTATCTAAGCAATCTCAGGCTATCCCCTTACAGTTGTCAGTGGTAGTAATGCTGATTGTCAAGAATGTGCAGAGCAGGAACAGAATGACCTAGAGTGAAGTGGAGTTACTCTGGAGTGGAAGGGAGTTGACAACAAAAGTAGGGAACAACCTTGGCCTTAGCTTGTGTGCTATGCATTGATCTGCTATTGCATGTGTGGTTGCATATTTCAGAAGAACAGAATTGTTGCCAGGAGTTCAGGAGAGGAGTGGTATATTGATAAGAGTAAGGATAGAATACATAAAAGATATTAATCTATGAACTCAGGAACTAGGATGTAACTAATGGAGTACTTATACTAAGTCTGGAATAAGAGGAGTACAAGTAACTTATAAGAGTGACTGGGCACAAGACTCCAGGAGAATCCTCAGTGATATTAAAGATTGTAATTATGATACAACTCATCTCCAGGAGAATTCTTAGAGATTAGGATGAGGCTCCTGGAGGGATCTTCTACATTATATACTAGGCTTACATCTCTTAGTGTCAGGGTTAGTGAGATCGGAGCTAAACTAGTGTGTTTAAGTATTACTAGTTAAACAGGCTAAGGTAGCTCTGGAGTATTGGCATGCCGTTCAGGGGGTGGAAATAGAGGTGTTCTCTTATATTCACCCCCCCTTCAAGATTGCTACGTCTCGGAGCAATGGACTCAGAGTGAAAGATGTTGTCGAACTCTGCATGTTGGATATGTCTTGGAGCCCTAGGGTGTTTGTGATGGAATTCTGCTGTGAGTTCTGGTGTGGAGACTTTGCAGGTGGACTCCTAGGAATTGTGTTCACAGCCATATCCTTTTCACTTAATGAGATACTGGAATCTTCTCCGGTGCCAGCAACTGTCAAGTATCTCCTCTACTTTCCATTCCACTTCTCTATCAATGACTATAGGCAGTAGGTGGTCTTCTGTTTTCTGTCCTGTGATTGGGTCATCTGGAGCCAGAGTAAGCTTTACTATGTTGAACACTGGATAGAGTTGCTTCATCTGGTGTGACAGCTTTAAGTGATAAGCCATGGGTCTGATCTGTCATTCCACTACAAAGGGGCTAAGCCATTGTTGCAAGAGTTTTTGCGAAGGGTGTGTAGTCCAGATATCCAATGCATCGAGGAAGACTCTGTCACCAGGGTTGAACACTGGAGCCGGAGTCCTTTGTCGGTTATAATATTTCTTCATATTGTCCTGTGCTTTGCAGATTGCAGATTTGGCTTTGTCAATAGCTGTTGTTATGCCACAAGCAAATTTTTCACGGAATATAACATTTAATACACTTTATACCAACAGATTCTCAATTAGAATTCGCTCTAGAATCCTTTCTATATTCTCAGAACATAACACTATATGTTAAATATATTTGAGCAGGTGATACCTGACCTAGAGCTCATGTTGAGACCTTGAGAGACAATTAGGATGAACTAGTATCAGGTTATTCAGAGAGTTGCTAAAGGACTACACTCTAGATTCACTTTGGTATGGGCCAACTTAGAAAGATAGTAGACTTATACTCTAGAACCAGTACTACTCGGAGGAAGAACTTAGACTGATAGGCTTTGTGCTTGTAAATAAGCATTGATGGCATCAGATCAATTATATTTAGATAAATGACCTCTAGGACGCGACTTGGAGATACTAGACATTTATTGAGACTTGCTAATGGTTTAACAGGTAATCAATAAAGTCCAAATTGCAAAGCAGCATCAAGAGCATAATAGGGAAAGACAGAAGAATATTCTAGAAGGAAGCGGTGATGAAGATGCATCATCTTTGATAGGAAGGTCTGGGTGAGAGAATGTGTCATCACAAAGAAAAGAGGGGGCTGTGTCATCAGTGGAATTTTGGGAGGTCTTGGGACAGAAAGGAGGCGATGGAATTCTAAAAGTAGTAATAATTTCCCTTTTATAATTTATTTCTTAAGTTTTGGGGCTTTGTAATATTTTAATATAGTATCCAGAGTGCAGTTGGATTGGAGAAGAACCTCTTGACTCCTACCTTCATCTATACTGTCTCTGGAATTGTGAATGTGGATCTATTGAGAATAAGAAGACTAGGACTAGTGGGGTGTCTTGAGAAGAACACAGAATATACCCAGAACTCAATCTAGGAAGAAGACGCAGATGCAACTCGGACAGGCTTCTGTAAGGGAACAGCTTATAGTAGCTTAGATAACCTGGTATGGGTAAGCATTACCTAGCTCGCCCTCAGATCCTCGGAGTCTGCTATTAATAGTTCCCTTCCTTCTTGTTCTCGTCACCATAGTGCATACTACATAGCCTTATTAGATAGTGTAGTTATTAGTGTCTTGATCTGTGTTTTCATAGCGACCAGCACACAGACCAGGCTAGTCTAGTATAAGTAGCTAGTGATATATGGTAGAATACCTTACCTCAATATTAGTTTGATCTCCTAGGCTATTCACTGATCTAACTTAAGATACCTCCTCCACTAATGATGAGTGTGTTCTGGGATGCCTCCGAGTGCTCCCTTACAGCTTTGGAGAGAATAGCAGGCTGGGAAAGCTTGGCTAGGTGCACACTTGGATTGCATCACACCCATAAGGTTTGGTGTTAGAGGTGCAGACAAGAGGACAACTGAGTATGAAGGGTCCATGAATGATTAACTAACTGTATTTTCCAGAGGAGCTTTTGTCACGGTGTGTAAAGGTTGACACCTTAGGGAGGCTATGTGATGACGATCTAGAGAGATCTTACGATCCTTTTACAACTACCAACTTATATTTTACTAGAGCTATGTATAATTCTTATTTCTTTAATTATTTATAAACCTTCAACTTTGATAACCTCCCCTCAGACCTTTAGCACACAATTGGGAGCTGGCACATCATTGTTTTGTTTGTCCCAGTGTGCAATTCCCTTTTGTACCCTTTCACCATCTTTATCCTCTCCGTAAACTTGTTAACTGTCTCAAGACCAGAGGGGTTCTGTTGGGGTTCGAAGCCCATGCAAGGAAATTGTCCAGTGTCGAGCAGGAATGGAGGCTGTTGGATAGTGGAGTGGACATGATTGTTGTGTTGGAACTCTGCCATGGGTAACAGGTCATACCAATTGTCTTGTCACTCGTTCATAAAGAGCTGAAGGTACTGGTTCAACTCCTGGTTGACACACTCCGTCTGTCTGTCAGTTTTTGGGTGCCAGGCTGTAGAAGATACCAACTTTATTCCTAGTAGATGGTAAAGTTCTCTGGTGAAATGAGCTATGAACTGAGGTCTGCGGTCCAAGATTACATACTTTGGGAGACCGTGAAGCTTCCAGACTTGATGTAAGAAAAGCCTGGCTGCTCCTTCTGCTGTCACTGTTATGTGTGTCGGAATGAAGTACACCTGTTTTGACACTAAGTCTACCACTATTATTACTGCATCGTGTCTGGAGGAGAGGGGGAGTTCCACAACGAAGTCTACACTAAGCATATCCCATCATGAGTCTGGGATCTGGAGAGGGTGCAGTTTGTCTACTAGAGCCTATCTTATCGGTTTCATTCTGAGGCATAGGTCACAGGTGCTGATGTACTGTCCGATATACCTAGACATTTGAGGCCACCAGTAGTCCCTAGATACTAACTCCAGTGTTTTCCAACATCCAGAGTGTCCAGCGACCTTTGTATCATGGCACAGTAAGACTACTTGTCTCCATAAGTCTGTGTTCCAGGGAATGTAGATCTTGCCTCTGAACTGGAGTACTTCTTTGTCTTCTGACCACTCTGCTGATGGGGATCAAAAGGTTTAATCATGAAACAAAGGTGAAAGTGAGGTCAGAGAGGCAAAATCTCCAAACTGCTTCACAATTGTGCACTAAACAAGTAGGCACTGGGGAGATAAATCAAATAATAGAGAGCTTACTAAAGGTAAAAGTCCAAGGAATAACCAAAACATATTAAATAGAAACCTAAGAAGAAAAGAACTGTTTTTAGTATTCACTTGAGAGAATCCTCACCATAATAGGATCCCTAAGGCATGTGTTTATCTCATGCCATGACACTACTGCCCTTACCTAGTCTAGTAGCCTGGTTCACCATCGATACAGTAGTACTACCTGGAACTCCCGTGCCGTCGTATGGGCTCTTTTTTAGCTGACTGTACAACTGGAAGCTGACTCCAATGACCTATAGTGAGTGGTTAGTTCCTAGCATAAGCAAATGCCCAAGTCCATTGAGCTTGAGTCTCTTTTCAAGGGAAGTTTTATAGGGTTTTCATAAAGCAGACAAAAGAAAATCTCAAATCACTCAAATAGCCTTTTAGCTCTAGAGTAACAGAGGGAAAGATGATAGGGGGAAAAAAGTTCTTTCCTCTCTGCACCCTAGAGTATTTTATTAGGATTACAAAGCAATAATAGAACAAAAGAAAAGAAACAAAGAAAACTCCCAAATTCCCAAAGATAGTAAGAGTGAAATGATAAGACGGCATCTCTCCCGATCACTTGGCTACCACTCCCCACTCCTCTAATCCTACTCTGGGGGTTCTTCTCTAAACAATGGATGGCTCTCAAGCCTTTTGCTAGGCTGTAGAGAGAGACGGCAATCTCGAGTTATCTTGCTCTCAAGCATATTGTCTTCATTAAACAGCTCTTCTTCTATCTCTCTATCTAACCTCTCTTCCTGACCTCTCTAGTCCTTCTACTACTCCTCTATACCTCATCACATCTTTGAGCCTCAGTTTTCTTCTATTAAGTTTGCGATATAGTCCTCAAGAGAACTTGTTTTGCTAGTTCTTGCTATAATTAGCCATCAGCGATAATGGCCCTGCTCTGATGGTAACCTAGATGTTATAAATAAGTGACTGCTGCTGAGATATGACATCATTCTATTAGAGAACATCTTCTAAGGTCCTTTCTGCTCTCGAGAGTACTTTAGAGGGGAGTTCTGTTATAAATCTGTTATGAAATTCTCTGGACAATCTCTATGAGGTGTATGTAGTGGTGGTCACAGCCACTACTCTGCTACTCAAGCAAGGTGCTTGAGTTCATGACTGGGCATTTAATGGATATCTCTGGGAGGCCGAACTCATCTCTTAAGCTGGTTATTCTTGTTATTAAGGTGAAAAATGTTTCTTTTTATTGCCTAAATAGCTGTCCGGCATGACAGTGAGCCAGGCTACTAGACTAGGTAAGGGCAGTAGTGTCACAGCATGAGATGAATACATGCCTTAGAGATCCTATTATGATAAAGGTTCTCTTAAGTAGATACTAAAAACATTTTTTTTCTTCTTAGGTTTCTATTAAATATGTTTTGGCTATTCTTTGGACATTCTACCTTTAGTAAGCTCTCTATTATTTGATTTATCTCCCTAGTGCCTATTTGTTTAGTGCACAATTGTGAAGCAGTTTGGAGATTTTGCCTCTCTAATCTTGTTTTCACCTTTGTTTTGTAATCAAACCTTTTGATCCCTATTACCACTACATATATCTTATAGACACTTGCCCAGGCACCCCATATCAGATTTCTAATGGATTTCTCTTCTAGAAGTGCTCTCAAGGACAGAGGCAAACTTCGAAGACCTAGTGCTACCAGAGTGACATCATACCTTAGCAGCCGGCAATGCTATTTTCAGAAGAGTAACAATTAGATCCAAGCCATTACTATAGATGGCTAATTATATCAAGATCAAGAGAGTCAAGTCGATACAGAGTCACATTGTAATAGCAGTAAAAGGAAACTGGATCCCAGAGAAGTGAGAAGATATAGAGGAGGTAGAAAGAGGAATAGGGAGGTTGAGGAGAGAGGTAGCAGGAAGGTCAGATGAAGATAATACGCTTGAAAGCAAGATGACTCGAGATCGCTATCTCCTTCTACAGCCTGGCAAGAGGCTTGAGACCTGCCTATCATGTGAGGGAGAGTTCCAGGAGTAGGACTAGAAGAGTAGAGAGCAGTCATCCAATGTTCAGGAAGAGCACTGTCTTATCATTGCAGCCTTGCTATGTTTGGGAATTTAGAGGTTTTCTTTGTCTCACTTTCTTTGTTGTCTTATTGCTTTGTAATCTTAATAAAATACTCTAGGGAACAGAAGAGAACTCAAGCAGAATACCCCCATCATCATCCCTTTCTGTTGCTCTAGAGCTTAATGGCTATTTGAGTAACTAAGTATTTTCCTGAGTGTTCTTTTTTATTTTCTAAGAAACCACCAAACCTCTCCCTTGATGGGAATTTGAGCCCCAATGGACTTGGGCATTTGCTTATGCTAGGAGTTAACTGCTTGCTATGTGTTATTGGAGTCAGCTTCTAGTTATATAGTCAGCTGAAGAAGAGCTCATATAACAGTGCTGAAAGAGTGCAAAAGAGAATTGCATACTGGGACAAACAAAACAATAATATACCAGCTCCCGATTGCATGCTAAAGGTCCAAGGAGAGATAATCAAAGATGAAGATTCTAAGTAAAAGTAGAATTATACGTAGCTCCGATAAAATATATGTTGGTCATTGTAAAATGAATGTAAGATCTCTCTAAATCGTTATTGCATAGCCTCCCTAAGGTGTCAACCTTTACACACTGTGACTAGACTCAACTGGAAAATACAGTTAGTTGATCACTCATAGACTCTCTACACTCAGTTACTCTTTTGTCTGTACCCCTAACACTGAACCTTATGGGTGTGATACAGTCTAAGTGTGCACCTAGCCAAGCTTTCCTAGCCTGCTGTCCTCTTCAAAGCCTGTTTGAGTTGTATCTGCTCTTCTTCTCTAGATCGAGTTCTGGGTATATTCTGTGTTCTTCTCAAGATATCCTACTGACTCCAAACTCTTACACTCAATAGTTTTACATTTCATGATTCCAGAGGCAGTAATGATAAAGGTAAGTGCCAAGAGATTCTTCCCGATCCAACTGCACTCTGGATACTATATTAAAGTTATTATAAAGCCCTAAAACTCAACAAATAAAATATAAAAAGAGAACTATTACTACTTTTGGATTTCCTTTGACTCCTTTCTGTCCTAAGTCCTTCTAAAATCCTACTGATGATGCAGCCCTTTTCTATCTATATGGTGACGTGTTCTCTCACCAAGTCCTTCCTATCAAAGATGACGTGTTTTCATCACCGCTTTCTTCTAGAATATTCTTCCATCTTCCCCTATTATGCTCTTGATATTGCTTTGTAATTTGGACTTCTTCAATTACCTGTTAAACAGTTAGCAAGTCCCAATAAATGTCTAATATCTCCAAGTCATATCCTAGAGGTCATTTATCTAAATATAACTGATCTGATGCCATCAATGCTTATTTACAAGCACAAAGTCTATCAGTCTAAGTTTGTTGTCTGAGTAGTACTGGTTCTAGAGTACAAATCTA
>Ga0153963_1000160_pt1 | contig 10436 bp, 15 predicted proteins | sample TSFL047MetaG_FD_104692 | JGI IMG/M metagenome (GOLD analysis project Ga0153963, IMG submission 104692) | Attine ant fungus gardens microbial communities from Florida, USA - TSFL047 MetaG | ecosystem: Host-associated > Fungi > Mycelium > Unclassified | place: USA: Florida, Withalacochee...
GCACAGACCATTACTTTTCTGTATATAAGGACTTATAGTCTGAGGATTAGACCTCAGACTTAACAACATCTTTTGTCACTTATCTAACTTTGTATTTTTGAACTCTTTAAAGTATCAAAGCACCCATCACAAATAGTAAGTAACCATTTGTGATAGCGATGAGGTCTGGCACCTTGACATTAGAGGCTACCTCCCAAGAGTTGTGTTTTCTGCTGAAGCTCTTCTACTTAATCAGGAACTAGAACCTCCTCCAGTACCAGCAATTATCTAATACCTCTTCCATTTCCTACTCCAGTTCTCCATCAACGACAATAGGTGATGGCGGGGCTTGTGGCTTCCTTCCTGGTATTGGATCGTATAAGGGAATAGCTCTATTTCTACCCCAGAACTGCATAACAATGCTCTGGAGTGACCTAAGCCTGTTCAAGTATTACTAAAGTAATACTTAAACACACTAGTATAGCTCTGATCATGCTGACCCTGACACAAGGAATGTAAACTTAATATATAATGTAGAACATTTCTTCAGAAGCCTCATCCTAATCTCTGAGGATTCTCCTGGAGGTGAGTTGTATCATAACTACAAACTGTAATATTAACTGAGGATTCTTCTAGAGTCTTGTGCCCCAGTCGCCCTTATAGATTGTCCAGAGCGGCAGACAACTTGACCATGTTGAACACCAGGTGCAACTGTCTCAATCCGTGGGGCAACTTGAGTTGGTAGGCTATCGGTCCTACTTAGCACTCGATTTCGAAGGGTCCCAGTCTGCAATGTGATAACTTCGGAGACAGACATGTCGTTTTGATATCTGATGCGTCTAGGTATACCTGGTCTCCTAGTTTGAATACAGGGACCAGAGACCTTCTTTGATTATAGTACCTCGTTATGTCTTTCTGTGCCTTGCGGATCGCGGACTTGGCTTCCTCGGTGGTGGACTCCATTCTTTTTGTGAATTTGTTGACCATCTCCAGGCTGGAGAAATTCTGTCTTGGCTCAAAACCCATATGGGGAATTTGTCCCGTTGAAAGGGTGCAAAAGGAAATTGCACACTGGGACAAACAAAACCATGCTGTGCCAGCTCCCAATTGCATGTTAAAGGTCTGAGGGGAGATAATCAAAGATGAAGGTTTGTAAATAATTAGAAAATAGGAATTATACGTAGCTCCAATAAGATATACATTGGTGGTTGTGAAATGATTGTAAAGTCTCCCTAGATCGTCGTCGCATAGCCTCCCTAAGGTATCAACCTTTATACACTGTGACAAAAGCTCCTCTGGAAAATATAGTTAGTTGATTACTCATGGACCCTCCACACTCAGTTGCCCCCTTGTCTGCACTCCCAACACTGAACCTTATGGGTGTGATGCAATCCAAGTGTGTACTTAGCCAAGCTTTCCCAGCCTGCTGTCCTCTCCGAAGCCTGCCCAAGTTGCATCTGTATCTTCTCCCTAGATCGAGTTCTGGGTATATTCTGTGTTCTTCTCAAGACACCCCACTAGTCCCAGTCTTCTTACTCTCAATAAATTCACATTTACGATTCCAGAAGCAGTGTAGATGGAGGTAGGAGTCAAGAGGTTCCTCCTCTATCCAACTGCATACCGGATACTATATTAAAATGATTACAAAGCCCTGAAACTCAAGAAATAAAATATAAAAAAGAAACTATTACTACTTTTGATGTTCCTTCAACCTCTTCTCATACTAAGTCCATCCCAATTTCCAGCGATGACGCGTTCTTTTCATCAAACCATTTCTATCAAAGATGACGCATCTTCATTATCGCTTTTCTCTAGAATATTCTTCCTGATCTGCCATCACTCCCTTTGATGCTGCTTTGTAAGAAGGACCTTATGGATTACCTATTCAGTAGTCAGTAAACCCCGCTTAATGTCTAGTATCTCCGAGTTGCGTCCTAGGGCTCATTTATCTAAATATAATTGATCTGATGCCATTAATGCTTAATTGCAATCAGAGTCTATTTATCTAAGTTCGTCATTCAAACACTACTGGTTCTAGAGTCCCAATCCACCATATCTCTAAGTCGGTCCCATCCTATGATGGATCTAGAGCATAGTTCTTTTATGAATTTCTTCCTAAACCTGATGCCAGCTCATCCTGCTTGTCTCCTGAGGTCTCGACATGAGCTCTAGTTTGGTTATTACTTGCTCAATGTCCTCATTATATAGTATTACGTTCTGAGGGTATAGAAAGGGCTCTAGAGCGAACTCTAATTAAGAATCCATTAGTATAAAGTGTATCAAATGTTATCTTCTGCGGAAAATTCATTTTCAGTGTAATATCTTCCCCTCACTATAAATGACTGTCCTTAGTCGTCTTCTCGAGGCTGGTTTCTGGTTCTAGATCGTCATTTACCAGTGTCTAACACTCTACCCTCACAAGGTTGATTCTTCTTGAAGATAGTTTCCGTCACTCTAGGCCAATGCGTTCTGCGAACCGTCTTTAGCCCTAAGACTCCATTCTTTCTCAAGCTTATCAGTACTTCTCAATTGTCTGTCACTTCCTTTCTTATAGAGTTATCTCAATTCAATTCTACTTATACGGCATCATCTCTACTTCTGTATGTATATATATTGCTTATCTAATCTTCTTTTATAGGATCAATCGTTGATCCTTCTTTCTGTTTTTCCGTGACAACTATTTCTTTTGAACTCGTTATTCTGTCCCCCTTTTCTTTTCCATTCTTTCTTCTCTACCATCGCTCACTCTATGTCTTCCCTGGCTGCCCTCCAACAACATCTCTTTGAGCTTCATGGGATGAGTTCCTCTGCTGATAGAGATGCTCAGATAGCTGTTCTCTTTTCTAATTTACATTGGCTTATGCAACTGCCCTCGTCTCCTATACCTGCTCCTGCTGCTACTATGTCTTTTTCTGTGGAGGCTCCTGCCCCCACACCAATCTATTCTAATGTTTTATCTCGACTGGTTCCAGCCAGTTTTCCTCCCGCTCCTATGTCACCTAAGGTAGGGCCTCCGTTGTCTTCTTCTTCTTCTACTGTCGCACCCATTGATCGTGTCTTAATGCTAGGTCCTGAAGAGTCGGCTCCAATTCTGCCTGTTCTCCCCAGTCCTACTTCTCCCTCGACAGCTCTTATCCTTTCGAGTCCTGTCAATGGTGCATTTCTTTATTTCTCTTCTAATTTTCTGTTTTTCTAATTGTTCTGTTCACAGGGGCCCTAGTTGCAATTATAACTCCTGCTCCCACGCCTATTTCTACTTCTTCTGCTCTGCCTCCTGCAAAGCTTCCAGCTATTGAATCTCCAAAGTCTCGACGACGCCCCATTGCGATGCAAGCGGATGTTTCTCTGCCTCGTTCATCCAGACCAAAACTGCGTCCTCATCCTGTCCCTCGACGTCCTCTTCCTTCTCCTGATCCAGTTTCTTCTCCTAGATCATCTGTGGCTGCTCCTTCTGAAGCTGCCGAGTCTGGTGCTGCCTCTGACAGTACCATACTTTCTCCTTTTCCCAAACTGAAGCTTAAGCCCCATAAACCCCGTGTTCCTTCTAAAGTACCAATCCCTGGTCCATCTAGAGCCTCTTTGCCTCTTTGCAAGAAACGCCGTGTCCGCAAATCTGGTTCTTTTTCTAAATCTAAAGGCAGAGTTCGCATTTCTCCTGGTCGACCCTCATCTCAAAGTAAGTCCTTTCTTTTTACTTTGGTTTCTTTCTAGAGCTAAATTCCATCTTCTTTTCTTTCAGCTCGCGACATTGCCTCCCTTTATGGCATGTCTGTGGGTCACCCCCTTTTAGAAATGGTCCCTGCACTGTTTGCGCCTCCTTTTCATGAAGATCTAGTGTGTTTTCTCACTTCAATTTCTCTCTAGAGTCGGTTTTCTGACCTATTCTTCTCTCTAGGGTCCTGCTGGGTATCTTAAGTGTCTGACTTGTTTCTCTTCCAGCACTGAGGAGTGCTATCCCCAGCCTCCTATCCCCCGTTCCAACCGTACTGCTGCCACTGCGCTCCGTTATAATCTTATTAAAGCTTCTCAAGCGTGTGCTCGTTGTGACTCCACCCACATGCCACACTGTACTCATCAGCAACCGGCCTCTTCTTGGCAATTTTGGACAAAACAAACTCGCATGCCCAGCTTTACAAGTAGTCAGCATATGTCTCCTTCTCTTTGTTTCTATCTTTTTCCTTTTTCTAATTCTCTCTCTAGACATCATGTCCCGTCTTCGCACCCTTATGGCTTCTTGGAACTGTGTCAGTTCTGCCCACGACACTCTCAGTGCCACCCTGGCCACTTATTAGAATCAAGTGTCTGAGTTTGCCAAGAAACTCCTTGTCTCGCAGGAGTATTTCTCTCATGATCCTGACTACACTACCATGGCAACCGATCTATAATCACAGAATGTCCTAGAACAAGTATTAATAGGCATCGCACCGCATGACACAGACAGGAGAAGTCAGGAACAATGGGAATGCGATACACGATCTGTCACTGGGCCATTAATAGATCAGACCCTCAGAACTTACTAAGCATTACCCTAGATGTCCCCTTACAGATACTGGCAAGTCCAGTACTTCTAAGGTACAGATTTCTCCTTTTTCTCCTTTCTAGATCCAATTGCTAATATTTCTTTCTTTTTTCTCTTAGCGTCGAGAGGTCAAGGCTTCGTCTCCTTCTGATAGTGAAGCCGATATTTCGGATAGCGATACTGACGAGGTAATCTTTATCATGCATGTTCCATATAATAATATCGCTAAATGTCTTCTTCGTCAGACTTCTGTCCGTTTTTCCTTCTCTCTCTATCTGGATGATCTCTTATTTCTCTTTGACAGTCTCCTATGCAGGTTGACGACACCGGTGGTCCTCCTGCTCCTGCTATTTCGCCACCCATGCCTCCATTGCCTTCTTCAGCTCCGCCTGCAAGGGCTGTTCCTATCTCTTACTTTCCGGTAAGTCTTTTCTCTAGATCATTGCCTCTTCTTCTTGATATTCTTTCGTCTCCTCAGTTTGCTTCTGTACCTCCGCCCATTGCTGGTTCTGACAGCAGTCTTGCTAAGGAAGGTACATTTCTTTCTTTCTTCACTTTTCTTTTTTCTAACTTGTCTTTTTACAGCTCACGCCGTCTTTCATGCTACCCAGGACTTTTACAAGCAGGGCATCCGTGCTCAGAACTCCACGCTTCACTTTTGTTCTCTTCCTGCTATCGAGGTCGCCCTCATCTTTGCCTCTTCCAACGTTCTCCAGGCTATCTACTCCCTCGAGAATGCAGCTCACAACTATAAGGATGCCACTGAGGAACAGGAGCGCCTTTCCTCTATCTATGACTCCCACATTTCTGCTCGGTCTGCTAGGTAGTCTGCCCTGTCTTCTGTAATCTTGTCTGCTTGTCTACTCGTCTTGTAGTTTTTGCTTTATACTCTCCACTCAATGGTATCTCGTCTGCTACTCCCAATCCAAGAGTCTTGTTGTTGTTTCTCTTGTGTGATTATCTCTGTCTGATTCTGCAGCGAGCTCCAGTAGGCCCTTCTCAGACACGTCTAGTAAGTCTTTTACTTCTGAGTTAAAGTCCAGTTTCTTCCTAGAGAGATATGGTAGTACTCTAAAGGCCGCTACTCTCTTCTGCCATACTGAACCGTCAAGTTCAGCTAAGATATAAGCACCTCCTTGTAATTTTCTCACAACTACCATAGGTCCTAAATACCTTGGTTTCATCTTCCTATCTGCCGACATTTCTATAGCTGAATTCTTTACCAAAACCAGACTTCCTGGCCCTAGATCGAACTCCTCTATTTTATGTTGCAGATCTCTCTTTAATTGTAAAGTTCTTCTAATCTTCTCTTTAGTCACTTTCTCTCTCATTTCTTTTACATGAGCTACATGTTTAGCTAAGGCTATTGCTCGTAATCCTATTAGCTCCTCTTTAGAGAGCATTTTCTCTGGATATTTGACTAACCATGTTGCTTCTATTCTATCCAAAGGTATGGTCGGATGTGCACCTGTCACTATAAAGTACAGTGAATACCCTGTCCCTTTCCTTACTATAATTCTATCTGCCCACATTACATGGTATAAGTACCAAGCCCACTTTCTGACATCTCCCTTTGTTGCTTTGTATAGCATCTGTCTGAGATCCCAATGTGGTCTTTCGACTATACCATTTGCTTGTGAGTTATAAGGAGAAATTGCCACTCCTTTTATTCTGTACTTCTCTTCTAGCCACTTCACGGCTTTCTTAAATGGGACTCCATTGTCGGTAACTATTTTTACTAGACTTCCCCATCTACATATAATATCTTCAAATAGCCATTGTCCTATAGATCTAGCATTCTCTTCCTTTAGAGCTTTAGCTTCTATTCAGGATGACAGTCCGCATCTTCCATGTACTATATATTTACAGCCATTTGAAGGCGGATTCATATGTACTGTATCTGCATGCAAAACTTGGAAGATTGACAGTGTATGCGTCACTACTGGTGGTAGTTCCAGAGCCCTTCTTTGTCTAACTTGACACATGTGATAGGTTCTAACATACCACATGGCATCTTCTTCTATTTCTGGCCACCAGAATCTCTGCTGAAGCAATTTATTGGTAGCATAGCTGCCTCGGTGTCCCATCTCATCATGGCATGACTTCAACAGTCTCATCCAGTTTTCTTCAGCCACAACCAATTGTAGACTGTTATTTCCGGCATTTTTCTTATACAATCTCCCATCTCCTTCATCTAACCAATAATGAGAAGCCACCCTTATTAAGCTAGCCTGCTCTGCTGTTAGCTTTTCAAAAGATCTCTTACTCTTGGTTGCCAATAGCTCTCTTATCTGTTTTATTCTCTTATCTATTCTTTTTGCATGATCGCTTCTTCTATCATCGTCGTACTCTTCCTGGTCATTCTTTAGATCCTGCTTAGGCTCTTTACTAGCAGTTTCTAAGAAGATATCTCCCATCTTGTTAGTACTATCTCTGCTACCATCTTCCACTAGCCCTTTTTCTAACTCCAATAAAGACCCTTTTTCTATACTTTCATAAAAGAATCCCTTTCTAGAGTCGATTTCCTCATAGAATTCCTCTAATTCCAATAGATCCGAGGTTGTGGGATCTTCTTTCCTCATCACTATATCTCCTGCCCCATCATCGGTACTATCTTTAAAATCTTCTTCTTGTGAATCTCCTGGATACCATTTCCTTCTAGACAGACCATCTGGTCCAAATGTCTTTCCTTTCTTGTGTACAATCTCAAAGAAGAAATGAGTTCGTATATAGTCTACCCATCTATTTATAGTAGCATTTGGCATCTTCCCTGGGTTGTTCAACATTCCCATTAGATATTTGGCGTCTGTTTCTACTATAAAATTTCTGCATCCTTTGAATAAATATATCTCCTGTTCTAAAGCTCGCCTTAGTCCACATAGTTCTCTCTTTGGCTGAGAATACCTCTGCTGTCATGGATCCATCAGTAGAGAGTTAAACTTTACATAATAGATCTTCCTAGGATCTTCTTCGTCTCTCTGGTATATGTAATACCCTACAGCTCTCCACGACGTATCCACTGCTAAGACTAGTGGCTGTTCACTCGGGAACTTTGGATTTCTCATGTGAAAACAGTCTTCTATAAGTATCTTAAGGTCTTGTTGCGCTTTTTGTTGTATCGGTCCCTATTCAAATGGAACACCTTTCTTAACTATCTCGTATAAGAGTGCCGCTACCATCACAAAGTTAGGTATATGATTTCTACATTGCACCGCTGTTCCTAGGAAGGCCCTTATATCAGTAGTGTCCTCACAAGGTCTCCAGTGCAATATCTTTCCAATTGCATCGCTAGTCGGCTTCTTTCCTTCATATAAACACTCAAATCCTACTATAGTGATATGATCACTACATATCGTCGTCTTAGGACCTGAGAAGATCTCTCCAGCATGCTTCATTCTCTGCAATATTCTATTAACATTTCCCAGATGCTCAAACACAAACTTTCTAATTCTTGGATTTCGATCTAGAGTCTCTACTCTGCCTCCTGATAGCTCGTACCTAGTCTTAGAATCTCTAATTGGTACACCATCAATGTAGGGCAATGTATACTTGGGTATTTCATCCCTCAATATATATGTCACATCATCATGAAATATAGGCACTGAATTAGTCCATCCCATTAGTAGAGTAACCAGTCTTAATGCTCCAAAGGGCGTCCAGAAGGTAGTTAGGTCCCTAGAACGCTCCATAAGTACTCTCTCGTCGTATCCTACATATAAATCTAATATTCCACTACAAGCTCTTCCTGCAAAGTGCATAGCCAACTCTTCGGTCGCCGGTGGCAATCCTGAATGTGCTATCATCACTCTATTCAGTGGCTCTAGACTGTGCACTATTCTCAAGCTCTTGCCGTTCTTTTTTATTACACAGAACCATCTAGACCAATAGGACGAGTTTGACAGTTCATAAACTCCTGCATCTATTTTTCTCTTAATCATCTTACATACTTCTTCATGAATAGCTGGAGGAATTCTGAAGGGTTTTTCCATCCATGGAATATGTGCAACCATCGGTATCTCTACTGGTGGAAAGTACTCTTTTTTAAATTTTCCTCTTTCTGTATCATCCCATGCAAAGGCTTCGTTCTGTTCTCCTATTAGCCAGTGCATTAATTTTCTCTCTTCTGGCCACAAGAATCCTTCCTCATGAACCATATCCAACCTTTCTTTTCTTTCTAAAGTATAATGTCCTCTAGGTTCGAACTCTGGTGAATGTTCTGGTAACTTAGGTATTCCTTATAAAGGATCACCCACTATTTCCCTTGTAATTCTGAATCTTTCTGGCAGAGTCCCAAGTATCGGCTTCACTTTCAAAGCTACTGGCTTGTACTTCTTTGCAAAGCAACTCGCGACTTCCTCCTTTATTTCCTCTAGATTACCTGCTTCCTCTTTCATGGCCATCCAGCGACAACGAAAGGTATCAGGTCTCCTTATTTCCTGCATTATTTGTTCTAAAAGTATTGCTTCCTCTTTTCCTAAGGTCGGCTTACTTCTCTTTAGATACAATAGTCTCAACTTATCCATGCTCAGCATATTTCCTGTTATTGGCAGAACCTTACTGACGAAAGGCCTCCCGTCTTGATTTAGTTCGATTATACAGGGAACCTCTCCTCTGGGAAACGTCTCAGATTCCTCAAGGTTCACCAAAAATTTGCCAAGTTCTCTACCTTCCATAGCAATTCCCTTCTTTTATATGTCGGTATGACTACCTTAGTTCTAGTATTCGGACAGGTAATACATACTGTCTGATTTTCTTCCTTATCATTTACAATTCTACTCTCCGTTATAGTGTCAAATGGCCGCCCTAACAATACTGTATAAGGTGCCACATCCATTACATGTACTTGCAAGAGTACCATCACCTCTCCTAGCGTGAACAGTACATTTCTTGCCAGTCCGCACGTTCTAGATAGCGACCCATTTGTACTCTGCATCTGAATGCTAAGACTAGAATCCCAACTTACTTTATTGGCAGCAGCTACCTTCTTGGTCATCGAGACTATCTATGAGCCGCTATCCAATAACACTTCTTCTTCTCCAATGCCATTTATCACAGCTGGTACTACTCTCAGGTGAGCCATATCTGGCGCCACTTTCTCTTCTTTGTTTCCTTCTTCTTCTATCGCAAATATCTAACAACTACGCTCTTCCAGACTCAATTTCTCTAAAAACTGTAGGACTGGATCAGCCACAGCCCAAACCTCTATAACTTTGCCATTTTCTATCTCAATGACTTCTTGCCGCTTTTCTGGACTCTCCAGACTGTTAACTGACACCACTTTCTTTTGTGGCTGGTTGTCTTCCTTTTCTTGACCCTTGTCCTCTCTAGATTCATTCTTATTCGAGTGTTTACTTGTCAAGATTTCTTTTAAAGCTGCTCGCAACTTCGGCACCATAGCTCATAATTCTTTAGAAATCACTTTCATTTTCCCTTCCAACATCCTATCTAATATCTCCTCAGCCTTAACTCCTTCCTCAATTGGTGCTCTATTCTTTACTGGCATGTCCCTCCAAGGAAATTGTCTGAAATATTTAGCTGGAAGTGGTGGAACGTCAACTACCGGTACCTGTGTGGGCATTTTTCGATAAGGGAACTCATAGTTTTGACTTGTAGTCGACGTTCTAGATCCACTACGAGTCCCAGTTTCTGCTCTTCCCAGTGAGGATTCCTCCTCATTTTGATTCTGTCTATTTACCTCTGAAGCCTTCTCATTCTAAAAGCGAACCTGTCTTTCGAATGGTGACCTCTTCATTGGTGTCTCTAAAAACCTGATTTCTTTCTAGGAGCCGAGTCCTGTCTCGTCTGAACGTACTTTGCTGCCATTCTTCTCAAAAAGAACTCCATGCCCTCTTCTTCTAACTCTGGTGTCGGCTCTCTTTCTAGACTCATTTTCTGCAACATGACCTCTAGGCTACCGACTTTCTTTCTTAAGTGGGAC
>Ga0153963_1000169_pt1 | contig 10206 bp, 14 predicted proteins | sample TSFL047MetaG_FD_104692 | JGI IMG/M metagenome (GOLD analysis project Ga0153963, IMG submission 104692) | Attine ant fungus gardens microbial communities from Florida, USA - TSFL047 MetaG | ecosystem: Host-associated > Fungi > Mycelium > Unclassified | place: USA: Florida, Withalacochee...
ATAGTTTTAGAGGAATCACACAGTATGTCACAGAAGGGAAGACAGGAGAGAGTGAGAATGCAATCGGCAGGATGACGGCCCTTAGGTGGGAGCCTACCCATGTCACTAAGCATACCTCTAGAGTTGTCCCCTTACACTCTTCCTGCAAAGTGCATAGTCAACTCTTCAGTCGCCAGCAGCAATCCTGAATGTACTATCGTCACTCTGTTTAGTGGCTCTAGGCTGTGCACTATTCTCAAGCTCTTGCCGTCCTTTTTTATTACACAGAACCATCTAGACCGATAGGACGAGTTTGATGGTTCATAAACCCCTGCATTTATCTTTCTCTTAATCATCTTGCATACTTCTTCATGAATAGCCAGGGGAATTCTGAAGGGCTTTTCCACCCATGGAATATGTGCAACCATCGGTATCTCTACTGGTAGGAAGTACTTTTCTTTAAATTTTCCTCTCTCTGCATCATCCCATGCAAAGGCTTCGTTCTGTTTTCCTATTAGCTAGTGCATTAATTTTCTCTCTTCTGACCACAAGAATTGTAAGGGGACTACCCTGAGAACGCTTAGATTACTTGGTAGGGTTCGCATCAGCTAGCGTTCCCACAGATCCTCGGAAGTCCGTGGTCTACTGTTCCCTTCCCTTTAGTTCGGGTCTCCATCACAGTACTGTATAGCCATATCTGGCGGTGTAGTTATTATTGTCCTGATGTAAGTGTCCATAGCGACTGGCGCACGAACCAGGCTAGTCTAGATAAATAGCTAGTGATGTATGGTAGAATACCTTACCTCAACAATAGTTTGAGCTCCTGGGCTACTCATCGCTCTCACTTAAGACACCTGCTTTACTATACTGCAGTGTGACTAGGACGCCCTCATGCAATCCTCTTACAAGAATCCTTCCTCATAAGTCATATCCAACTTCTCTTTTCTCTCTAAAGTGTAACGTCCTCTAGGTTCGAACTCTGGTGGATGTTCTGGTAACTTAGGCATTCCTTGTAGAGGATCACCCACTATTTCCCTTGTAATTCTAAATCTTTCTGGTAAAGTCCCAAGTATCGGCTTCACTTTCAAGACTACTGGCTTGTATTTCTTTGCAAAGCAACTCGCGGCTCCCTTCTCTATTTCCTCTAGATTACCTGCTTCCTCTTCCACAGCCATCCAGCGATGATGAAGGGTATCAGGTCTCCTTATTTCCTGCATTATTTGTTCTAAAAGTATCGCTTTCTCTTTTCCTAAGGTCAGCTTACTTCTCTCTAGATACAATAGTCTCAACTCATCCATGCTTAGCATATTTCCTGTTATTGGCAGAACCTCGCTGATGAAAGGCCTCCCGTCTCGATCTAATTCAATTATACAGGGAACCTCTTCTCTGGAGAACGTCTCAGATTCCTCAAGGTTTACTAAAAATTTGCCAAGTTCTCCACCTTCCGTGGCAATTCCCCTCTTTTATATGTCAGTATGGCTATCTTAGTTCCAGTATTCGGACAGGTAATATACACTGTCTGATTTCCTTCCTTACCATTTACAATTCTACTCTTCAATATAGTGTCAAATGGCTGCCCCAACAATACTGTATAAGGTGCTGCGTCCATTACATGTACCTACAAGAGTACCATCATCCCTCCTAAAGTGAACGGTACGTTTCTTGCCAGTCTGCACGTTCTAAATAGCGACCTATTCGCACTCTGCATCTGAATACTAAGACTAGGATCCTAACTTACTTTATTGGCGGCAGCTACCTTTTTGGTCATCAAGACTATCTATGAGCTGCTATCCAATAACACTTCTTTTTCTCCGACGCCATTTATCACAGCTGGTACTACTCTCAGGTGAGCCATATCTGGCGCCACTTTCTCTTCTTTGTTTCCTTCTTCTTCTATCGCAAATATCTGACAACTACACTCTTCTGGACTCAATTTCTCTAAAAACTGTAGGACTGGATCAGCCATAGCCCAAACCTCCATGACTTCACTATTTTCTATCTCAATGGCTTCCTGCTACTTTTCTGGATTCTCCAGACTGTTAACCGACACTACTTTCTTTTGTGGCTGGTTGTCTTCCTTTTCTTGACCCTTGTCCTCTCTAGATTCATCCTTATTCAAGCGTTTACTTGTCAAGATTTCTTTTAAAGCTGCTCGTAACTTCGGCGCCATAGCCCATAATTCTTTAGGAGTTACTTTCATTTCCCCTTCCAACATCCTATCTAATATCTCCTCAGCCTTAACTCCTTCCTCAATTAGCGCTCTATTCTTTACTAGCATGTCCCTCCAAGGAAATTGTCTGAAATATTTAGCTAGAAGTGGTGGAATGTCAATTACTGGCACCTGTGTAGGCACCTTTTGATAAGGGAACTCGTGGTTTTGACTTGTAGTCGACGTTCTAGATCCATTACAAGTCCCAGTTTCTGCTCTTCCCGGCAAGGATTCTTCCTCATTTTGATTTTGTCTATTTATCTCTGAAGCCTTCTCACTTCGAAAGTGAACCTGTCTTTCGAATAGTGGTCTCTTCATTGGTGTCTCTAAAAACCCAATTTCTTTCTAGGAGCCAAGTTCTGTCTTGTCTGAACGTACTCTGCTGCCATTCTTCGCAAAAAGGACTCCATGCCCTCTTCTTCTAACTCTGGTGTCGGCTCTCTTTCTAGACTCATTTTCTGCAACATGACCTCTAGGCTACTGACTTTCTTTCTTAAGTGGGACAGTTCTTCTAACTGTCTATGCTCTCTAGATAGGGCCTCCATCTGTCTCCTTACTAGTTGGAATAACACCATAACCCCTCCTGTGTCCAGTTCTTGATCCCATATACTGCAGGTTTCTAATTCTGGATCTCCCCACATCATCACTGTTATTGATGATGACAGGTGTTTTCTTACACAGTCCTTGATAGACATATTATGTTCTATTGGTATCGGTTCTCCATTTGTAAACCTCACCGTGAATTTATCTACCAATATTAATCCTTTCTTCTCATCTTTTGTCTTCTTAGGGCAAAACAAGAACAAGTGGTTTGTCTCAAAACAATAGAAGCATTTCCTCGCAGGTCTAGCTAGCCCTATTTGTGGTGGTCCCTGTCCATATCTCATTGGGAATCCTCCTACTTCTTTTGTTGTCGGTGCCAACATCTGTCCTTGCGAGTGTATCAGTGTCTTTATGCTATCTAGAGCCCTCTGTATACTCTTCTCATAGTGCTCTCGCGATCTCTCTTGTTTCTCATATAGTGTCTTTAATACATTTATATCCTGTTGCAAGGCCTCTACATCTGAATGTGCCTTGACTTTTCTCACTGACTCTTCTTTACTATAATATACTGGTCCTCTAGTATCTGGGTCCACTTTTCCATTCCTAGATAATATCACTGGCATATGTTTCAATGCCCACGCTATTGTTTTTCCACTGATTAGCTCTATGGCTTTCTGTACTACATGATCTAGATCGTAGGGATCCTCAATGCGACTTCTTCCTTGCGTATCTACCTTAAGTGTCCCCTGTATGCTTAATCTAGAATTAAGCGCATCTTGAAAGGCGCTATCTAATGTTTTAACAAAAAGCTCCACAAGCTCTCTGTTTTCTGTTACTGCCGGTGGTCTAAGACACTTCTGAGCAATGTACACGAACCTCCTCTTGAAGCTCATGAGTCGCTCCTCCTCTAATAAATTGATCCCGGCATTCTTTCTACATAATTTTCTTAGATTATCCATACTACCCTGTTCTTCAGTAGTTAGTTCTGGATATTCAGTCTTAAGTCTCTCTAGAAACTGATTCCAAGACCCAGCTTCATATTCTTCGAAGCTGGTCCACTGGTCATGTATATCGGCATCCACATATCCTGTAATCCAATCTAGTTTCTTTTGACCCTCTGTAATTTCTGCAGTTTGGAACAGTTGTTCCATTATTCTAAGGAAATTTCTGAGCGTCCTTGACTGTCCATCCCACTTAGGGGTGCTCAGGCTAAGGGGCATTGGCATGTTCAATTTAGCAGTCATATCTGATTTAGTTTGCAAAGTAGTAGTTAGGTTAATAAATGGCAGCATTGATGTTCGAGATAGTAGTAATAAAGTAAGATTATCAGAAAGCGCTTGCGTCACCTCTGATACGAGTTCTTCCAGCGATTCTTCAGGGATTACGTGTATACTTGAGAGACTAAATCTTCCCGGGTAAATAGGTCCAGTCCATTCCTCTGAAGTATCTAAGAAGGGGTTCGGCTTGACATCTGATGAAGATCCAAGGCTCGGAGTAGGCCATTCTGATAGTTCTGACATCTCTGAACTGACACATTGTCTCTTTGCTACAACTCTTGCTTTCTTCTGTAGTATATGTTCTGGGTTATCTACCAGATATACCAATCTGGCTCGCTGCACTGTAGAAGTTTGACAACTCCTAGTTCTAGTTTCTGGTTGTTTTTCCGCTCTAGAAAGATTTAAAGAATTAGGCATCTTTTTAGAAACAAAGTTTAGGATGCTCAAAGTGTTAAAGTGAAAGATGAGCGAAAAGAATAAGAAAACCCTCAAATCTGAAACTCCCGGCACGGTGGGCTCCAGATGAAAGGGTGCAAAAGGGAATTGCACACTGGGACAAACAAAACCATGCTGTGCCAGCTCCCAATTGCATGCTAAAGGTCTGAGGGGAGATAATCAAAGATGAAGGTTTGTAAATAATTAGAAAATAGGAATTATACACAGCTCCAATAAGATATACGTTGGTGGTTGTGAAATGATTGTAAAATCTCTCTAGATCATCATCGCATAGCCTCCCTAAGGTGTTAAACTTTACACACCGTGACAAAAGCTCCTCTGGAAAATACAGTTAGTTGATCATTCATGGACCCTCTATACTCAGTTGTCCCCTTGTTGTCAGCGTCTAAAGTCCGATGACCGGAATTAAGCCAACTGTCTCTTTGTTCAGAGTTTGACAAAGAGAACTCGATAGAGTTCTTGCTTATTTCTCTACTACTTATACATTTTACTACCGTGGCTATGTGCTTACTCTCCTATGGTCCTCATGTTACTCTAGTCATATGACACCCTGTGACTGTGACCCGTAATGTGACCATCCGTCACACTATCGTGACATTGTGACAAAGTCACGTGATACTTTCCCGCACTCTACTTTGTAGTTGTGAGTCCGAGAAAAGAAAAAAAAAGAAAAGAAATATAAATAATGACTTAGCCGTTTTGCCAAGTCATGACACTTGTCTACACCCCCAACACCGAACCTTATGGGTGTGATGTAATTCAAGTGTGCACCTAGCCAAGCTTTCCTAGCCTGCTGTCCTCTCCAAAGCCTGTCCAAGTTACATCTGCATCTTTTCCCTAGATCGAGGTTTGGGTATATTCTGTGTTCTTCTCAAGACACCCCACTAGTCTCAGTCTTCTTACTCTCAATAGATTTGCATTTACGATTCCAGAAGCAGTGTAGATGGAGGTAGGAGTCAAGAGGTTCCTCTTCTATCCAACTACACACCGGATACTATATTAAAATGATTACAAAGCCCTAAAACTCAAGGAATAAAATATAAAAAGGAAACTATTACTACTTTTGATGTTTCTTTAACCTCTTCTCATGCTAAGTCCATCCCAATTCCCAGCGATAATGTATCCTTAGGGTGACGCGTCCTCTTCATCAAATCATTCCTATCAAAGATGACGCGTCTTCATTGTCGCTTCTCTTTAGAATATCCTTCCTGATCTCCCATCACTCCCTTTGGTGTTGCTTTGTAAGAAGGACCTTATTAGTTACCTATTAAGTAGTCAATAAACCCCACTCAATGTCTAGTATCTCTGAGTCGCATCCTAGTGCTCATTTATCTAAATATAATTGATCTGATGCCATTAATGCTTAATTGCAACCAGAGTCTATTTATCTAAGTCCATCATTTAAACACTACTGGTTCTAGAGTCCCAATCTACTGTATCTCTAAGTCGGTCCTATCCTATAATGGATCTAGAGCGTAGTCCTTTTATGACTTTCTTCCTAAACCTGATGCTAGCTCATCCTGCTTGCCTTCCGAGGTCTTGACATGAGCTCTAGTTTGGTTATTACTTGCTCAATGTCCTTATCATATGGTATTACGTTCTGAGGGTATAGAAAGGGCTCTAGAGCGAACTCTAATTAAGAATTTGTTGGTATAAAGTGTATCAAATGTTATCTTCCACGGAAAATTCATTTGCGGTGTAACAGCGGAAGAGGATAGAGACTAGAGCCCTCAACGTCTGCTGGTCCGAACCCTCTCCGGAGTATGCAGAAGACTTAGAAGAGGACGAGGCCCCCGTTCAGATTTGTGAAGCTGAATACGAGCTAGGGGACCGACTCTTCATGACCAGAATCCTTTTGGACTTTACTATGGAAGACCTATGTGCCACCTCTACAATCTTCTAGAAACTTGCAGAAGGAGTCCGTCGATCTGTGGAGGCATGGAAGGAACTTTTCATTCTACCTGACTGCGTTAGAGGATTTAAGTCTGTATTTGCCAAGGAAGACTTTGATGTCCTCCCGGAGCATAGGCAATGGAACCATGCCATCGAACTCATTCCGTGTTCGGAGCCTAAGTCGTCGAAGGTCTACCCTCTGTCTCCGGTAGAACAAAAGGAATTGGACTCCTTCCTAGAGAAGAATCTGCGCACCGGACGAATCTGCTCCTCCAAATCCCCCATAGCAGCTCCAGTATTCTTCATCAAGAAAAAGGACAGCTCACTCTGGTTGGTTCAGGACTATCGAGCACTCAACTCTATGACGGTCAAGAACAAGTACCCTCTCCCACTGATCTCAGAACTCATGTTCCAACTCCATAGGGCCAGATACTTCACCAAGCTGGATATCCGTTAGGGTTTCAACAATGTTTGTATTAAGCCCAGAGACAAGTAGAAGGCGGCCTTCCAAACCAATTGAGGCCTGTTCGAACCCTTAGTAATGTTCTTTGGAATGACTAACAGTCTGGCCACCTTCCAAACCATGATGAACAACATCTTCCGGAACCTCATAGTAGAAGGTATTGTGATGGTCTACCTGAACGACATCCTAATCTTCACCAAGACGGAGGAAGAGCATGCGCAAGCGGTCCGATGGGTGTTACAAGTCTTGAAGGAGAACAAACTCTTCCTTTGCCCAGAGAAGTGCGAGTTCTACAAGCAATGGATTGAGTACTTGGGTCTGGTCATCTCGGAGAACAAAGTCTCCATGGATCTGGTTAAAGTCGCAGAAGTCGGAGAATGGCCCACTCTGGAGAACAAGACGGATGTCCAGGCTTTCCTAGGCTTTGTGAACTTCTACTAGAGGTTCATTCGGGACTTTTCTGCCAAAGCTCGACCTCTCTTTGACCTAACATGCTCTGAACAAGTCTAGACGTGGAGTGGAAAGGAACAGGCAGTTTTTGAAGACCTCAAAACAGCGGTAACCACTGCTCTAGTGTTGGTATCTCCTCAGGAATCGGACCCCTTCTGGATCAAAGCAGACAGCTTGGACTTCGCTACAGGGGCAGTCTTGTCTCAGCAGTTGACAACGAATGAAAAATAGCACCCCGTAGCATTCTATAGTAAGTCCTTGCCCTCCATGGAGCAGAATTACAGAATTCACAACAAGGAAATGCTGGCTATTATTCGTGCATTAAAAGAGTGGAGGCACTTTTTGGAAGAAATGACCTATCTGGTGGAAATCTGGACCGACCACAAGAACCTCGAGTATTTCATGACAGCCAAGAAACTTAACCGTTGCCAAGCTTGTTGGTCCTTGCATCTGGCTAGATTCGACTTCTTGCTTCATCACTGTCCCGGACGTGCTATGGGCAAACCAGATGCACTGTTGAGGAAAGCTGATCATGGAAACAGAGCCTCTAACAATGAGAATGTGGTCCTCCTTCGACTGGAGTTTCTTGTGGTGCGTGCCCTGGAAAGAGTGGAACTGACAGGCGTGGAACAGAAAATCTTGTTTGACATACGCAAAAGAAACTGGAACAGAGACCAAGAGGAACCCATTGCTAAGGTAGCACGAGAGCTCCAATGTTCTGCTAACGGGACAGTGCACTTCTCAGAGTGGTCAAACATAGATGGTCTGCTCCGGTTCTGAGGGAAGATATACGTACCTTAGAGTCTAGACCTACAAAGACAGATCATAGCTCTCTGCCACGACACCCACATCGCAGGTCACCTTGGACGCTGGAAGACACTAGAACTAGTGTCCTGGAACTACTGGTGGCCTCAGATGTCTAGGTATATTGGCCAGTATGTAAGCACCTGTGATCTCTGCCTCTGGACAAAACCCTGGTGACACTTTTCTATTGGCAAACTTCAACCGCTCTCCGTTCCAGATGCATGATGGGATACACTCAGTATCGACTTCGTGGTCAAACTCCTGGAGTCCTCTGGACACGACGCTGTCATGACTGTCGTAGACTCCATCTTCAAGAGAGTACACTTCGTTCTGATACACACAATGGTCACAGCGGAAGGAGCAGCCAGACTCTTTCTTCACTACGTCTGGAAGCTCCACAGCCTCCCGAAGCATGTTGTCTCCGACCGCGGACCCCAGTTCGTAGCTTCATTCACTAAGGAGCTATACAGGCTACTAGATATACGACTATTTTCCTCCACAGCTTGGCACCCCTAGACAGACAGACAAACAGAATGCATCAACCAGGAGCTCAACCAGTTTCTCTGCCTATTCATCAACGAACGACAGGATGACTGGTATGACCTCCTGCCCATCGCGGAGTTCCAGTACAACAACCACGTCCACTCTGTGACGCAGCAACCTCCGTTCCTACTAGACACTGGACAAATTCCCTGTATAGGCTTTGAGCCGAGCCAAGTCCCCTCCAGACTAGAGACAGTCAACGAATTCATAGAGAGGATGAAGTCCACCACTGAAGAGGCCAAATCAGCGATCTGCAAAGCACAGGAGGACATGATGCGGTACTATAATCGAAAGAGGACTCTGGCCCTTGTGTACAAACCAGGAGACCGAGTATACTTAGACATGTCAGACATCAAAACAACATGTCCATCTCTGAAGCTGTCACATTACCGACTAGGACCCTTCGAAATAGAAAGCCAAGTAGGACCGTCAGCCTACCATCTCAAGTTACCTCATAGAATGAGGCAGTTGCACCTAGTATTCAATGTTGTAAAGTTGTCCGCTGCTCTGGAAGATCTGATCCTAGGGAGGAAACCACAAGCCCCGCTGCCACCCATCGTCGTTGATGGAGAAGAAGAGTAGGAAGTGGAAGAGATATTAAATAGTCGCTGGCACCAGAGAAGGTTCCAGTTCCTGGTCAAGTGGAAGGGTTTTAGCAAAGAACACAACTCTTGGGAAGTAGCCTCCGATGTCAAGGTACCGGACCTCGTTGCGGAGTACTATCGGAAACATCCAGCCACCCCAAGACATATCCACCAAACCGACTTCGACGCCATTTTCAATCCCAGAACCATTGCTTTGAGACGCAGCAACCTTGGAGGGGGGGTAAATATAAGGGGACCCCTTACACATGATCCCAGAGCGCCCCCCATTGCCTCCCAACATAATTTCATTGTGCAGCCCCTAGTTACCAAAGAATAAAATGCAAGGGCATTTTAGTATATATTGTAGATTATTCCCTCCAGGAGCCTCATCTAATTCTTTGAGAAATCTCCTGGAGGTGAGTTGTAACATATTCCATATTATAATTTATCTGAGAAATCTCCTGGAGTCCACTCTGGTTGCCCTCACAGCAAATATAGAGAAAAGTGGAGGAAAGAAGGACCTGGATGCAATGGAAATAAATGAGATTCATAAAAAGGAAGGAAAGAACTTGTGATACTACCAGATATGTACTGGAAAAGGCTTTAAAAACAAAGCAAAAACACATAATACTGTAGACTGTTACGACAAGCCTGGCAATAAAAACAAATGTCCTCATAAAACCTCTTCTCAGAAAGTGTCTCCATCAGGTCCAAGCAAAAATAAAAATCAGTCGTTTAGAGCATGATTGATGAAATTATTGGAGGAAAAAAGTGACGACCCAGAATCCCCTTCTGAGGATGTCAATGTGAATAGCGCATCAATTGAGGAAATCCCCAATCTTATTTCCCTAAGTGGGAAGGGAAAGAGGACTCCCAAATTGGATTTTCCCTTGGGACTGTAGAGTATAACGTCTGTGATCTACAGTCAGAGGATAGTATACCCTCAATTAGCTCACAAAAGTCGGAAGTAGTACTGGAATCTTGTAATAATATAGCGCGCAACAA
>Ga0153963_1000172_pt1 | contig 10172 bp, 13 predicted proteins | sample TSFL047MetaG_FD_104692 | JGI IMG/M metagenome (GOLD analysis project Ga0153963, IMG submission 104692) | Attine ant fungus gardens microbial communities from Florida, USA - TSFL047 MetaG | ecosystem: Host-associated > Fungi > Mycelium > Unclassified | place: USA: Florida, Withalacochee...
ACTTAGCACAAGAAGAGGTCAAAGGAACATCAAAAGTAGTAATAGTTTCCTTTTTATATTTTATTCCTTGAGTTTCAGGGCTTTGTAATCATTTTAATATAGTATCCAGTGTGTAGTTGGATAGAAGAGGAACCTCTTGACTCCTACCTCCATCTACACTACCTCTGGAATCGTAAATGCAAATCTATTGAGAGTAAGAAGACTGAGACTAGTGGGGTGTCTTGAAAAGAACACAGAGTATACCCAGAACTCGATCTAGGGAGAAGATGCAGACACAACTCAGGCAGGCTTTGAAGAGGATAGCAGGCTAGAAAAGCTTGGCTAGGTGCACACTTGGATTGCATCACACCTGTAAGGTTTGGTGTTGGGGGTGTAGATAAGGGGGCAACTGAGTATGGAGGGTCTATGAGTGATCAACTAACTATATTTTCCAGAGGAGCTTTTGTCACAGTGTATAAAGGTTAACACCTTAGGGAGGCTATGCGACGACAATCTAGAGAGATCTTACAATCCTTTCATAATCACCAATGTATATTTTATTGGAGCTGCATATAATTCTTATTTTCTAATTATTTATAAACCTTCATCTTTGATTATCTCCCCTCAGACCTTTAGCACGCAATTGGGAGCTGGCACAGCATGGTTTTGTTTGTCCCAGTATGCAATTCCCTTTTGCACTCTTTCATCTGGAGCCCACCACAAGAGGAGTTTCAGATTTGAGGGTTTTCTTACTCTTTTTGCTCATCTTTCACATTAACACTTTGAGTATCCTAAACTTTATTTCTAAAAGATACCTAATTCTTTAAACCTTTTTAAAGTGAAAAAACAACCAGAAACTAGAACTAGGACTTTGTCACAGAAAAGTGATTACTAAATAGTATCATGGAGGTATAACAAAATACCTGTTCAAATGAACTACATAAATAGCTGGACCCTCGTTAGCAAGTAGCCTTGCTAACGTTGCCCTTTTGGTATAGTGGTAAACCATACAGTATGTGACTACTGGTCCATAGCACAACTGTGACAGAGTTGTCAAACTTCTATAGCGTAGCGAGCCAGGTTAGTATATCCAGTAGATAACCCAGAACATATACTATAGAAGAAAGCAAAAGTTGTAGTAAAAAGATGACATGTCAGTTCTGAGATGTCAGAACTATCAAAATGGCCTACTTCGAGCCTTAGATCTCCTTCAGATGTCGAGCTGAACCCCTTCTTAGATACTTCAGCAGAACGGACTGGACCTATTTACCTGGGAAGGTTTAGTCTCTCAAGTGTATACATAATCCCTGAAGAATTGCCAGAAGAACTCATATCAGAGGTGACACAAGTGTTTTCTGATAATCTTACTTCATTACCACTATCTCGAACATCGACGCCGCTGTTTATTGACACTCAGAAATTTCCTTAGAATAATAGAACAACTGTTTCGAACTGCAGAAATTACAGATGACCAAAAGAAACTAAATTGGATTACAGGATATATGGATGCTGATATATATGACTAATGGACCAGCTTTGAAGAATATGAAGCTGGGTCTTGGAATCAGTTTCTAGAGAGGCTTAAGACTGAATATTCAGAACTAACTACTGAAGAACAGGGTAGTATGGATAACTTAAGAAAATTATGTAGAGAGAATGCCGGGATCAATTTATTAGAGGAGAAGCAACTCATGAGCTTCAAAAGGAGGTTTGTGTATATTGCTCAGAAGTGTCTTAGACTGCCGGCAGTAACAAAAAACAGGGAGCTTGTAGAGCTTTTTGTTAAGACATTAGATAGCGTCTTTCAAGATGTGCTTAATTCTAGATTAAGTATACAGGGGACTCTCAAGGTAGATATATGTCAAGCACGGAATTCAGAGGAACGGAAGTGGAAGATAATAGATAGAAACTACACTCCGTTCTGGAGTAATGTGCAACGTCGGAGAGAAATGTACTTAGCGATAAGAGAAAGAAGGCTCCGACGGCAAGACAAGGATGTCAGGGTGGAGAGCGACTTATTGAACGACCTTGGCTTCAACTTATGTGTTGCGCTCCAGTCTCTGGTTGTGAGGTTGGTCACGTATTTTGGAGTGGAGAAAGTCGCCAAGACAGAGGTCCCAGAGAGTCGAGTGAAGGAGTCCAAGTGAACAAGATGGGCTTAGGACCAGATGACGTTAATTTACAGACTGAGGAATTACACTGTAACTACTCAATACTTATAGTAAGTATGGAATAGGAGGAGAGTAGTCTACTATGCTATCCTACTATTATTAATTCTAGGAGAATTATTAGGAGAAAGAAATTACATAATTATCATATTTCCAGAATATGACAATATATAAGGAAGAAGTCGCATCGAGGATCCTTACGATCTAGATCACGTAGTGCAGAAAGCCATAGAGTTAGTTAGTAGAAAAACAATAGTATAGATATTGAAACATATGCCAGTGATATTGTCTAGGAATGGAAAAGTGGACCCGGACACTAGAGGACCAGTGTATTATAGTAAAGAAAAGTCAGTGAGAAAAGTCGAGGCATATTCAGATGTAGAGGCCTTGCAACAGGATATAAATGTATTAAAGACATTATATGAGAAACAAGAGAGATTGCGAGAGCACCATGAGAAGAGTATACAGGGGACTCTGGATAGTATAAAGACACTGATACACTCACAAGGGCAGACATTGGCACCACCAACAAAAGAAGTAGGAGGATTCCTGACAAGGTACGGACAGGGACTATCACAAATAGGGCTATCTAGACCTCTGAGGAAGTACTTCTATTGCTTTGAGACAGACCACTTGTTCTTGTTTTGCCCTAAGAAGACAAAAGATGAAAAGAAAGGATTAATATTGGTAGATAAATTTACGGTGAGATTCGCAAATAAAGAACCAATACCAATGGAGCATAACATGTCCATCAAGGACTGTGTAAGGAAACATCTACCATCGTCAATAGCAGTAATGATGTGGGGAGATCCAGAATTAGAAACCTGTAGTGTATGGGATCAAGAGCCAGACATAGGAGGGGTCATGGTGTCATCCCAACTGGTAAGGAGACAGGTGGAGGCCCCATCTAGAGAGAATGGATGATTAGAAGAACTGTCTCACTTAAGAAAGAAAGTTGGTAGCCTAGAGGTCATGTTGCAGAAAATGAGTCTAGAAAGAGAGCCGATATCAGAATTAAAAGAAGAGGGCATGGAGTCCTTTTTGAGAAGAATGACAGCAGAGTACGTTCAGATGAGACAGAACTTGGCTCTTAGAAAGAAGTCGGGTTTTTAGAGACACCAATGAAAAGGTTGCCATTCGAAAGACAAGTTTGCTTTCAGAATGAGAAGACTTCAGAGGTAAATAGACAGAATCAAAATAAGGAGGAATCCTCACTGGAAAGAGTAGAAAATAAGACTTGTAGTGGATCCAGAGTGTCGACTACAAATCAAAACCATGAGTTCTCTTATTGAAAGGTGTCCACCCAGGTGCCAGTAGTCAACATTTCACCACTTCCAGCTAAATATTTCAGACAATTTCCTTAGAGAGACATGCCAATAAAGAATAGAGTGCCAATTGAGGAAAGAGTTAAGGCTGAGGAGATATTAGATAGGATGTTGGAAGGAGAATTGAAAGTGACTTCTAAAGAATTATGGGCTGTGGTGCTGAAGTTGTGAGTAGCCTTAAAAGAAATCTTGACAAGTAAATGCTCAAATAAGGATGAATCTAGGGAGGACAAAGATCAAGAAAAGGAAAACAACTAGCCACAAAAGAAAGTGGTGTCGGTTAACAGTTTAGAGAGCCCAGAAAAGTGGCAGGAAGTCATTGAGATAGAAGATGGCAAAGTTGTGAAGGTTTGGGCTGTGGCTGATCCAGTCTTACAGTTCCTAGAGAGATTGAGTCTAGAAGAGCGTAGTTGTTAGATGATAGAAGAAGAAGGAGAAAAAGAAAAGAAAGTAGCGCCAGATATAGCTCACCTGAGAGTAGTACCAGCTATGATAAATGGCATTGGAGAAGAAGAAGTGTTATTGGATAGCAGCTTACAGATAGTCTCGATGACTAGGAAGGTAGCTGCTACCAATAAAGTAAGCTGGGATCCTAGTCTTAGTATTCAGATGCAGAGTACAAATGGATTGCTATCTAGAACATGCGGACTAGCAAGAAATGTACCGTTTACTCTAAAAAGAGTGACAGTACTCTTACAAGTACATGTAATAGATGTGGCGCCTTATACAGTATTGTTGGGGCAGCCATTTGACATCATAACAGAGAGTAGAATTGTTAATGATAAGGAAGGAAATAAGATAGTGTATATTACCTGTCCAAATACTGGAGCTAAGATAGCCATACCGACATATAAATGAGGGGAATTGCCATGGAAAGTGGAGAGCTTGGCAAATTTTTGGTAAACCTTGAGGAATCTGAGACGTTTCCCAGAGGAGAGGTTCCTTGTATAATCGAACTAGATTGAGATGAGAGAAGTTGGATATAGCTCATGAAGAAGGATTCTTATGGCCAAAAGAAAGAAAATTGATGCACTGGCTAATAGGAGAACAGAACGAAGCCTTTGCATAGGATGATACAGAGAGAGAGAAATTTAAAGAAGAGTACTTTCCACTAGTAGAAATACTAATGGTTGCACATATTCTGTGGGTGGAAAAACCCTTTAGAATTCCCCTGGCTATTCATAAAGAAGTATGCAAGATAATTAAGAGAAAGATAGATGCAGGAGTCTACAAACTGTCAAACTCATTCTATCGGTCTAGATGGTTTTATGTAATAAAGAAGGATGGCAAGAGCTTAAGACTAGTTCACAGTCTAGAGCCACTGAACAGAGTGACAATAGCACATTTGGGACTGCCGCCAGTGACCAAAGAGTTAGCTATGCACTTTGTAGGAAAAGCTTGTAGCAGAATATTAGATTTATATGTAGGATATGATGAGAGAGTACTTGCGGAATGGTCTAGAGATCTAACCACCTTTCAAACGCCCTTTGGAGCATTAAGACTGGTTACTCTACCAATGGGATGGACTAATTCAGTGCCTATATTTCATGATGATGTGACATATATATTGAGGGATGAAATACCTAAGTATACATTGCCATACATTGATGATGTGCCGATTAGAGGTCCTAAGACTAGGTATGAGCTACCAGGAGGCAGAGTAGAGACTCTAGATTGGAATCCAAAAATTAGAAAGTTTGTGTTTAAGTATCTAGAGAATATTAACAGAATATTACAGAGAATGAAGTACGCTGGAGGGACCTTCTTAGGTCCTCAGATGACGATATGTAGTAATTATATCACTATAGTGGGATTTGAGTGTTCATATGAAGGAAGGAAGTTAACTAGTGATACAATTGGAAAGATATTGCACTGAGGACCTTATGAGGACACTACAGATATAAGGGCCTTCCTAGGAACAGCAGTGTAATGTAGAAATCATATACCCAACTTTGTGATGGTAGCAGCACCCTTATACAAGATAGTTAAGAAAGATGTTCCATTTGAATAGGGACCTATACAACAGAAAGTGTAACAAGACCTTAAGATACTTATAGAAGACTATTTTCATATGAGAAATTCAAGGTTCCTGAGTGAATAGCCACTAGTCTTAGCGGTGGATACGTCATGGAGAGCGGTAGGGTATTACATATACCAGAGAGATAAAAAAGATCCTAAGAAGATCTATTATGTAAAGTTTAACTCTCTACTAATGGATCCACAGCAACAGAGGTATTCCCAGCCAAAGAGAGAATTATGTGGACTGAGGCAAGCTTTAGAACAGGAGATATATTTATTTAGAGGATATAGAAATTTTATAGTAAAAACAGATGTCAAATATCTAATGGGAATGTTAAACAACCCAGGGAAGATACCAAATGCTACTATAAATAGATGAGTAGATTATATACGAACTCATTTCTTCTTTGAAATTGTACACAAGAAAAAAAGAACATTTGGACCAGATGGTCTGTCTAAAAGAAAATGGTATCCAGGAGATCTACCAGAAGAAGATTTTAAAGATGGTACTGATGATGGAACAGGAGATATAGTGATGATGAAAGAAGATCCCACAAGCTCGGATCTATTGGAATTAGAGGAATTTTATGAGGAAATTGACTCTAGAGAGGGATTCTTTTACAAAAGTATAGAAAAAGAGCCATTATTGGAGTTAGAGAAAGGTCTAGTAGAAGATAGTAGCAGAGATAGTACTAACAAGATAGGAGATATCTTCTTAGAAATGGCTAGTGAAGAGCCTAAGTAGGATCTAGAGAATGGTCATGAAGAGTACAACGATAACAGAAGAAGCGATTATGCAAAAAGAATAGACAAGAGAATAAAACAGATAAGAGAGCTATTGGCAACCAAGAGTAGAAGATCTTTTGGAAAACTAACAGCAGAGCAGGCTAGCTTAATAAGAGCAGCTTCTCATTATTGGTTAGATAAAGGAAATGGGAGATTATATAAGAAAAATGCCGGAAATAACAGTCTATAATTGGTTGTAGCTAAAAAAGACTAGATGAGACTGTTGAAGTCATGCCATGATGAGATGGGACACTGAGGTGGCTATGCTACTAATAAATTGCTTCAACAGAGATTCTGGTGGCCAAAAATAGAAGAAGATGCCATGTGATATGTTAGAACCTGCCATATGTATCAAGTTAGACAAAGAAGAGCTTTGGAACTACTACCATTAGTAATACATACACCGTCAATCTTCCAAGTTTTACACACAGATACAGTACATATGAATCCACCTTCAAATGGCTATAAATATATAGTACATGGGAGATGCAGACTGTCATCCTGGATGGAAGCTAAAGCTCTAAAAGAAGAAAATGCTAGATCTATAGGACAATAGCTATTTGAAGATATTATATGTAAATGGGGAAGTCTAATAAAGATAGTTATCGACAATAGAGCTCCATTTAAAAAAGCCATGAAGTGGCTAGAAGAGAAGTATGGAATAAAAGGAGTGACAATTTCTCCTAATAACTCATAAGCAAATGGTATAGTCGAAAGACTATATTGGGATCTCAGACAGATGCTATACAAAGCAACAAAGGGAGATGTCAGAAAGTAGGCTTAGTACTTATACCATGTAATGTAGGCAGATAGAATTACAGTAAGGACAGGGTGTTTATCATACTTTATGGTGACAGGTGCATATCTGACCATACCTTTAGACATAATAGAAGCAACATGGTTAGTCAAATACCCAGAGAGAATGCTCTCTAGAGAGAAGCTAATAGGATTACAAGCCATGGCCTTAGCTAAACATATGGCTCATGTAGAAGAAATGAGAGAGAAAGTGACTAAAGAGAAGATTAGAAGAACTTTACAATTAAAAAGAGATCTGCAACATAAGATAGAGGAGTTCGATCTAGGGCCAGGAAGTCTGGTTTTAGTAAAAAATTCGGCTATAGAAATATCAGCAGATAGGAAAATGAAACCAAGGTATTTAGGACCTATGGTAGTTGTGAGAAAATTACAAGGAGGCGCTTATATCTTAGCTAAACTTGATGGTTCAGTATGGCAGAACAAAGTAGTGGCCTTTAGAGTACTACCATATCTCTCTAGAAAAAAACTGGACTTCAACTTGGAAGTAAAAGACTTACTAGACGTGTCTAAGGAGAGCTTATAGGAGTTTACTGCAGAATCAGACAGAGATAATCACACAAGAGAAGCAATAACAAAACTCTTGGATTGGGAGTAACAGGCGAGATACAATAGAGTGGAGAGTATAAAGCAAAACTACGAGACAAGTAGCCAAATAGACAGGATCATAGAAGATGAGGCAGACTACCTAGCAGACTGAGCAGAAATGTAGGAGTCATAGATAGAGAAAAGGCGCTCCTGTTCCTGAGTGGCATCCTTATAGTTGCGAGCTACATTCTTGAGGAAATAGATAGCCTGGAGAACATTGGAGGAGGCAAAGATGAGGGTGACCTTAATAGCGGGAAGAGAACAAGAGCAAAGCATAGAGTTCTAAGCATGAATGCCCTGCTTGTAAAAGTCCTGGGTAGCATGAAAGACGGCACGAGCTGTAAAAAGACAAGTTAAAAGGAAGAAAAGCAAAGAGAAGAAGAAACATATCTTCCTTAGCAAGACTACCATCAGAACCAGTAATGGACAGAGGTGCAGAAGTAAACTGAGGAGGCAAAAGAATATCAAGAGAAAGAAGCAATGATTTAAAAAGAAGACTTACCAGAAAGTGAGAGATAGGAATAGCCCTTACAGGCAGAGCTAAAGAAGCCGGTGGAGGCATGGGTGATGAAACAGCAGGAGCAAGAGGACCACCAGTGTTGTCAACCTGCATAGGAGACTATCAAAGAGAAATAAGAGATCATCCAGATAGAGAGAGAAGGAAAAACAAACAGGAGCCTGACAAAGAAGACATTTAGCGATATTATTATATGGGGCATGCATAATAAAGATTACCTTGTTGGTATCGCTATTCAAAATGTCGGCTTCACTATCAGAAGAAGGCAGAGCCTTGACCTTGCAACACTAAGAGAAAAGAGAAAGAAATATTAGCAATTGGATCTAGAGGGAGAGAAAGGAGAAATCTGTACCTTAGAAGTACTGGACTTGCTAGTATCAGTGCTTGAGACACCACCATTACCAGGAGAAGGATTCTGCTAAGCAGATGGAATACTAGAACGAACATCAGATACCTTTAGACTCTTCTCATATTGACTTATAAAAGTCTATAACTGCTTATAAATGGGGGAATAAATGAATGAATAGTCATGGTCCTTGCGAAAGGTCTTGTAAGACTGTTTTGTCTTGTCCAAGATTTTAATATAATCAGGTTTGCTGATGGCAGTAGGATCAGAATTGAGTTAATCTAGATAGAGTCACTATTAGGAATACAATGAGAAAAAGAAGATCAAACAATAGAAACAGAAAAAGAATATTCACAGCAGGTTTGGCTAAACTGTCGATAACCATCTTGAGAGAACCAAGAGTGGTCTCATGACAAGCGTAGCGTTGGCTACAATGGAAAACGTTGGAGACGGCATCGGATAGCTCCAAGAAGGCATTATGAGTTTGGCATCGGATAGCTTCAAGAAGGCATTATGAGTTTCACCAGTTACCGAGAAAGCCATAGATGTGAGAAGTAAAGATGACGAAGGAATAGAGTGACTTGAAAACAGGGAGTAGTTATATAGATAAAGGCAACCATGACCCTGCATACAGAAAGGCCCTAGAAAGCGATGGAACATACTGGAAGATTAGTGGAGCGATACCTAAGAAAGGAAAAAAGAAAGATCAGTAATTAAATTCAAAGAAAGAAAGGAAATCACTGGAAAATATGACATATATGGACTAGAGAAAACAAGAAGCTTCTAGAGACAAGGGCAAACGCTCTAGAGAGATGATGAGGATATTTTTTTTTTCATAGTAGGGGGGAGGAAAAGTCAAGCCAAATAGAGACATAAGGAGAAAGGATAATCAGACTTGGAGGATTTTTTTGCGAAATCACACTATATTTAGCAGTGATCAGAGTAATGACATGAAATACAGAAATAGGGAACTCACGTATTATATAAAGCAAAAAATTATTACAGCAGAGATATATATATATATAAATAAAAATAAGAGATACAAAAAGAATAAAAAAATAAACAAAAAGATATATCTAAAGAGAGAAAATAAAATAGAAAACTCAAGCCCGACCTTTACCCTTATGAGAATAGCGATTGCGAAAATCTTGCATGTCTTGGAGAACTTGCGCATGTCGCTCATCAAATGTGAGTAGATTGGGAAGGTCACCACTGAAATCAGAAAGGGCAATGCTCTCGCAGAATAAGTGGACAAATGCAAAATAAGCATCGAATAGTCATGCAGTGGCAGCTTGAGAGGTGGGATTGCAAGCAGACTGAGCAGCTGTGAAAAGTGCATCCCTAGATGTCATGACTTGGCAAAACGGCTAAGTCATTATTTATATTTCTTTTCTTTTCTTTTTCTTTTTCTTTGGACTTACAACTATAAGGTGGAGTGTGGGAAAGTATCACGTGACTTTGTCACAATGTCACAATGGTGTGACAGATGGTCATAGATGGTCACGTCACAGTCACAAGGTGTCACATGACTAAAGTAACATGAGGACCATGGGAGAATAAGTGCATAGCCATAGTAGTAAAGTGTATAAGTAGGTAGAGAAATGAGCGAGAACTCCATCGAGTTCTCTTTG
>Ga0153963_1000174_pt1 | contig 10150 bp, 11 predicted proteins | sample TSFL047MetaG_FD_104692 | JGI IMG/M metagenome (GOLD analysis project Ga0153963, IMG submission 104692) | Attine ant fungus gardens microbial communities from Florida, USA - TSFL047 MetaG | ecosystem: Host-associated > Fungi > Mycelium > Unclassified | place: USA: Florida, Withalacochee...
TCGGCACTTCTCAATTGTCTGTCACTTCCTTCCTTATAGAGTTATCTCAATTCAATTCCACTTATACGGCATCATCTCTACTTCTGTATGTATATATATTGCTTATCTAATCTTCTTTTATAGAATTAATTGTTGATCCTTCTTTCTGTTTTTCCATGACGACTACTTCTTTTGAACTCATTATTCTGTCCCCCTTTTCTTTTCCATTCTTTCTTCTCTACTATCACTTGCTCTATGTCTTCCCTGGCTGTCCTCCAACAACGTCTCTTTGAGCTTCATAGGATGAGTCCCTCTGCTGATAGAGATGCTCAGATAGCCGTTCTCTTTTCTGATTTACACCGGCTTATGCAACCGCCCTCGTCTCTTATACCTGCTCCTGTTGCTACTATGTTTTTTCCTGTGGAGGCTCCTGCCCCCATACCAATCTATTCTAATGTTTTATCTTGACCAGTTCCAGCCAGTTTTCCTCCCACTCCTGTGTCGCCTAGGGCAGGGCCTCTATTGTCTTCCCCTTCTTCTACTGTCGCACCCATTGATCTCGCCTTAAGGCCAGGTCCTGAAGAGTTGGCTCCAATTCTGCCTGCTCTCCCCAGTCCTACTTTTCCCTCGACAGTTCTTACCCTTTCGAGTCCTGCCAATGGTGCATTTCTTTATTTCTCTTCTAATTTTCTGTTTTTCTAATTGTTCTGTTCACAGGGGTTCTAGTTGCGATTACAACTCCTGCTCCCATGCCTATTTCTGCTTCTTCTACTCTGCCTCCTGCAGAGCTTCTAGCTATTGAATCTCCAAAGTCTTAATGACACCCCATTGCGATGCAAGCGGGTGTTTCTCCGTCTTGTTCATCCAGACCAAAACCGCGTCCTCGTCCTGTCCCTCGACGTTCTCTTCCTTCTTCTGATCTAGTTTCTCCTCCTAGGTCATCTGTGGCTGCTCCTTCTGAAGCTGCCAAGTCTGGTACTGCCTCTGACAGTACCATACTTCCTCCTTTTCCCAAACTAAAGCCTAAGCCCTATAAACCCCACGTTTCTTCTAAAGCACCAATCCCTGCTCCATCTAGAGCCTCTTTACCTCTTTGCAAGAAACGCCGCATCTGCGAATCCAGTTCTTCTTCTAAATCTAAAGGCAAAGTTTGCCTTTCTCCTGGTTGACCCTCATCTCAAAGTAAGTCCTTTCTTTTTACTTCGGTTTCTTTCTAGAGCTAAATTCCATCTTCTTTTCTTTCAGCTCATGACATTGCCTCCCTTTATGGCATGTCTGCGGGTCACCCCCTTTTAGAAATGGTCCCTGCACTATTTACGTCTCCTTCTCGTGAAGATCTAGTGTGTTTTTTCGTTTCAAATTTCTCTCTAGAGTCAGTTTTCTGACCTATTCTTCTCTCTAGGGTCCTGCCGGGTATCTTAAGTGTCTGACTTGTCTCTCTTCCAGCACTGAGGAGTGCCATCCCCGGCCTTCTGTCCCCTGTTCCAACCGTACTGCTGCCACTGTGCTCCGTTATAATCTCATTGAAGCTTCTCAAGCATGTGCTTGTTGTGACTCCACCCACATGCCGCACTGTACTCATCAGCAACCGGCCTCTTCTTGGCAATTTTGGGCAGAACAAACTCGCGTGCCCAGCTTTACAAGCAGTCAGTGTACATCTTCTCCTCTTTGTTTCCATCTTTTTCCTTTTTTCTAATTCTCTCTCTAGACATCATGTCCCGTCTTCATGCCCTTATGGCTTCTTGGAACTGTGTCAGTTCTGCCCACGACACTCTCAGTGCCACCCTAGCCACTTATCAGAATCAAGTGTCTGAGTTTACCGAGGAGCTCCTCATCTCGCAGGAGTATTTCTCTCATGATCCTGACTATTGGGTCTCTAGTGGTCTGGTTGATTCTACTGAGTTTAGGGATGCTCATTTTGCAGCCGCTCAGTCTGCTTGCAATCCCAGGACTGGACTTTCCTCTCAAGCTGCTGCTGCATGACTATTCGATGCTCATTTCGCATTTGTCTGCTCATTTCATGAGGGCATTGCCCTTTCTGATTTCAGTGGTGACCTTCCCGATCCTCTCACATTTGATGAGCAGCATGCGCAAGTTCTCCAAGATATACACAATCTCCGCGATTGCCATTCTCATAAGGGTAAAGGTCGGGCTTGAGTTTACTGTTTTATTTTCTCTTTCTAGATACATCTTTTTGTCTGTTTTTCTGTTTTTTCCTGTATCTATTATTTTTATTTATATATATATATCTCTGCTGTGATGATTTTCTGCTTTATGTAACGTGTGAGTTCTCTATTTCTGTATTTCATATCGTTACTCTGATCACTGCTAAATATAGCATGATTTCGCAAAAAAATCCTCCAAGTCCGATTATCCTTTTCTCCTTATATCTTTATTCGGCTTGACTTTTCCTTCCCCCCATTATGGAAAAAAGGTGTCCTCACCATCTCTCTAGAACGTTCTCCCTTTGTCTCTAGAAGCTTCTTGCTTCCTCTCGTCTGTATGCATCATATTTTCCAGTGATTTCCTTTCTTTCTTTCAATTTAATTACTGATCTTTCTCTTTTCCTTTCTTAGATGTCGCTCCGCTAACCTTCCAGTATGTCCTATCGCTTTCTAGGGCCTTTCTGCATGTGGGGTCGAGGTCGCCTTCATCTATATAACCGCTCTCTGTTTTCGAATCACTCTATTTCTTCATCATCTTTACTTCTCACATCTATGGCTTCCTCGGTAACTGGTGAAACTCATAACACCTTCTTGGAGCTATCCAATGCTGTCTCCAATGTTTTCCATTGTAGCCAACACTATGCTTGTCATGAGACCACTCTTGGTTCTCTTAAGATGGCTATCGACAGTTTAGCCAAACCCACTGTGAGTATTCTTTTTCCATTTCTATTATTTGATCTTCTTTTTCTCATTGTATTCTTAATAGTGACTCTATCTAGATCGACTCAATTCTGATCCTACTGCCATCGGCAAACCCAATTATATCAAAATCTTGGGCAAGACAAAACGGTCTTACGAGACCTTTTGCAAGGATCATGACCATTTATTCATTTATCCCCCCATTTATAAGCAGTTACAGACTTTTATAAGTCAATATGAGAAGAGTCTAAAGGTATCTGATGTTTGTTCTAGTATCCCATCTGCTCTGCAGGATCCTCCCCCTGGTAATGGTGGTGTCTCGAGTACCAATACTGGCCAGTCCAGTACTTCCAAGGTATGGATTTCTCCTTTTTCTCCTTTCTAGATCCAATTGCTAATATTTCTTTCTTTTTTCTCTTAGCATCACAAGGTCAAGGCTCCGCCTCCTTCTGATAGTGATACCGATGAGGTAACCTTTATCATGCATGCCCCGTATAATAATATCGCTAAATGTCTTCTTTGTCAGACTTCTGTTCATTTTTCCTTCTCTCTTTATCTGGATGATCTCTCATTTCTCTTTGACAGTCTCCTATACAGGTTAACGATACCGGTGGTCCTTCTGCTCCTGCTGTTTCGCCACCCATGCCTCCACTGCCTTCTTTAGCTCTGCCTGCAGAGGCTGTTTCTATCTCTTACTTTCTGGTAAGTCTTTTCTCTAGATCATTGCCTCTTCTTCTTGACATTCTTCTGTCTCCTCAGTTTGCTTCTGCACCTCCATCCATTGCTGGTTCTGACAGCAGTCTTGCTAAGGAAGGTACGTTTCTTTCTTTCTTTGTTTTTCTTCTTTCTAACTTGTCTTTTTACAGCTCGCACTGTCTTTCACGCTACCCAGAACTTTTACAAGCAAGGCATCTGTACTCAGAACTTCACACTTCGCTCTTGTTCTCTTTCCGCTATTGAGGTCACTCTCATCTTTGCCTCTTCCAACGTCCTCCAGGCTATCTACTCCCTCGAGAATGCAGCTCGCAACTATAAGGATGCCACTGAGGAACAGGAGTGCCTTTTCTCTATCTACAACTCCCGCATTTCTGCTCGGTCTGCTAGGTAGTCTGTCCCGTCTTCTGTGATCTTGTCTGCTTGTCTACTTGTCTCGTAGTTTTTGCTTTATACTCTCCACTCAATTGTATCTCATCTGTTACTCCCAATCCAAGAGTTTTGTTGCTGTTTCTCTTGTGTAATTATCTCTGTCTGATTCTGCAGCAAGCTCCAGTAGGCCCTCCTCAGACGCATCTAGTAAGTCTTTTACTTCCGAGTTAAAGTTTAGTTTCTTCCTAGAGAGATATAATAGTACTCTAAAGGCTGCTACTCTGTTCTGCCATACTGAACCGTCAAGTTCAGCTAAGATATAAGTGCCTCCTTGTAATTTTCTCACAACTACCATAGGTCCTAGATATCTTGGTTTCATTTTTCTATCTGCCGACATTTCTATAGCCGAATTCTTTACCAAAACCAGACTTCCTGGCCCTAGATTGAACTCCTCTATCTTATGTTGCAGATCTCTCTCTAATTGTAAAGTTCTTCTAATTTTCTCTTTAGTCACTTTCTCTCTCATTTCTTCTACATGAGCCACATGTTTAGCTAAGGCCATTGCTTGTAATCCTATTAGCTCCTCCCTAGAGAGCATTCTCTCTGGATATTTGACTAACCATGTTGCTTCTATTATGTCCAAAGGTATGGTCAGATGTGCACCTGTCACCATAAAGTATGGTGAACACCCTGTCCCTTTTCTTACTGTAATTCTATTTGCCTATATTACATGGTGTAAGTACCAAGCCCACTTTCTAACATCTCCCTTTGTTGCTTTGTATAGCATCTGTCTGAGATCCTAATGCGGTCTTTTGACTATACCATTTGCTTGTGAGTTATAAGGAGAAATTGCCATTCCTTTTATTCTGTACTTCTCTTCTAGCCACTTCACGGCTTTCTTAAATAGGGCTCCATTGTCAGTAACTATTTTTACTAGACTTCCCCATCTACATATAATATCTTCAAATAGCCATTGTTCTATAGATCTAGCATTCTCTTTCTTTAGAGCTTTAGCTTCTATCCAGGACGACAGTCCACATCTCCCATGTACTATATATTTACAGCCATTTGAAGGCGGATTCATATGTACTGTATCTGTGTGCAAAACTTGGAAGATTGACGGTGTATGTGTCACTACTGGTGGTAGTTCCAGAGCCCTTCTTTGTCTAACTTGACACATGTGGCAGGTTCTAACATACCACACGGCATCTTCTTCTATTTCTGGCCACCAGAATCTCTGCTGAAGCAATTTATTAGTAGCGTAGCCGCCTCAGTGTCCCATCTCATCATAGCACGACTTTAACAGTCTCATCCGGTCTTCTTCAGCCACAACCAATTGTAGACTGTTATTTCCGGCATTCTTCTTATACAATCTCCCATCTCCTTTATCTAACCAATAATGAGAAGCTGCTCTTATTAAGCTAGCCTGTTCCACTGTTAGCTTTTCAAAAGATCTCTTACTCTTGGTTGCCAATAGCTCTCTTATCTGTTTTATTCTCTTATCTATTCTTTTTGCATGATTGCTTCTTCTATTATCATCATACTCTTCCTAACCATTCTCTAGATCCTGTTTAGGCTCTTCACTAGTAGTTTCTAAGAAGATATCTCCCATCTTGTTAGTACTATCTCTGCTACTATCCTCCACTAGTCCTTTTTCTAACTCCAATAAAGACCCTTTTTCTATACTTTCATAAAAGAATCCCTCTCTAGAGTCGATTTCCTTATAGAATTCCTCTAATTCCAATGGATCCAAGCTTGTGGGGTCTTCTTTCCTCATCACTATATCTCCTGCCCTATTATTGGTACCATCTTTAAAATCTTCTTCTTGTGGATCTCCTGGATACCATTTCCTTCTAGACAGACCATCCGGTCCAAATGTCTTTCCTTTCTTGTGTATAATCTCAAAGAAGAAATGAGTTCGTATATAATCTACCCATCTATTTATAGTGGCATTTGGCATCTTCCTTGGGTTGTTCAACATTCCTATTAAATATTTGGCATCTGTTTCTACTATAAAATTTCTATATCCTCTAAATAAATATATCTCCTGTTCTAAAGCTCGCCTCAGTCCACATAGTTCCCTCTTTGGCTGAGAATATCTCTGCTGTCATGGATCCATCAGTAGAGAGTTAAACTTTACATAATGGATCTTTCTAGGATCTTCTTTGTCTCTCTGGTATATATAATACCCTACAGCTCTCCACGACGTATCCACTGCTAAGACTAGTGGCTGTTCACTCGGGAACTTTGGATTTCTCATGTGAAAACAGTCTTCTATAAGGATCTTAAGGTCTTGTTGTGCCTTCTGTTGTATTGGTCCCCATTCAAATGGAACACCTTTCTTAACTATCTCATATAAGGGTGCCGCTACCGTCACAAAGTTGGGTATATGATTTCTACATTGTACTGCCGTTCCTAGGAAGGCTCTTATATCAGTAGTGTCCTCACAAGGTCCCCAGTGCAATATCTTTCCAATTGCGTTGCTAGTTAGCTTCCTTCCTTCATATGAACACTCAAATCCTACTATAGTGATATGATCACTACATATCGTTGTCTTAGGACCTGAGAAGGTCCCTCCAGCATGCTTTATTCTCTGCAATATTCTATTAACATTTCCTAGATGCTCAAACACGAACTTTCTAATTCTTGGATTTCGATCTAGAGTCTCTACTCTGCCTCCTGGTAGCTCGTACCTAGTCTTAGGACCTCTAATTGGCACATCATCAATGTAAGGCAATGTATACTTGGGTATTTCTTCCCTCAATATATATGTCATATCGTCATGAAATATAGACACTGAATTAGTCCATCCCATTGGTAGAGTAACTAGTCTTAATGCTCTGAAGGGCGTCTGGAAGGTGGTTAGGTCCCTAGAATGCTCTGCAAGTACTCTCTCATCGTATCCTACATATAAATCTAATATTCCACTACAGGCTCTTTCTGCAAAGTGCATAGCCAACTCTTTGATCGCTGGCGGCAATCTTGAATGTGCTATCATCACTCTGTTCAGTGGCTCTAGACTATGCACTATTCTCAAGCTCTTGCCGTCCTTTTTTATTACATAGAACCATCTAGACCAATAGAACGAGTTTGACGGTTCATAAACCCCTACATCTATCTTCCTCTTAATCATCTTGGATACTTCTTCATGAATAGCCGGGGGAATTCTGAAAGGCTTTTCCACCCATGGAATATGTGCAACTGTCGGTATCTCTACTGGTGGAAAGTACTCTTCTTTAAATTTCCCTCTCTTTGCATCATCCCATGCAAAGACTTCGTTCTGTTCTCTTATTAGCCAGTGCATTAATTTTCTCTCTTCTGGCCACAAGAATCCTTCCTCATGAGCCATATCCAACTTCTCTTTTCTCTCTAAAGTGTAATGTCCTCTAGGTTCAAACTCTGGTGGATGTTCTGGTAACTTAGGTATTTCTTGTAGAGGATCACCCACTATTTCCCTTGTAATTCTAAATCTTTCTGGCAGAGTCCCAAGTATCAGCTTTACTTTCAAGGCTACTGGCTTGTACTTCTTTGCAAAGCAACTCGCGACTTCCTCCTCTATTTCCTCTAGATTACCTGCTTCCTCTTCCACAGCTATCCAGCAATGATGAAGGGTGTCAGGTCTCCTTATTTCCTGCATTATTTGTTCTAAAAGTATCGCTTCCTCTTTTCCTAAGGTCGGCTTACTTTTCTCTAGATACAATAGTCTCAACTTATCCATGCTCAGCATATTTTCTGTTATTGGCAGAACCTCACTGATGAAAGGCCTTCCATCTCGATCTAATTCGATTATACAGAAAACCTCTCCTCTGGGGAACATCTCAGATTCCTCAAGGTTCACTAAAAATTTGCCAAGTTCTCCATCTTCCATAGCAATTCCCCTCTTTTATATGTCGGTATGGCTACCTTAGTTCCAGTATTTGGACAGGTAATACACACTGTCTGATCTCCTTCCTTATCATTTACAATTCTACTCTCTGTTATAGTGTCAAATGGCCGCCCCAATAATACTGTATAAGGTACTGCGTCCATTACATGTACCTGCAAGAGTACTGTCACCTCTCCTAGAGTGAACGGTACATTTCTTGCCAGTCCGCATGTTCTAGATAGCAACCCATTTGCACTCTGCATCTGAATACTAAGACTAGGATCCCAACTTACTTTATTAGCAGTGGCTACCTTCTTGGTCATCGAGACTATCTGTGAGCCACTATCCAATAACACTTCTTCTTCCCCAATGCCATTTATTACAGCTGGTACTACTCTTAGGTGAGCTATATCTGGTGCCACTCTCTTTTCTTCATTTCCTTCTTCCTCTATTGCAAATATCTGACAACTATGCTCTTCTGGACTTAATTTCTCTAAAAACTGTAAGACTGGATCAGCCACAGCCCAAACCTTCATGACTTCGCCATTTTCTATCTCAATGACTTCCTGCTGCTTTTCTGAATTCTCTAGACTGTTAACCGACACCACTTTCTTTTGTGGCTGGTTGTCTTCCTTTTCTGGACCCTTGTCCTCTCTAGATTCATCCTTATTCGAGCATTTACTTGTCAAGATTTCTTTTAAAGCTGCTCGCAACTTCGGTGCCACAGCCCATAATTCTTTAGGGGTCACTTTCATTTCCCCTTCCAACATCCTATTTAATATCTCCTCAGCCTTAACTCCTTCCTCAATTGGCGCTCTATTCTTTACTGGCATGTCCCTCCAAGGAAATTGTCTGAAATATTTAGCTGGGAGTGGTGGAACATCGACTACCGGCACCTGTGTGGGCACCTTTTAATAAGGGAACTCGTGGTTTTGACTTGTAGTCAACATTCTAGATCTACTACAAGTCCCAGTTTCTGCTCTTCCCAGTGAGGATTCTTCCTCATTTTGATTCTGTCTATTTACCTCTGAAGTCTTCTCACTCCGAAAGCGAACCTGTCTTTCGAATGGTGGTCTCTTCATTGGTGTCTCTAAAAACCTGATTTCTTTCTAGGAGCCGAGTCCTGCCTCATCTGAACGTACTCTACTACCATTCTTCGCAAAAAGGACTCCATGCTCTCTTCTTCTAACTCTGGTGTCGGCTTCCTTTCTAGACTCATTTTCTGCAACATGACCTCTAGGCTACCGACTTTCTTTCTTAAGTGGGACAGTTCTTCTAACCGTCCATGCTCTCTAGATGGGGCCTCCATCTGTCTCCTTACTAGTTGGGATAACACCATGACCCCTCCTGTGTCCGGTTCTTGATCCCATACACTGCAGGTTTCTAATTCTGGATCTCCCCACATCATCACTGCTATCGACAATGGCAGGTGTTTCCTTACACAGTCCTTGATGGACATATTATGCTCTATTGGTATCGGTTCTCCATTTGCGAACCTCACCATGAATTTATCTACCAATATTAATCCTTTTTTCTCATCTTCTGTCTTCTTAGGGCAAAACAAAAACAAGTGGTCTGTTTCAAAACAATAGAAGCACTTCCTCGGAGATCTAGCTAGCCCCATTTGCGGTGGTCCCTGCCCGTACCTCATTAGGAATCCTTCTACTTCTTTTGTTGTCGGTGCCGACGTCTGTCCTTGCAAGTATATCAGTGTCTTTATACTATCTAAAGCCCCCTGTACACTCTTCTCATGGTGCTCTCGCGATCTCTCTTGTTTTTCATATAGTGTCTTTAATACATTTATATTCTGTTGCAAGGCCTCTACATCTGGATGCGCCTTGACTTTTCTCACTGACTCTTCTTTACTATAATACACTGGTCCTCTAGTATCCAGGTCCACTTTTCCATTCCTAGATAATATCACTGGTGTATGTTTCAATGCCCGCGCTATTGTTTTTCTACTGACTAACTCTATGGCTTTCTGTATTACATGATCTAGATTGTAGGGATCCTCAATGCAGCTTCTTCCTTGTGTATCTACCTTAAGTGTTCCCTGTATGCTTAATCTAGAATTAAGCGCATCTTGAAAGGCGCTATCTAATGTTTTAACAAAAAGCTCCATAAGCTCTCTGTTTCCTGTCACTGCCGGTGGTCTAAGACACTTCTGAGCAATGTACATGAACCTCCTCTTGAAGCTCATGAGTCGCTTCTCCTTTAATAAATTGATCCCGGTATTCTCTCTACATAATTTTCTTAGGTTATCCATACTACCCTGTTCTTCAGTAGTTAGTTCTGGATATTCAGTCTTAAGTCTCTCTAGAAACCGATTCCAAGACCCAGCTTCATATTCTTCGAA
>Ga0153963_1000175_pt1 | contig 10148 bp, 14 predicted proteins | sample TSFL047MetaG_FD_104692 | JGI IMG/M metagenome (GOLD analysis project Ga0153963, IMG submission 104692) | Attine ant fungus gardens microbial communities from Florida, USA - TSFL047 MetaG | ecosystem: Host-associated > Fungi > Mycelium > Unclassified | place: USA: Florida, Withalacochee...
ACTACCATATGTAGAACAATAGGTAGTAGCATGTGATGATCTGTCCTAGTGCACAGACCATCACTTTTCTGTATATAAGGACTTATAGTCTGAGGATTAGACCTCAGACTTAACAACATCTTTCGTTGCTTGCCTAACTCTGCTTATAAGCTCTTTGAATCTATACTCAGTTCATCACAAAACAAGTAAGTGATCTTTTGTGATAATATCTTATCTATTATATTTTAGCATCTGCTTGTAGTATACAAATACAAAATTCTCTCTTTTTTTCTTTTTTATTTATAGTGTCTATTATTACTCTAGGCAATTTTTAATATACTTACAGTCTTGTTTTACAATTTTAAGTGTCTAATATTACTCTAAATCTCTGTTACTTATTATAAAAGAATATAAATTCAAAAGATACTTTTAAGTAAAGTTTAGATAGTAACAAAAGATGTTATTAAGTCTAAGATTTAATTTTTAAACTATAGTAGTATCTTTGTACTGGAAATAACAAGAACTAAACTATATTCAGGCTGTTCTTTGTTTAAAGATAAATGAGTATTAATAGGTAATTAATTAAGTTCATGTACAAATACTAAGGACTTTATATTTTTTTGATATCAATTACCTCAAAATTGTTTTGAAATCATTCTGAGCATAATAAAGAGTACTTCTGATATTTCTAAAAGTAAAGCATTTGATTATGATAGTTTCTAAGATAATAGTAATTTGATGTATAATACTATAAAGATTACCTACTAATTATCTAGTAGCTTAGCCAATATTGATTGTCTTGAAATATATCTAGTATCAATCAAAAGGACTCTCGGGCATTATTAAAACTATAAAAAATTGATGGAGATAAGTTTAAATAAAGTTTGTAACAACATATATAACATATATATACTAATAGTTATTAGTTTGGGCTGAGTAGGGTTTTATAAAATATTGTTCTAAAAAGAAAACACTTTAAAATTAAACTTGAAAAAAGTAATTGTAGAATAATGTATCTTAGGAGTTACCTATGAAAATAAATGACTATATATTTACCTATAGAATAATGTGTTTAGAGTACAATAATCGGCCTAAGTATTGAGGTTAAAAAAGACAATCTCACCTCAGGAGTCATCTATAAAAGTAAAAACTGAAGGAGCTACTGGAGGTATCTGTAAGGGGATAGCTCTATTTCCACCCCTAAACTGCAAAGCAACACTCTAGAGCAGCCTAAGCCTGTGTTAAGGAACCACTCAGAGGCAATCACCCTTAAGCTAATGAATAGTCCCAGAAGCTAGTTTGAGATTCAAGTGGGGATATATCTACACATACTTGCTAGTATATATACTACACTAGATAGTCAGGCACACAGCACTATGGCAACTAACCTATAATCACAGAATGTCCTAGAACAACTAATAATAGGCATTGCACTGCATAACACAGACAGAAGAAGTCAGAAACAATAAAAGTGTGATACATGATCTGTCACTGGGCCATTAATAGAACAGCCTCTCAGAACTTACTAAGCACAACCCTAGATGTCTCTTTATAGCCTGTTCAAGTATTACTAAAGTAATACTTAAACACACTAGTATAGCTCCGATCACACTGATCTTGACACAAGGAATGTAAATCTAGTATATAATATAGAATATCCTTTCAAGAGCCTCATCCTAATCTCTGAGGATTCTCCTGGAGGTGAGTTGTATTATAATCACAGACTGTAATATATTTGAGAATTCTCCTGGAGTCTTGTGCCCAGTCACTCTTACAGCAGATTAGGATCCTTAAAAACAGAGCCTTGGACTATCTCAGTGGACAGCCACCTAATAGGTTGCCCTCTCTGTTATATCCAGCCCTCTGAGAAATTCTGCTCTCTAGATGTCGTTGCCTCCGAACACTCCCCAAGGCATAGCTGACGTCTTAGAATACCTGCAACACTATCTCCATGAGCTAATGGAGAGACAAAACATCTCTGAAAATATCATCAACACCACCCTGGTAGCCCTAACCACATAACTATAGCAGCTTACACAGCTAGTGGCTAATCTCCCTCCCTCTGCCCATACCAAACACATCTCCCTCGCCTGTACTATCTCCTCTAGTGTCTCTGCCCCCTGCTCTGACAGCAAGACGAATGCGTCCCAAGCTCTTCTCTTCTCTGGACTTCAGTGGAGAATATTACAATAGTCACACATTCCTGAACTCCTACTCCCTCTACATCCACCTGGCCCTAGAGCAATTCCACAACAAACAAAAGAGAATTCTCTGGGCTCTCACGTTCTTCAAAGGCAGTTGTGCTGCCAAGTAGTCTGAAAACGTATTCCATTAGGAAGCGAACACTGGCGTTTTCCCTATCCCAACATGGGAAGACTTTGAACAACAGTTCTGGGTCCACTTCTTCCCTATTAATGCAGAAGCAGACATAATCAATGCTCTGGAAGATATCTCCTACCACCAAGAAGACTAGAAAGTGGATAACTATCTGGACAGCTTTTAGACCCTGGTCTCCGATGTAGGTTATATAGATCCCTGGATACTAGTGGTAAAGTTTCGATGCGGTCTCAGGTTGGGCATCCAGAACCAGATCGCCACTATGCCATATAAACAACTGGCCAATACTGACCCCAATGCATAATACAGAGCAGCACAGAGGATCGACCAGGTACACCTCACCAATGAAGCCTTTTAGTCCGTATTGTGCTCTGCCCCCTTCGCACTGCCCAAAACCACCTCTGCCCATCCTCTACCATTGTCCATGGTAAGATTACCCCCTGTTCTATCCCTTCTGGTCACTCTGAAACCTCCGCTGTCCACTCCATCTATGGGAGTCCCTATGGACGTCAATGCAACTAGGAAGACAAGATCCCTGCCTCCGCAAGAATGTTACCGATGCGGAGATGCAAATCACTTAGTCCAAGACTATCCTCACCACATGGATGTCCATCAGCTCGTCGTAGAACAATGGGAGGAGCTGATTGAAGATTTGTTGGTGTTAAAAAATATAGTTCCGATTGAAGAGTCTTGTCCTCTAGAGAAAGAAGAGGATTTTGCGTAATGCAGCCAGCAATAAGTGCACCCTGGTTACTAGTAAATAAGTTCACTGTATTGACTATAGAAGACCCCAATACAATTGATAGTGAACTAGTAGATGCACCACCCCTCATCCTCCTGGTCCCTACTCCACTCCATAAACCCAAGTGGGAGAGGGGACTGCCCAAGCTCCTCTCAATCAGTGTCTTGGATGCACAAGAAACCTTCTTGCTCCTGTCAGTGGAAATTGGAACTACAGACACAAGTGAACTCCACTCCATCAAAGCCCTCTTGGATAGCAGAGCAACTGGAAGCTTCATTGACTGGGATTTCATCTGTTCAAAAGAGATAAACACTTGAACTCTCTCGCTAACATCCCAGTCTTCAACATCAATGGTTCCCCTAACAAGGCAGGCCAGATTTCCAAGGTCGTAAATGTACTTCTCTACTACAAAACTCACTCTAAAAGGATGCTCTTAGCTGTCTCTAGCCTTAGGAAACAGAGTCTGATCCTGGGCTACAATTGGCTTAAGGACTACAACCCCAAGGTTGACTGGGAAAAGGAAGAAGTCAAAATGACCCGTTATCCATTCCAGTATAAAAGAGGATGTGCCCAGCGGAAGGAACAGACCCACCAGAAGAGGATTGAACTCTGGGCCCTCCGATCATGTTGTGACGGACCCACACCCCTGTTCCAAGAAGAACTAGATCTTGAAGAAACGCCTCCATAAATGTACAGCCCCAATTAGGAGCTTGGAGACTGACTGTTTCTTATATGTCTCTTCCTGAAGCTTACCCAGGCTGACCTCTGAGCCACTGCTATGACCTCCCAGTGTCTCATGGAAGGAGCTAGACACAGTAAGGAGACATTCGCCACTACCAGTCTACTGTTTGCCTATATCATGGAGTTCTGATCTGTGTTCACTAAAGAGGATTTCGACATACTGCCCAAGCACTGCAAATGGGATCACACTATCGAACTGATCCCTGGAGCAGAGCCTAAGTCGTTGAAAGTCTATCCCCTGTCCTTGCTAGAACAAGCTGAGTTGGATGCCTTCTTGGAGAAAAACCTGCATACTGGACAAATCTGACCTTCTAAATCTTCCATAGCAGCTCCTGTGTTCTTCATTAAGAAGAAAGATAGTTCACTCCAGCTGGTCCAAGACTACCATGTACTGAATGCCATAACCATGAAGAACAGATACTCCCTCCCACTCGTCTCCGAACTCGTTGTCCAGCTCTGCAGAGCCAAGTACTTCACAAAACTTGACATTCAATAGGGTTTCAACAATGTGCACATCAAGCCTGGAGATGAATGGAAAGCAGCCTTCTATACTAATTGTGGCCTCTTCGAACCCCTCATAATGTTCTTTGGAATGACCAATAGTCCTGTCACTTTCCAAACTATGATGAACGACATCTTCAGAACTCTTATAGCCGAGGGGATCATAGTGGTGTACTTGGATAACATTCTGATCTTTATGAAGATGGAAGAGGAGCACGAACGAGTAGTCTGGAGGGTCTTGGAAGTACTGGCAGAACACAAGTTATTCCTTTGCCTGGAGAAGTGTAAGTTCTATCAGAAGGAAATCGAATACCTTGGACTGGTCATTTTGGAAAACAAGGTTGCAATGGACCCAGTTAAAGTCACTGGAGTCTACGATTGGCCTACCCTAGAGAACCAAACTAATGTGCAGGCTTTCATAGGCTTTGTTAACTTCTACCATCGCTTCATCCGAGATTTCTTGACCATAGCCAGACCCCTCTTCAACCTCACTCATTCTGACCAGGCCTAGAACTGGAACACCAAAGAACAGAAAGCCTTCAAATGCCTCAAGATGGCAGTGACCACTGCTCTAGTCTTGGTATCACCTCAGGACTCAGAACCCTTCTATATCGAGGCTGACAGTTTAGACTTTGCCTCTGGAGTAGTTCTTTCTCAGCAACTACCCAGAGAAGAGAAATGGTACCCGGTGGCCTTCTATAGCAAATCCCTATTTCCAGTGGAACGGAATTATGAGATCCATAACAAGGAGATGCTCGCTATTATCCGTGCACTGGAGGAATAGAGGCATTTCTTGAAAGGAGTCTGGCACCCAGTAGAGATCTGGACGGACCGCAAGAACCTGGAATACTTCATAATAGCTAAGAAACTCAACCGTTGCCAGGCTCATTGGTCCCTGTGCTTAGTCTACTTCAACTTCAAGTTGATCCACTACCCAGGATGTTCTATAGGGAAGCCAGATATGTTATCACAGAGACTGGACCATAGCAAGAGAGCCTCTGACAACAAAGACATGATCCTCCTACAACTGGAGCTCTTGGCAATCCAAGCTCTCGAAGAAGTTCAGTTGGAAGGACCAGAGAAAGACATCCTTAAAGAAATTCATCAAGGGAACCAGAAAGGCGACCAGGAAGAGCCAGTGGCAAAAACAGCAAGAGAACTCCAGCAAGCATCTAGTAAGATAATTTGTTCCACAGAATAGTCGGAAGATGAAGAAGTACTCCAGTTCAGAGACAAGATCTATGTTCCCCGGAATACGGACTTATAAAGGCAAGTGGTCTCCCTATGCCATGACACAAAGGTTGCTGGACACCCCAGACACTAGAAAACACTAGAGTTACTCTCTAGGGATTACTGGTGGCCTCAAATGTCTAGGTACATTGAACAGTACGTCAGCATCTGTGACCTCTGCCTCAGAATGAAACTGATAAGGCAGGCACTGGTAGGTAAATTGCACCCTCTCTGGATCCCGGACTCGCGATGGGATACGCTTAGTATGGATTTTATTGTGGAACTTCCCCTCTCCTCCAGGCACAATACAGTAATGACAGTGGTAGATTCAGTGTCAAAACAAGCATACTTCATTCCAATGCACACGATGGTGATGGCGGAAGAAGCAGCCAGGCTCTTCCTGTATCAAGTCTGGAAACTCCACAGCCTTCCAACATGCATAGTCCCAGACCGCGGACCCCAGTTTATAGTTCATTTCACCAGAAAACTTTACTATCTGCTAGGAATAAAGTTGGCGTCTTCTATAGCCTGGCATCCTCAAACTAATGGACAGATGGAGTACGTCAACCAGGAGTTAGACTAGTACCTCTGGCTCTTTGTGAACAAGTAGCAAGATGATTGGTATGATCTCTTACCCCTGGCAGAGTTCCAGCATAATAATCATGCCCACTCCACTACTTAACAGCCTCCATTCCTGCTCAATACTAAAAGACTTCCTCATATGGGCTTCGAACCCCGACAGAACCCCCTGGTCTGGAGACAGTTAATAAATTCATGGAGAGGATAAGAACAGTAATTGAAGAAGCAAAATCTGCGATCCGCAAGGTATAGGACGACATGAAAAGATACTATGACCGACGAAGAACTCTGGCTCTGGTGTTCAACCCCAGTGATAAGGTCTTCTATGACGCATTGAACATCCAGACTACATGCCCTTTGCAGAAGCTCTCACATCAACGACTTGGCCCCTTCGTAGTAGAACAGTAAATTGGACCTATGGCCTATCGCTTAAAACTGCCACACTGGATAAAACAACTTCACCCAGTGTTCAACATAGTAAAGCTTACTCTGGCTCCAGATGACCTGATTACAGGACAGAAAACAACAGATCACCCACTGCCCATAATCATTGATGGCGAAGCAGAGTGGGAAGTAGAGGAGATACTTGATAGTCGTTGGTACTGGAAAAGATTCTAGTATCTTATTAAGTGGAAAGGATACAGCTGTGAACATAATTCCTGGGAGTCTGCCTCTGAAGTCTCTGCTCCAAAACTGACAGCGGAGTTCCACCACAAACACCCTGATGCTCTAAGACACATCTGGTATGTGGAGTTTGACAACATTTTTCACTCTAAGTCCATTGCTCCAAGACATAGCAATCTTGAAGGGGGGGTGAATATAAGAGAACAGCTCTATTTCCACCCTGGAACCACATAATGATCTCCAGAGCAACTTAAGCCTGTTCAAGTATTACTAAAGTAATACTTAAATACACTAGTATAGCTCTAATCACACTGACCCTGACACAAAGAATGTAAACCTAGTATATAATATAGAATATCCCTTCAGGAGCCTCATCCTAATCTCTGAGAATTCTCCTAGAGATGAGTTATATCATAATCACAGACTGTAATATATCTGAGGATTCTCCTGGAGTCTTGTGCCTAGTTGCTCTTACAGCCGTCCAATAGGTTGCCTTCCCCTGCCATACCCAGCCCTCCAAAAAATCCGCTCTCTAGATGTCATTGCCCTTGGATATCCCCTAAGGCGTTTTGTCCCCTCCGCACTGCCCAAAACCATCTCCACCTGACCCTTACCTTTGTCTGTGGCAAGATTGCCTCCCATTCTGCCTCTTCTGGTCACTCTAAAACCTCTGCTGCCCACTCTATCTATGGGAATTCCTATAGACGTCGATGCGACTAGGAAGACAAGATCTCTGCCTCTGCGAGGATGTTACCAATACAGAGACACAAATCACTTAGTCCGAGACTGTTCTCATCACATAGACATCTGTCAGTTTACCACAGAATAACAGGAGGAGCTGATTGAAGATTTATTAGCATTGAAAGATGTAGTTCCGATTGAAGAGTCTTATCCCCCAGAAAAGGAAGAGGATTTTGCATAGTGTGACCAGCAATAAGTATATCCCGGTTGCCAGTAAATAAGTTCACTGTATTGACTATAGAAAACCCCAATACAATTGACAGTGAACTAGTAGATGCACCATCTCTCACCCCCCTGGTCTTAGCTCCACTCTGTAAACCCAAGTGGGAGAGGAGACTGCCCAAGCTCCTCTCAATCAGTGCCTTGGATACACAAGAAACTTCCTTACTCCTGTCAGTGAAAATCAGAACTATGGACACAAGTGAACTCCACTCCGTCAAAGCCTTTTTGGACAGTGGAGTAACTAGAAGCTTCATTGACAGGGACTTTGTCTGTTCAAAAGGAATAAACACTTAGACCCTCTCACACAACATTCCAGTTTTCAATGTCGATAGTTCCTCCAACAAGATAGGATAGATCTCTGAGGTTGTAAACATGCTTCTCTATTACAAGACTCACTCCGAAAGAATACTTTTGGCCGTCTCCAGACTTGGGAAACAGAGTCTGATCCTAGGCTACAACTGGCTCAAGGACCACAACTCCAAGGTTGACTGGGAAAAAGGAAAAGTCGAAATGATCCGTTGCCCTCTCCAGTATAAAGAAAGATGCATTCTATGGAAGAAACAGACCCACCAGAAGAGGACTGAACTCCGAGCCCTTCAATTATGTCATGATGGACCCATGCCTCTTTTCCAAAAAGAGCTAGAGCTCGAAGAAACGCCTTCGCAAACATGTAGCCCTGACTGGGGGCTCAGAGACTGATTGTTCCTTACACATATTTTCCTGGAGCTTACTGAGGTCGACTTCTAAGCCACAGCTATAACCTCCCAATGTCTCGCAAAGGAAGCCAGATGCAGTAAGGAGACACTTGCTGCTACCACTCCATTGCCCACCTATATCACAGAGTTCCAATCTGTGTTTGCTAAGAAGGACTTTGACATACTGCCAGAGCACTGCAAATGGGATCACGCTATTAAACTGATCCCTGGAGCAGAACCTAAGTCATCGAAAGTCTATTCCTTATCTCCATTGGAACAGGCTAAGCTAAACGCTTTCTTAGAGGAAAACTTGTGTACTGGATAAATCTGACCTTTCAAATCTCCTATAGCAGCCCCTGTGTTCTTCATTAAGAAAAAAGATAGTTTGCTCTAGCTGGTCCAAGACTATCGTGTGCTGAACACTGTAACCATCAAGAACAAATACCCCATCCCCCTCATCTCTGAACTTGTCTTCCAGCTCTGCAAAGCCAAGTACTTCATAAAACTTGATGTCCAATGGGGTTTCAACAATGTATGCATCAAGCCTAGAGATAAATGGAAGGCAGCCTTCCACACCAATCACAGCCTCTTTGAACCCCTCGTGATGTTCTTTGGAGTGACCAACAGCCCTGCTACCTCTCAAACTATGATGAACGACATTTTCAGAACCCTCATAGCTGAAGAGATCATAGTAGTATACTTGGACGATATTCTGATCTTTACAAGGATAGAAGAGGAGCACAAATGAGCAGTCTGGAAGGTCTTGGAAGTACTGGCAGAACACAAGTTATTCTTTTGCCCAAAGAAATGTGAGTTCTATCAGAAGGAAATTGAATACCTTGGACTGGTCATCTTGGAAAATAAGATTGCGATGGACCCAGTTAAAGTCACTGGAATCCGTGATTAGCCCATTCCAGAGAACCAGACTAATATGCAGGCTTTCATAGGCTTTGTCAACTTCTACCATCACTTTATCCAAGATTTCTCAACCATAGCCAGACCTCTCTTTGACCTCACGCGTTCTGACTGAGCTTGGAACTGGGATACCAAAGAATAGGAAGCCTTTGAATGTCTTAAGATAGTGGTGACCACTGCTCTGGTCTTGGTATCACCCCAGGACTCAGAACCCTTTCATATTGAGGCTGACAGTTCAGACTTTGCCTCTGGAGCTGTCCTTTCTCAGCAACTACCTGGAGAAGAGAAGTGGTACCTAGTGGTCTTTTACAGCAAGTCCCTGTCTCCGGTGGAGTACAATTACGAGATTCACGACAAGGAGATGCTCACTATCATCCATGCACTGGAAGAGTGGAGGTATTTCTTAGAGGGAGCCCAATATCCAGTAAAGGTCTGGACAGACTACAAGAACCTAGAGTACTTTATGACAGCTAAGAAACTCAACTATCGCCAGGCTTGCTGGTCCCTGTACTTAGTCTGCTTCGACTTCAAGTTGATCTACTGTCTAGGACATTACATAGGGAAGCCTGACATGTTATCACGGAGGCCAGACCATGGCAAGAGAGCCTCCAGTAACAAAGATGTAGTCCTTCTACAACCAGAGCTCTTGGTAATCCGAGCTCTCAAAGGAGTCCAGATGGAGGGACTGGAGCAAGACATCCTGAGAGAAATTTGTCAAGGGAACCAGAGAGGTGTCACAAACTTCATTTGGCCATATCTCCATCAATTCTCCATCGATTCTCACGGTCTCAATGGCTACGGAAAGCCCTTGAAAAGACCTTTCGATCGATACCAGTCACGTC
>Ga0153963_1000176_pt1 | contig 10140 bp, 5 predicted proteins | sample TSFL047MetaG_FD_104692 | JGI IMG/M metagenome (GOLD analysis project Ga0153963, IMG submission 104692) | Attine ant fungus gardens microbial communities from Florida, USA - TSFL047 MetaG | ecosystem: Host-associated > Fungi > Mycelium > Unclassified | place: USA: Florida, Withalacochee...
GGAATAATCTACAATATATACTAAAATGCCCTTGCATTCCATTCTTTGGTAACCAGGGGCTGCACAATGAAATTATGTTGGGAGGCAACGGAGGGCGCTCTGGGGTCATGTGTGAGGGGTCCCTTTACACGGGTGCTACTTCTCTTCTCTGGATAGTCACTGGAAGAGGACAGCTCCAGAGGCGAAATCCAAACTGTCAGCCTCAATGTGGAAGGGTTCTGAGTCCTGGGGCGATGCCAAGACCAGAGCAGTAGTCACCGCCATCTTGAGAGGTTTGAAAGCTTCCTGTTCTTTGGTATCCCAGTTCCAGGTTTTGTCGGAACGAGTGAGGTCGAAGAGGGGTCTAGCTATGGTTGAGAAATCCTGGATAAAGCGATGGTAGAAATTAACTGAAGCCTATGAAAGCCTACACGTCAGTCTGGTTCTCTAGAGTAGGCCAATTGCAGACTCCGGCGACTTTCATGGGGTCCATCGCAACTTTGTTCTCCGAAATAACCAATCCGAGATATTCAATTTACCTCCAGTAGAACTCACATTTCTCTGGGCAAAGGAATAACTTGTGCTTTGCTAGTATCTCCAGAACCCTCTGAACTGCTTGTTCATGCTCCTTTTCCATCTTCATAAAGATTAAAATGTCGTCTAAGTATACTATGACGATCTCTTCAGCTATGACGGTTCAGAAGACCTTGTTCATCATGGTTTGGAAGGTAGTGGGGCTGTTGGTCATTCCAAAGAACATCATGAGAGGTTCGAAGAGGCCACAATTGGTGCAGAAGGCTGCTTTCCATTTATCTCTAGGCTTGATGCATATATTATTGAAGCCCCAGCAGACGTTGAGTTTTGTGAAGTATTTAGCTCTACAGAGTTGAGAGACGAGTTCGGAGATAAGGGGGAGAGAATATCTGTTTTTGACGGTCACAGCGTTCAGCGTGTAATAGTCTTGGACTAGCCAGAGTGAACCATCTTTCTTCTTAATGAAGAACACGGGAGCTACGATAGAGGATTTGGAAGGTCAGATTTGTCTAGTATAGAGGTTTTCCTCCAGAAAAGCATCCAACTCCTCTTGCTCTAATAGAGACAGGAGATAGACCTTTAGTGACTTAGGCTCTGCTCTGGAGGTTAGTTCGATCGTGTGATCCCATTTGCGGTGCTCTGGCAGTATGTCGAAGTCCTCCTTAGCGAATACAGATCAAAACTCTGTGACATAGGTAGGTAGTTGAGCAGTGGTAGCCTGTGTTTCCACACTGTGTCTGGCTCCTTCCATGAGGTGCTGGGAGGTCGTAGCCATCGCTTGGAGGTCGACCTGGGCAGGCTCTAGAAGCAGACGTGTAAGGAACAACTGGTCTCTGGGCTCCCAACCAGGGTAGTACGTTTGCAGGGGCAATTCCTTAAGCTCTAGCTCTTTTTGGAACAAGGGTGTGGGTCCGTCGTGACACAGTTGGAGAGCTCAGAGTTCAACCCTCTTCTGGCAGGTCTGTTCCTTCCACAGGGCGCGTCCTCCTTTACACCGGAGCAGACAACGGGTCATCTTGACTTCTCCCTTTTCCTAGTCAATCTTGGGGTTGTGGTTCTTGAGCTAGTTGTAGCCTAGTATTAGACTCTGTTTCCCAAGTCTGGAGACGGCCAAGAACATCCTTTCAAAGTAAGCCTTATAGTGGAGAACTACATCCACAACCTCGGAAATCTGCCCTGCCTCGTTAGGAGAACCGTCGACATTAAAGACTGGGATGTTGCACGAGAGGGTCCAAGTGTTCATCCCTCCCAAACAAACAAAATCTCTGTTAATGAGGCTTCTGGTGGCTCCGCAGTCCAAGAGAGCTTTGATGGAGTAGAGTTTGCTCATGGCTGTAGTTCTGATTTCCACTGGTAGGAGTAAAGAAGTTCTGCACGCGTCCAATGCGCTGATCGAGAGGAGCTTGGGCAGCCTTTTCTCCTACTTGGGTCTACGGAACGGAGCTAGGACTAGAGGGGTGAGGGGCGGTGCGTCTATTAGTTCACTGTCAATTGTATTGGGATCCTGTATTGGGATCCTCTATAGTCAATACAGTGAACTTATTTACTAGCGACCAGGATACATTTATCGCCAGCTGCCCTATGCAAAATTCTCTTCTTCCAGAGGGCAAGTTTCTTCTACTGGAACTGCATCTTTCAATGCCAACAGATTCTTCATCAACTCCTCCTATTGCTCCGAGGTGAATTGACAGACATCCATGTGGTGGGGATAGTCTTGGACTAGATGGTTTGCATCTCCGCATCAGTAACATCCTTGCGGAGACAAGGACTTTGTCCTCCTACTTGCGTTGACGTTCATAGGGATTCCCACTAACAGAGTGGGTGGCAGAGGTTTCAGAGTAACCAGAAGGGGCAGAGTGAGGGGTAGTCTTACTACAGACAAAGGTAGTGGTCAAGTGGAGGGGGCAGAGCACGACACAGACTGGAAGACCTCATTGGCGAGGCACACTTAGTTGATCCTCCGTGCTGCTCTATACTATGCGTCGGGATCAGTGTCGGCGGGTCTTCTGTATGGCATGGTGGCAATTTGGTTCTGAATGCCCAACTTAAGACCTCGTCAAAACTTCACTACTAGTGTCCAGGGATCCATGTAACCTGCGTCGGAGACTAGGGTCTGGAAATTATTCAGATAGTCATCTACTGTCTGACCTCCTTGGTGGTAGGAGGTTCCTTCCAGGGTGTTGATTATGTCTGCTTCTGCATTCACAGAGAAGAAGTGAACCTGGAATTGCTGTTCAAAGTCCCCCCAGGTTTGTATGGGGAAAACGCTAGTGTCTGTTTCCTGATGGAAGACGTTCTTGGACCACTTGGCAGTACGACTACCCTTGAAAAACGTAAGAGCCCAGAGAATTTTTTCCTATTTGTTGCAGAACTGTTCCAGGACTAGACATATGTAGAGGGAGCAGGAGTTTAAGAATGCATGGCTGTTGTGACGTTCTCTGCTGAAGTCCAGAGAAGAAAAGAGTTTAAGACGTATTTGTCATGCCGTTGGAGGAGATAGTACAGGCGAGGGAGGTGTGTTTGGTACTGCTGGAAGGGTGGGGTTAGCCACTAATTGTGTAAGCTGTTGTAGCTGTGCAGTCAGGGCTGCCAGGGTGGTATTGATGTTATTTTCAGAGACATGTTGTCTCTCCATGAGTTCCTGAAGATGGTACTATAGGTATCCTAAGGCATTGGCTATGCCTTGAGGGGTATCCAGAGGCAACGACATCTGGAGAACAGAATTTTTGGAGGGCTGGGTATGACAGAGGAGAGCTATCTATCAGGTGGCTGTCTACTGGAATAGTCCAAGGCTTCATTTTTAAAGATCCTAATCTGCTATAAAGGTGACTGGGCACAAGACTCCAGGAAAATCCTCAGTTGATATTACAAATTGTAATTATGATATAACTCACCTCCAGGAGAATCCTCAGAGATTAGGATAAAACTCTTGGAGGGATCTTTTACATTATATACTAGTTTTATATTCCTTAATGTCAGGGTCAGCAGAATTGGAGCTAAACTAGTGTGTTACTAGTTAAACAGGCTAAGATCGCTCCAGAGTGTCATTATGCTATTTAGAGATAGAAATAGAGGTGTCCCCTTACAGTTATCCAGGCTAAGTTGTTACACTTCTGGGCCTTACTACACTTAATCAAGCCCTCATCTACACTTCCATACCAAATCTTGTGACTATGATATAGTCTGAGTTAATAATTAGCTAAGCTTTTCAAGTCTGCTACTCTATAGAAGATTGTCCAAGCAATTATTGCATTTTGTCTCTTGACCAAGTAGAATATAAAGTCTAGTTTTCTTAATAACCCAACTACTTCACTTAGAACTCAGAAAAGTACTATAAAACAACTCTTGAGCCCTTAAGATAGCAGTAGGTATCAAGATTCCATTACTCTCTCTCTCAAACTTTCTGAGTGTTATATTAAAAATACAAACTGATAAGACTCAATTAAAAATAAATAGAAAAAAAGACTTTTTCTTTTTCCAGTTTTCTTTACTTGTCTTCTCTATAACATTGCTATGTAAACATGACAGATATTATCTCTTTATTCTCTGTGCTCACTAGACATGACTATATGATCCTACTCCACCTTTATACTTTACTTTTGTCTGATATCCCCTAATCTCTAAACTAGCTTTTTTCTACTCCAAATACAATCTAAAAATATATACCAGTGTGTACAAATATTATCAATATGTTTATTGTACAATAGTGTATTTGCTTCTTAACTAAGTCTAATAGTAATGGGATCACTAGTCACCGATAGACTTTTGATCTATTGTCTTGGTATTAGATTAGTTTAAGTTTACTCTAAATTGAAATTATATTGTCAAAGATATCTTTGAACCTTTGAGTTTTAGAGTATTAATATTAATAGTTTCTGAGAAACCTGATACTAGCTCATTAGTCTTGTCTCCCAAGGTATATGCTATTCTAGTATATGGCAGTTCAGCAACTACCTAGTGAAAATACTCAATCTTAGATTTAAATTATGGCTAGAGCTTGTAAAAGATCTTTAGAGTAGGTTCTAATAGTGAAATCCAGGGTGTTAACATTAAGCTGTAAAGGCTTAGAGTTCACCCTAGTGTAAAGACTTAGTTGAGATAACTTAGCCTCACTTCTTATTTGAGTTGATAAGGAGAACTTGATGAAGTTTCTGTTAGATTTTCTATACTACTTATACAACTACTACATGGTCTGTATACTGTTTTCCCACACTTATCATGTGATCTATTATGTGACATCATGTGATATTACCCTGTGACTTCCTATCATGTGACCATGACTATATGATACTTGTATCATAACACTTTCTCACACTCTCTTCTGTGTAGTAAGTCCAAAAAAAAAAAAAAAAAAAATATAAATAATGTTTTAGCTGTTTTGCCAAGTCATAACACCTAGGTGGATGTTTAAAAAGAACTCGATAAAGTTCTCCATTATATTGTGTATATTATTTATACTATTTCTATATAGTCTATACCCTAAAGTCCTGCAATTACATGTTTTTCTGGAATATTCTATAATTATCTGATATGATCATGTGATATGGTTTACCTAATTTTCCCATGCTATTTATAGTTTAATTCCAATATATATCTTGAGGTTATGAATCAACTATTCAAAAGTATAGGAAGTTATTTCCTTTTTGGGGCTTTTATAATACAAGGGTATAATTTTGTCAAGGACGGAATTCTGGAGGAAGGAGATATAATGTGATAGTTAGAAACCACACTCCGTTCTGGGGTAATGTACAATGTTGGAGAGGGATATACTTAGCGATGATAGAAAGAAGACTCTAGTGAACTGTCAAGGACGTTGGAGTGGAGAACAACTTGTTGAATGACCTTGGCTTCAACTTATATGTTGCGCCCTGGTCTCCGGTCATGAGGTTAGTCGCGTATTTTGGAGTAATGGAAATCGTTAAAACAGAGGTCCTAAGTAGGTAAACTGAGGAGTCGGAGATGCGATTAGGACTAATTGACATTAATTTACAGACTGAGGAATTATACTGTAACTACTCAGTACTTATAGGAAGTCCGGAATAGGAGAAGAGTAGTCTACTACGCTATTCTACTATTATTAATTTTAGAAGAATAATTAGGAGAAATAAATTATATAATTATCATATTTCTGGAATATGACAAATTTGTATTCTATACTACATTTTCACAAAAAATTTGCTAGTGGCATAATATCTTTTCTTTATTACAAATGATTGCTCTTAATTATCTTCTTAAGGCTAGTTATGTGGTTTGAGATTTATTCTATTTTTGTTTATTTTTCATATCTCAGGTTTTAGGCTCTCTGACTATGCAATCTCTTTTAGAATTGCTTCTAGACATAACATTTATTTAGTTATGACTTATCATTATTTGTTTGTTTAAATGTTTTCAGAACATTTACTTTTGGTATTAATCTTGAAATAGGTATTGTTTTGACTATGATTTACTTAGTAAACATGACTAATTATTTGGTTATTCTAAATTTATCACAAATGGTTACTTTATTGCAGTTGTGCTATAAACCAGTAGTTATATACTATATAGTTTACCACTATATCAAAAAGACAATGTTAATAAGGCTATTTATTAATGAGAGTTTAGTTATTTATGTAGTTCATTTGAACAGGTATTTTATTATACTTCTATGACACTATTTAGTAGTCACTTTTTTATAATACACTTACTGATTTATAATTATAAATACTAAAGTTCCAAAGGACTTAAAAGCAAAGTTTAGATAGTAACCAAAGATATTGTTAAGTCTAAGGTCTAATCCTTAGACAAAAAGTCTTTATATATAAAATTGTAATAGTGTCATAACTTGGCAAAACAACTAAGTTAATATTTATATCTCTTTTCTTTTTCTTTTCTTTAGACTTACTATATAAGAAAGAGTATAGAAAAGTATTACATGACCAGGTCATAAGTCACAGTCACAAAAAAACATGTGACATTACATGAGGTAGTCACATAATGACTGCAGAAAAGTAGTACACAGACTAGGTAGTAATTATATAAGTAGTGTACAAGAAATAAATAAGAACTCTATTAAGTTTTTCTTGTTAACTTAGACTTAAAGTAGATTTAAGTCACCTTAGTTAAAGTCTTACAGATAGAACACATTACATGCTACTATTTATTGTTCTATATATAGTGATGTCTTTGTACTTAAAATAGTAATAATTTAACCATATAGAGTGTCATATGACAGAAAATACCCATTTAATAATATAATTTCTTTTATATTTTATATTATTACTAGTTTTTCACTTCTAAACTTCTGTTGTCTACTCCTATAGGATCACGATGTAAACTAGTTACTGGTACTCCTCCTATTCCGGACTTAGTATAAGTGCTCCAGTAGTTGTATCCTAGTTCCTTAGTTTGTAAATTAAAGTCATTTACATCTTTAATATCTATCTCCACTCCTATCAATCTATATACCACTCCTCTCCTGCACTCCTGACAACAATTCTGTCCTCCTGAAATATGCAACCATATATGTGATAGCAGATTGAGGCACAGCGCACGAGCTGAGGCCAAGGTTGTTCCCCCACTTTTGTTGTCAACTCCCTTCCACTCCAGAGTAATTCCGCTTCCACTTCACACATTCTTGACATAGAGACTGTCCTTTGTTTTAAGAAAAGGTAGGTAATTGTTATGCTTTGTGACCTTGTAATACATGCTGCATACATGTACTAAACTCCTGCCTTACTTAATCAAGGCTTAGGTCATAGCTCCATTTCCCTGAGCTGCTCTGAGGTACTTAAATACCTTATAGTTAGTTAGTTTTGTTCTTTCTTAGGAAAACTCATTTTTTGTCCTTACTTTATTTGTTCCTCTCAATTCTATTCATTGAAATACTGCAAGGGGAGAGTGTAGGAGAGGACACAACTTTTAGTTGAGGCCACCCCCAACAGAGAAAACTCAGAAGTCTATTCTGACAGTAATTATTTATGGGTAACTTAATCAAGTTTATGTACAAACATTGAGGACTTTATATCTCTGCTGATACTGATTACCTTGAGGTCTTTTTAGGCTCATTTTAAGCAATATAGAGAGAGCTTCTTCTGTACTTAGAAGTAAAGTATTAATCATGGCAGTTCTCAAGATATTGGTGATTTAATAAATGGTACTATAGTGGTTATCTACTAATTTATCTGATATCTCAGCCAATATTGATTGTCTTAAGATATAACTGGCATTGATCAAAAGGTCTCTTTAAGAGCTTTCTGAAGTCATTAAGACCATAAAAACTGTCAAAGAATTGATGAAGATAGGTCTGAATAAAGTTTGTAACAAGATTATTATTTCTTTTTGTGCTTGTTATCCTGTCTGGCCTTAATTGGGTCTGTCTTTTCTTTTGTATCCCAAAATACATTTCTGGTTTCTTGTAGCTTAATCTGCAAAAATGTCCAAGTTATTAACACAAATCTAGTATTTTATTTGCTAGAGTATTATTTCAGCTCTTTATTCAAATTTCTAAACTGATTCTTTATTCTCTATATGTCTATAGTATCTGATCTATTAAGAGGTTTTCATAGTATATTATCAAATCTTTGTCTTTTTCTATTTGCTCACTTTTTTTTTTTTATCTTAAACAGAGCCATTATTTATTCTTATTTTTTAATATTATATTTTCTTTCCAGTTCATTATTTTCTGTCTGTAATGCATATAGCCTCCAGGTTACTAAGATAGCATCTCATCAATCAATTTTCTAATTAATCTTTTTCTAGATTCTTATTTTTTAAAACATTGTTTTTTTAACATTTCAAACATAGAACTTATTTGCTAATGCATTCTTTTGCTTAGCTATGACTAACTTAAAGTTAACCTGTTAACAATTACTAGTACCAAGATACTAACTATATTATTTATTGTTATTACAGAGTTCTAAGGTTATTTTGTAACTATTGTATTAAAACTTCAGCTTGGTACCCTAGTGCTCACAGTTCTGACTATGTTGCTTTGGGCTTTAGTATTATACTAATTCTATTCATTTTATAAAAATGCATATTCTTGTTTTTCTCTGTTGTATATATATCTCAATATATCTGCTTTTATATTTTGATTAGATTTTATTATTATTCAACTACTTCTTTAGTTTTTGTAATGCTAATATTGCAATTTTGTTTTTTTGTATGTCTCTTGTAGCTGCTAAGAAGGTTTTTAGCTTCCTAATTAATAATGCTTTTTCTTAAGAAAATCTCTTCTTACTATATACAAGTTTTTATGAAATTATATCTGGGCTATTCTAGATTACTATTACATTATCTCACAATTGAATTCTAGACCTGCTCTACTGCTAGCTTTGCAAAGTATATTTAATTTCTAATTTCTTTTTCAAATTCTAATTTTCTACCAACTAATGTTTCTTGAATAACATGTCATACTCTTTGTAATCATTATTTTTTTTACTACTTTCATTATCACTTAACAACTTCATATTTATAAGACTTTAGCCAAGACAACTTAAATTTACTCTAAGTCCAAGTTGACAAGGAGAACTCAATAGAGTTCTTATTTATTTCTTGTATACTACTTATACAACTACTACATGGCCTGTACACTATTTTCCCACACTCTTATGTGACTTGATCATATGCTGATAAAGGAGCAGTTGGCTTAATTCCGGCTTTAGAGTTAGCTAGTCTAATATACTTTGTATAGGATATATTTTGATAGAAATAGGATACTTGCCCTCTAGAACTAGCAATATACTAGTAATGGACTTAAACAAATAGGCCATTAATTACAAATAAGTATTGATGGTATCAGATCAGTTATATTTAGATAAATGACATCTAGAACGTGACTTAGAGATTTAGAACTGTAATTGGAGCTTACTAACACTTGATAGGTAACTAAGCGTCACAAACTTTATTCGGCCATATCTCCACCAATTCTTCAACGATTCTCACAGTCTCAACAGCTATGAAAAGCCCTTGAAAAGACCTTTCAATTGATACCAGTCACGCCTTGAAGCAATCAGTATTGGCCGAGATATTAGGCAGATCAACTAGTAACTACTATGGTACTGTTTATTAAATCGCCAATATCTTGGAAACCGCCATGATCTAGGCTTCTGTTTTAGGCTTAGCAGAAGCCCTTTTTATACCCCTCAGAATGAGCCTAAAATGACTTCAAGGTGATCAGTATCTGTGGAGATATGAAGGCCTCAATATTTGCACATGGATTTTATTAATTACCTATAGATAGTCATCTGTTCTTTTCTTAGAACAAAGGACAGCCTCCATATGGTTAAGTTATCACTATTTCTAACACAAAGGCACTACCATATGTAGAACAATAGGTAGTAGCATGTAATGCTCTGTCCTAGTACACAGACCATCACTTTTCTGTATATAAGAATTCATAGTCTGAGGATTAGACCTTAGACTTAACAACATCTTTTGTCACTTGTCTAACTCTGCTCATAAGCACTTTTGAATCCATATCTCAATTCATCACAAATCAAGTAAGTAACTATTTGTGATAGACGCTGAAAGGGTGCAAAAGGGAATTGCACACTGGGACAAACAAAACCATGCTGTGCTAGCTCCCAATTGCATGCTAAAGGTCCGAGAGGAGATAATCAAAGATGAAGGTTTTATAAATAATTAGAA
>Ga0153963_1000177_pt1 | contig 10125 bp, 11 predicted proteins | sample TSFL047MetaG_FD_104692 | JGI IMG/M metagenome (GOLD analysis project Ga0153963, IMG submission 104692) | Attine ant fungus gardens microbial communities from Florida, USA - TSFL047 MetaG | ecosystem: Host-associated > Fungi > Mycelium > Unclassified | place: USA: Florida, Withalacochee...
AAGATTAGACCTCAGACTTAACAACATCTCTTGTCACTGTCTAAACTTCGCATTTTTGAACCTTTCAAGATTCTAAAGCACCAATCACAAATAAGTAAGTGACCATTTATGATAGTTTATGTCCTCATGAACATCTTACAATCTTTCTTTTTCTATGGCATAAATAGCCACTGACTTCTTTTGTGGTCTAACAATGTAACCTTCATCTGGTGCTCCTACAATGAACTATAGTTCGTATGGTAGTCCTCCAGCATATAATGGTATCTTGAATCCCCTTTATACTGTTTCCAAATTTTGTTTAGATTCAATTAATCTTTTGATAATCCAATTCCAATATCTTGAGCTATTCTCTCCATTTCCACTAATGGTACAATATCTAGTAGATGGTAGAAAACAAGTGACATTGTTTGGTGCTTTGAATTGTTTTAGAAATATAACAAGATTATTGATTTCTTCAACTATTTGATTGTTGGGGTTTCTCGTTGCTGATATCATGGATTCATCATTTGATGACATAGTTGTAGATTTGTCATCAGGTGGTGGTAGGGAGGGGCATATTAAAATGACTTCTTCTTTTTCTTCTTTATTTTCTTTCAGGGAAATTGTTGGTTTGACTTATGGAAGAGAGATGAATTGATTAGTGTGAGCAAATGACTATTGTAGTCCTCAAATATGATTGTCAATTACTGGATGTCCATGGCCTTGGCATGTTGTTAATTTATTTACTAGGTTGCATTGGATACTGTGAAATTATTGGAATAAGATATCATATAAAATGAGCCTGAGTGTTTCTGCTACTTTATAGAATTATGTGGCGATATCTATGCGATATCCTTCTTCTGCAAGTAATGTTCCTGTTTCTGCATCTGCCATGGTATTGTTAATAATATCAGCCATCCTGACTAGTTCTTTTGCTTTTTCTTTAAGTCTTGCCATAGCTTCAATGGCTTAAATAATGCAATCCATTTTACTTGCCCAGTCTTTGGTTTTGTTATTGTAATGCATGATCTTGTTGTAGGTTTTCTGGTTCCAGGTAAGGGAGGTAGCAGTAGTAGAGACATTGGTAGTAGCATTTGTGAAAGAGGACATGTTTAGAAGTATTTCTCGAGTGCTGGTGTACATTTGAGATATTGAAAAATGACCTTTAGTCCTCTCTTTTATAGGTTTCATCTCGAAAGCTGTGTCCAATAGTCTTGAATTGCCTCTTTTGCATGTTCTAGATTTGTCAGAGAGCCAAACTCCATGCCAGAATTAAGCCAACTGCTCTTTGTTTAGCGTTTGACAAAGAGAACTCAATAGAGTTCCCATTGGATTTCTTACACTACTTATACAAATAGCTAACCCTAACCCTGTACTAAAGTCCCGCATTTCCGTATGAGTCACTTTTATCTTGTGCATCCATCGATAAGAAAATAAAAGAAAAAGAAAAGAAAAAGAATATTAAATAATGACTTAGCCATTTGCCAAGTTATGACAAGATTTGCTTCTACCATCTATTGGTCATGTTCATTTCCATATCCTTTCCAGTGCACTAGGAACTGAGTGTCTCTTCCTTTTTTGTGATGTTCTCTGATTTCTTCTACTTCATATTCTTCCTTCTTATTGATAATGTTAGGTGGTAGTGCTGGATCCTTGTGTTGACTTGCAAATTCTACCTTTTTGCAACATGTTAACAGGTCTTTATTGAAAACATTGTATATGGCCCATTCTTCTGGAAGCTCTAGTTTGTATGCTCCCTGTCCAATTTTTTCTTTGATTGTAAAAGGTCCATATCTTTTCTGGTCCAGTTTCTTTTCTGGTCAGTTTGTTTGAATATTCTTTGCCTCTAGCCACACTTGTTCTCTTCTCTTGTCATATTGTCTTTTTATCATGTCTTTTGTCTTTTCCATAGCTGTTCTTGCTTTTTCTCTTGTGGTTTCCATCTTCTTTAGTAATTTTTCCAAACTTGGTATCTCCATTTCTACTGTTAGATTTCCTTTCCAGGGGTGTTTTCCATAGTTCATGTAGAATGGAGAGTATTCTGTTGCTGCATGTTCCTTATTATTATACTGGAATTCTGCTATTGCTAGCTACTTTGTCCAATCGTCTTGTCTGTAGTTGGTATAGTATCTTAGGAACACTTCAACTTTTTGATTGATCCTTTTTGTTTAACCATTTGTTTGTAGATAGTAGGCTATTGACATTGCTCTTTTGATTCCTAATGCTTTGTACAGTTCTCCCATGAATATTGATGCGAATTGGGGTCCTCTGTTGCTAATGATCTTCTTTGGTATACTATGTATTTTCTATATGTCGTCCTGATATATTCTTGTTACTTCACTTGAGAAAATTGAAGTCATTGTGGCCATAAGTCTGATTATTTTTGAGAATCAGTCCACAACTACCAAAATAGCATCTTTGTCTTCTGATCTTGGCAGAGGTCCTATGATGTCAATGCTAATTTCTTCCCATGGTGTTTTTGGTATGGGTAAGAAGTGTAAAGATACTGCCTTCTTCATATGTTGTATCTTGTTCTGTTGATATTCCTAGTATTCTTGGACATATTTTCGTATATCATTGTATATTCCTGGCCACCAATAGTTTCTCTTGATTAACTCCATCATTCTGTGTTGTCCTGGATGTTCAATATCTGGTGGGTTGTGGTTGTCACTGAGTATTTTGTCTTGAAGTTGTCTGTTTCTTGGGACATAGATCTTGCTATCTATGTAGACGATTCTATTTTCTTTCTATGATTGTTCATCTTTTTTCTCCAGTTGTTTTGTTACTTCTTGTTCCCTTGTTTGGATTTTTCTGATTCATTCTTCTATTCCTTCTTCTCTTATTTGTAGATGTTCTTGCTTGAGTAGTATGATAGGTATTCCATCTTGAATTGTTGTTCGTTGTATCAATAACTCTTTTTTGAGCATCTGTATGTCTTGATTGTCTTCTTTTGTATCTACTTTCTCCCTTCTGAACAATATGTCTACTTTCATATTTGTCTTTCCTGGGATATTTCATAGGGTAAAGTTATAGTCTTAGAGTTTCAGATACTATCTTGCTTGTCAACTATTGAGTTTGTGTAGTTCTTTGAAGTATTTTAAGTTTTCATGGTCTATTCATACTTTAAATTTCTCAACTGCATCTAGTAGGTATTGTCGCTATTTGTCTAGTGCTTTGACTATTGCCAGTAGTTCTTTGTCATATATCTCGTAGTTTCTTTCTACAGGTAACATTGTTCTTGATAAGAAAGTGACTAGTTTCTATTTGCCTTCTTGTTCTTGTAAGAGAACTCCTCCAATTGCGTGTCCTGATATATCTACTTCTACCCTGAATTTTCCTTCTCTTCTGGGTAGGGCCAGTACTAGTTGTGTCGTTATTTTTTGTTTCAGCTTTTCAAATGTATTTTGTTCTTCTTCTTCCCATTTCTATTCTCCTTTGTCTTTTAGTCAATTTAATGGTACTGCAATGTGGCTGAAATCTTTGATAAATTGTCAATAGAAGTTTGCAAAGCCTAGGAAACTTTTAACATCTTTTATTTTTGTTGGTGTCTTTTATTCTTTGATTGCTTTGATCTTTTGTTCTTCCATCTATACTTCTCCATTTTTAACCTGTACTTCCAGTATGGGTATTTCCTTAGCATTAAAGTTGTATTTTGACCATTTAAAACATAGATTGTGTTTCTCTGCTATTTTGAGGAACCTAATAGTACGTTTTTCTAGTTCTTTCTCTGTTTCTACTGGAATTACAAAGTTATTCATGTAATTTGCTAGGATTCTGTAAGGGGACACTCGGAGGCATCCCAGCACACACTCATTTATAGTAAAGGAGGCATCTTAAGTTAAAGCGATGGATAACCCAGGAGCTTCAATCATTGTTGAGGTAAGGTATTCTACTGTACATCACTAGCTACTTATACTAGACTAGCCTGGTCTGTGCGCCAGTCGCTATGGCCACTGACATCAGGACAATAATAACTACACTACCAGATATAGCTATGTAGTACTATGATGGAGACCTGAACTAGAGAGAAAGGAACTATAGACTGCGGACTCCAAGGATCCATGGGAACACTAGACAATGTGAACCCTACCAGGTTATCTAAGCGATCTCAGGGTTGTCCCCTTACAGATTCCTTCATGTAGTAGTTCTCAGAATATACTTGTCATCATCTGTTGAAATGTTCCTGATGAGTTATACAGTCCAAAGTACATCACTTTTGGTTCAAATAGTCCTTTGTTTATCAAAAAGACTGTTTTCCATTTATCACCTTCTTTTATCCATATGTTGTTGTATCCCTAGATTAGGTCCAATTTGTTGAAGTATTTTGCATCTTTAAGTTTGTCAATTACTTTGTTGATCAGGGATAGTGGCATTTTGTCCTTGATTGTATGTTGATTTAGCTATCTGTAGTCTTGTGTTCTGTCTTTCTTTGGGATAAAGAAGCATAGTGCCACATATCTTAAATTTAACTCTACGATAAGTCCTGCTTTTAGTTGTTCATCTAGCCATTGACTGAGCATTTCTTCTTCTTTGAGTATCATTGGGTAGGCCTTTGCATTGAGTTCCTTTAGTGCTTCTTCCATTAGATTGATTTTGTGGTCCTATTCTTATTGATCAGGTAGTTTTTCGAATTTCTTCTTGTTAAATAAGTGCATAAATAGTTGGACATATTTTGGAAGATCTTTAGGATTTGTTGGATCAGGTTCCTTGTCTCCTCTCTTTGATTCTTTTTCTTTTTTTGGTAGTAGTCTCCTTGACCATGGGGTGAACCATATAGATTTATGTTCTGTTTTGCAGTGTCCTGGGTATCTTATAAACTATATGACTTCTTCCTTTTAGTTTACTTCTGGGTTGTATTCTACTAGCCAGTCATGTTTTAGGAATAGATCTGTTTTCTTGATTTCTGATACCATTACATCAATTTGTTCAATATGTCCATTTGAGTTGATTTCTAAGGGTACAAATTCTTTGATTGTCTTTTCTCCATTTCTTGATCCATCTGAATTGTACATATCAAATGGTTTTGGGAGTGATTTGGTGGATATCTCTTTTTCTTCAACTGTTTTCCTGGCGATGGTGGTGTTTATACATCTAAAGTCAATTAATACCTTGACCTTGAGTTTTCTTCCATCTTTTTTTCTGATTGTTAGGTATACTTTAAGTTCCCTTGAATGTTCTCTCCATTGTAGAATAACATATCGATTCTTGATGGAACTATTTATAGTAAATTGTTGTATTGTGCCTACTCTGAACCTTTTACAAAATCCTTTTGTTCTTTTTCTTCTTCCTTCTGTAAAATTCTGGTCTTTATTTGTTGAGGTGCTCTGCACCCTATGGCAATGTCCTTCTTTGCCATACTTGAAACATTCTTGTGGTTTCTTCTCCTTCTTTGGTTGTCAGCAATCTTTTGCTATATGTCCAAATTTGTTACAGCTGTGACATTTGGGTTTGTGTCCTTGTCTGTTATTCTGTTATTGTCTTATTTCCATTGGTTTGCCCATTCCTCCATAGGTTATTCCTGAACTTGTCCTGTAGTTGTAGTGGATATTGGTCCACTCGTATTCTTGTCCAACTGCTATGATTGCTATCTTCCATTGTTCTAGACTCTTTGGGACTTGAGTTGGTGAATATGCCATTATGGCTCTAATAATCTCCTTGTTTATGTTCTTCTTTAGCAAAAAATATTGTATGTTGATTGTCTGTTTGTGCTTTGCTTGCTAAAGCCATGAATTCAATAAGGAAGTCTGTAATGTGCTTCCTGTCTTGTGTGAATGTTTCAATGCATCATTTTGCATCTGTCTCTTTTGTCTTGTCACTATAGACTAGTTGTAATTCTGCCTCAAAGGCATCCCAACTTGGAATGTTGTCTTCCCTACCTATCTTGTCAAGTTTCTGTTGAGCAAATACTCCTGCAGTTCCTTCTCAGAATCTACCTAGTACTGCAATGATTTTTTCATTAGTATCTGTGACTTTGTTTGCCCTAAGGTAGAGTTTTATTGCTCTCCACCAATCTTCAAATGTTTTCTTATCTCCATTAAACTATCCAGGTTCTAGGACCATGGATTTATGGTTTACCACCTCTGTTAGTGCTGGTACTGATACCATTCTGGTTATTAGTGCTGGTGTGCCTACTTGTGTTCCAGACATATTTTGCTTTGGTTGTTCTACTAATAGTGTATTGCTTAACTCATCAAGTTCTTCTTTGTTGCCTGTTTTGTTGGCCTCTGATTTTGTCTCTTGTTTGTTCTGTTCTTTGGACTCTTCTTGGTACTCTGACCGTTTTTCACTGATATGAACTGAACTGAGTTATTCTTCAAGGTCTTCTACCTCCTGTGCTCTAATTATATGTTCAGCAGCAATCTTTGCAATATACCAATGGCTAGTCTACTAGTTTGCTGTCCTCCCAGTTGCAAGGTAAGTTGGTGACACTTTACCAAATGTTATGACTTACCAAATATTATGACCTTGAGGAGTAACTCAGGTTGCAACTTCAAGTAAAGACTTAAGGATGATATAAGAGTTGAGAAAGAAAGGAAATGATACAGTTGGTAAAGTGTAGGGAATACAAGAGAGTATCTACTGTATATATACCTATGTACCATGAGGAGTATGTGAGGAATACATATGGCAGACATGAGATTTACTGAGTAAAGAACATATCCTACCAGTGAGGCGCTAACTGAGCCACTAGATATATGAAGTAATATGAAACAAAGAGCAGTCCATGTATAGAACACCTAGAGGCAATGAGGTTAATCATTACACTACTGACTCTAAACTCTTACACTCAATAGTTCTGCATTTCATAATTCTAGAAACAGTAATGATGGAGGTAAGTACCAAGAAGTTCTCTTCTTTTCTTCATCCTGTCTCAGATACTATATTAAAATTATTACAAAGTCCTGAAACTCAAGGAATAAAATATAAAAAGGAAACTATTACTACTTTTAGGATTCTCTCAATATTTTCTTGTCCTAAGTTCTCCCAAAATCCTACTGATTATGTGTTCCTCTCTTATTTCTTTCCCATCAATGATGTGTTCCCATTATGTAAGGAAGCTAAACTCCAAGCTAGAATCAAGCCAACTGCTCTTTGTTCAGTGATTGACAAAGAGAACTCAATGGAGTTCTCGTTAGATTTTCTACACTACTTATACAACTACTGTATAGTCTGTGCACTACCTTCCCATGGTGACTCAGTCATGTGACATCACCTGACTGTGACTTGTAACTCTATGACTCTGTGACACTTAGTTATGTGATACTTTCTCACACTCTATTCTTGTGTAGTAAGTCTAGAAAAGAAAAGAAATATAAATAATGACTTAGCCATTTTGCCAAGTCATGACACTATCCCCCTCTTAAGTTTTCTTGTCCCAAGGAATTTGTTTTACAACTCATAGTATGGGTTAACCATGTTGCCCATTTTGTTGTTATCTTTTTCTGTCCACTTTTTAACTCCTGATTTTTCTTCTTCAATTTCTTCTTCCTCTGTAATCATTTCTATTTTTATTTTCCCTAATTGCTTTCCTTTCCACCATCTCCAATTCCTCTCCAATCTTCCCCAATATTCTTGGTTATATCTCTTGTCTGACCATCCATCTCACTGTAAATCTTCCTAGCAATTCTCCCTTTCTGAATGTCCCTTCCTTGTGTTCTTGTCTTGCTATATCTTCTATATCTCACCAATATTCTTTCTTGAATTCTTTGATTGCTTCTTGTGCATTCTTCAAATTATCCCTTTCTTCCCAAGTATCAGACTTTGCTGTGAATCCCTTCTAGTGTACTAGATATTTATCTTTTTCTCTCACTTATTGCTTATTCAATATCCTTTTTACTTTTCACTCTTCATTCCCCTCAATTATGACCAGAGCTGAGTTTCTTTTTCTGCCCTTTTACCTGTCCTATATATTGACGTATTTTACTAATGTTAACTACCAGATGCATTTTTACTGTATTAGGTAGTTCTAATTCTACTGCATTTGATAACACAATTTTCTTTATTCTATAAGGTCCAATGAACCTCTTCATAAGTTTCTCTGTCCTCCTTCCAACCATTTGGTACTTCAGGTTCTTAGTGCTCAACATTACCAAGTCCCTAACTTTATAATTATTTACCTCCCCTTGCCTTTTATTGGCATACTTTTTCATTTCTTCTTGTACTTTTCCTAGTACCACTTTCACTTTCTTCTGTACTTCTTTCATTTTCTCAACAAATTTCTCTATCCCCTCGTATTTCTCCTTCCTTCCCTCGAATCCCATTCTAGGGTTTTGTCTATAATTTGCCTTGAAAGGTAATGTTCTAGTACTTGAGTACATTTTGTTATTATATACAAACTCTGCCATTTCCAACCATTCTGGCCATTGTTCTTGCCTATGATCGATGAACATCCTTAAGTACTATTTTAACTCTTGGTTAACCCTCTCTGTTTGTCCATTTATCTAAGGGTAAATGCTGTCGACAATTTACTCTTAATCTCTAACTTTTTGTTCAACTCTCTCATTAACCCTGCTACAAATTGTGATCCCCTGTTTGATATGATACTTTTAGATAGACCATGTAATTTCCATACATTGTCTCTGAATAATTGTACTAGCTCCTCTGCTGATGTTTTCTCCATAGTAGGTATAAAATACACCATTTTTGTTAACCTATTGACTACTACTAAGATCAAATCATATCCCTGAGCTAAAGGCAGCTTAGTGATAAAGTCTGCCAATATATGTGTCCAAGGTTTTTCTAGAATAAAGTTAGGCATTAATTTGCTGGCTAGTTGCTCTGTGTGATTTTTATTTTGCTGGCAGGTGTCACATCCCTCTAGATACCACTGAAAGGGTGCAAAAGAGAATTGCACACTGGGACAAACAAAATAATGATGTGCTAGCTCCCAGTTGTATACTAAAGGTCTGAGAGGAGATAATCAAAAATGAAGGTTTATAAATAATTAGAAAAGTAGAATTATACATAGATCCAATAAAGTATATATGGGTTACTGTAAAATAAATGTAAGATCTCTCTATATTGTTGTCACATAGCCTCTCTAAGGTATCAACCTTTATATACCATAGCTAGACTCAACTGGAAAATACAATTAATTGATTACTCATGGACCCTCTACACTCAGTTGCCCCCTTGTCTGCACCCCCAATACTGAACCTTATGGGTATGATGTAATCCAAGTGTGCACATAGCCAAACTTTTTTAGTCTGCTGTCCTCTACAAAGCCTGCTTGAGTTGCATCTGCTATTCCTCTCTAGATCGAGTTCTGGGTATATTTTGTGTTCTTCTCAAGACATCCCCCTTATCCCAGTCTTCTTACTCTCAATAGATCTGCATTCACAATTCCAAAGGCAATATAGATGGAGGTAGGAGTCAAGAGGTTCTTCTTTGATCCAACTACACTTTAGATACTATATTAATGTTATTACAAAGCCCTGAAACTCAAGAATTAAAATATAAAAAGGAAACTATTACTACTTTTAGAATTCCCTCAACTCCTTTCTATCCTAAGGTCTCCCAAAATCCCACTGATGACATGGCCCTCTTCTGTCTTTATAATGATGCATCCCCTCACTAAGTTCTTCCCATCAAAGATGATGTGTCTTCATCACCACTTCCTTCTAGAATATTCTTCTGTCTTCCCCTATTATGCTCTTGATGCTACTTTGTAATTTGGACTTTGTTGATTACCTGTTAAACAGTTAGCAAGTTCCTATAAATGTCTAGTATCTCCAAGTCATGTTCTAAAGGTTATTTATCTAAATATAATTGATCTGATGCCATCAATGCTTATTTACAAGTACAAAGTCTATCTGTCACAAACTTCATTCGGCCATATCTCCACCAATTCTTCGACGATTCCCACGGTCTTAAAGCCAGCTTAAAGCCCTTAAGAAGACCTTTCGATCAATGCCAGTCACATCTTGAGGCGATCAATATTGGTCAAGATATTAAGCAGATCAACTGGTAACTACTATGTTACCGTTTATTAAATTGCTAATATCTTGGAAACTGCTGTGATTTATGCTTTGGTTCTAGGCTCAGCAGAAGCCTTCTTCATAATGCTCAGAATGAGCCTAGAACAACCTCAAGGCAATTAATATTAGTGGAGATATGAAGACCTCAATGTTTGCACATGGACTTCAT
>Ga0153963_1000186_pt1 | contig 9903 bp, 6 predicted proteins | sample TSFL047MetaG_FD_104692 | JGI IMG/M metagenome (GOLD analysis project Ga0153963, IMG submission 104692) | Attine ant fungus gardens microbial communities from Florida, USA - TSFL047 MetaG | ecosystem: Host-associated > Fungi > Mycelium > Unclassified | place: USA: Florida, Withalacochee | collected...
AATGATGAGCTGGCATTGTTTGTACATGTTATATCCCTCTCACACATTTATTTAGGTTGAATTATGAAAAGAAGAGAATTGTGATAATTGAATATTTCATCAACAAATGTTTAAATAAGGAGAGAAAAGAGAAAGTCAGTCATTAATTTCTTCCAAAGTTTTCTCAATTTATTTGAATTTTTCAAGAGAGTATGTGAAGAAAGCTGCTTGGTCAGTTCTGAGTCAGCAGCTATTATCCCATGTTCAGTCTCGCGTACATAGTAGATTATACCAAGATGACAAATCAAAAGTCTATCAGTGACTAGTAATCCTATTACTGCTGGACTCAGTCAGGAAGTAGACATGCTATTGGACTATAATCATATTACTGATGCTTGAACATACTGGTATATGTTTCTAGATTGTATTTAGAGTAGAAGAAAGCCAGTTTAGAGATCAGGGGACAATGGGTAGAAGAGAAATATGGAGATAGAGCAGGATTACATAGTCATGTCTAGAAGGTAACATTTATTATGGCTACATAGCAATGTTATGGAGAAAAGACATATGAAAGAGTGGTAGAATAAAAAGTTTCTTTTTCTATTTTTTTCAATTGAGTTTTCTTAACATTTGTAATATTCTAATATATTTCTCAGAGTAGAAATTAGTAGAGAAGAGTCTCCTTGGCCCTTGCTTTCATCTTGGAAGCTCTTGAAGTTATAAATGTGATTCTTTTAAGTATGTAAGAAATGATCTTGTTGAGAGGTTGAGTTAGTAAATGTTTTCTATCATATACTCTATTCTTTTAAGAGACAAGATGCAGCAGTCACTTGGGTAGCCTTCTATAGAGTAGCAGGTCTGAAAAGCCTAGCTAATCATTGACTCAGATTATATCACATCTATAAGGTTTGGTATGAGAATGTAGATAAGAGCTTAATTGAGTGTGGTAAGGCCCATAAGTAATTTACTAACTATTCTACTAGTGAGCTTGTTATAGTGTGTAAAGGTAGACACCTTAGGGACACCATGTAAGAAGGATCTAGATCAAACCCACTATTATTTTGTTTATTTTTACATTACAAATAAGCTGTGCTTCTACATTTTAATTTCTTTCTGATATCCCCACTTTCTCCTTTTCTCCACAAACTCTTTAGCATGCAATTGGGAACTGTTACTACCCATTTGTACTTGCTTGTCACAGTAAAAATCCCTTTTGCCCCTTTCACTAGACAGCTATTTAGGCAAAATAAATGGTATTTTATTCATTATAACTATTAAAATCAGCTTAAGAGATGAGTCTAACCTTTAGAAATAACCACTAGATGCCCTATCATGGACTCATATATACTGCTTGAGTAGTAGAGTAGTGGCTGTGACCACTGCTACAAATACCTTATAAGAACTGCATAGATAGTTTCATATTAGATTTATACCAGGACTTTCTCTAGAAATTGTCCTTGAAAGTAGAAAGAACCTTAGAAGACTTATTTTTAGCCAAATGATATCAAGTATTGACAAGCCATTGCTTATTTATAATTCTAGGTTACCATTAGATTAGAGCTATCATTGTTAATAGCTAATTATAGTAAGAACAAGAAAAACAAGTTGTCATGAAGGTTATATTGCAAATGCAATAAAAGAAAGATAGAACTTGAAGGAGAAAAAAGATATAGAAGAGATAGTAGGAAAGCTAGGGAAGTTAGGAAGGAAGGTTTGAGAAAGATAATATGCTTAAGAACAAGATAACTCAAGATCACTGCCTCTTTTTATAGCCTCTCAAAAGGCTCAAGAGCCACTTATTGTGTAGAGTAGGATTCTAGGAGTAGGGTTAAAGGAGTAGGAAGTGGTTATTCAGTATTCAAAAGAGATAACATTTCGTTATTCTGGCTTTGCTATCTTTGGAAATTTAGAAGTTTTCTTTGTCTCATTTTTGTTGTTGTATCACTGCTTTGTAATCCTAATAAAATACTCTAGGGCACAGAGGAGAAATTGACAAATCACACCCCCATTATCTCTTTTTGTTGCTCTAGAGCTTAACAGCTATTTGAGTGATTGAGTCTCTTATTTTCTTAAACTATCAAAAATCTTCCCTTAGATGGGAATTCAAGGCTCAGTGGACTTGGGTATTCACTTATGCTAGGAGTTAACAGCTCACTACATGTTTTTGGAGTAGGCTTCTAGTTGTACAGTTAGCTGAAGTAGAGCTTACATGAAGGTACAGGAGTTCTAGACTAAGTAAGGGTAGTAGTATCATGGTATAAGACAAACATGTGCCTTAGAGATCCTATTATAGTAAGATTAACCTTGAGTAGATTTATTAAAAATACTATTTCAATTTCTCTTGGTTATTTTGAGTTTCTTCTCCTTTATTTCCTTCTATACAAGCTCTCTTTCCTATTTGATAATATTCCCAGTACCTACTTGTTTAGTACACAATTGTGAAATATTTTAGAGATTTTATTTCTTTTACTTGAATCTACTATTATTTGTGATCAATTCTCTTTGACCCCCATCATTATCTAGTATAAGACTATTGATGTCTGAATGGACTAACTATCAAAAATAAATATACTCTTCTACTCATCTAAGAGTTGATTGACAAGGTCAAAGGAGCACAGTACTTTACAAAACTTGATATCAGATGGGGCTACAATAATATGAGGATCAAAGAGGGTAATGAGTGGAAAGCAGTATTCAGAACCAATAGAGAACTCTTTGAACCATTGGTAATGTACTTTGGCTTGTGCAACTCTCCAGCAACCTTTCAACTGATGATGAATACCTTATTCTGAGATCTTGTTAACCAAGGGAAGGTGATTATCTATATGGATAATATCCTAATCTTCTTGAAGACCTTGGAAGAACACTCTGGAGTTGTAAAGAAGGTTCTTAGAATCTTAAGTAACAACAAATTATTAATTCAAACAAAAAAATATCATTTCCACTAAATAAAAATTGACTATCTAGGGGTGATAATCTCAAAGAATAGTGTTAAAGTTGACCCTATCAAGATCAAAAAAGTTGCTGAATAGCCAGAACCTAAAGAAAAGTAAGAAGTATGACAATTTCTAGGCTTTTGCAACTTTTACAAATGCTTTACTTGGAGATTTGCCAAGGTTACTAAACCTCTAACAAAGCTAATAGGAAAGATAGAATGGAAATGGAAAACAGAAGAGAGAGGTGCCTTTGAAAAGCTAATAAATTAATAACATCTACTTTATTCTCACAATATCTGATGCCAACCACAAGCTGTATATGGAAGTTAATACTTCAGGATATGCTATTGGAGGAGTCTTGTCTCAACAACAACCTAATAAATCATAGAGACCTATCTCATTTATTTTCCAATCACTAAGCAAAACAGAGAAAAAGTATGAGATCTATGATTGTGAGTTGCTGGCAGTAATGACAAGGCTAAAATAATGGTGCCCATACCTCATGGGAACAAAGCAAGTTGAAATCTAGACAGTCATAAAAACTTAGAATACTTTAGACAGCTTTAAACTAGTAACAGGCTCAATGGCTATCTGAGCTCTAGAACTATGACTTCATAAGCCAAGAAGTACAATAAAAAAGGTTGATACACTATCTTGCCATTCCAACCATGATTCTAGAAGAGATGACAATAAGGAAAAAATAACATTAATCCAGAAATGTTTTGATCAATTTATCTAGCAGATAGAAAAGTAATATGAAAGGAAATAGAAAAAGCAGAAGAGTTTGTTGAAAAGGAGATGAGAGTAGCAGTAGAGAGTAGAAATGAGGAATGGAAAAAAAAAGAAAAAGTGATAACCTAGAAGAAAAGAGTCTATGTTCCAAACTCAGTGATACTTTGAGAAGAGATTCTTTGGTTACACTATGATCAAGAACTTGCTAGGCATCCTGAATATACCAAAACTCATGAACTTATTACACAAAATTATTGGTGGCCAAGGATGATAGAGAATATTAAGAGATATATTGCTAGTTGTGAAAGTTATCAAACCAACAAACCAGACTAATAAAAGAAAAAAAATTACCTTTATTCTGATGAAGTCCTAACCCAGCCATGGGATATTATCAGTGTTGATCTGGTAGGACTGCTACCAATCTTGTCTGGCTATAATGGAGTCATAGTAGTAGTCAATTGTTTCTTCAAAATGGCAAGATATATCCCAATTAATATAGAAATTTTATCAAGAGGTATTGCCCAAAAACTATGAAAGAAGATATTCAAGAATATAGGACTATCTCAAAAGGTTATCAGTGATTAAGGACCTTAGTTTGTTTCCGACTTTATGAAAGAGTTGTATTTATAGCTAGAAATTAAACAAAATCCCTCTATTGCCTATCATTCATAGACTGATAGCCAAACTAAGTGAGTAAATCAAGAGTTAGAACAATATCTTTGCCTTTATATTAGTTACAGGCAGAATGACTAGACAAAATGGCTGCTACTTGCTGAGTTTGCATATAACAACTAGAGCTACTCAAGTATAGAATAATCTCTTTTCTTTGTCAATCTAAGAAGGTACCCAAATACAGGCAATGAGGTCAAGGGGACAAAAGAAAAGGTCCCAACAGTAGATGAATTTCTAGAGGGAATAAGAGAGATAAAACAAAAAGTAAAAAAGGCTTTGAAGAAAACTAATAAGATAATAAAAAGAAAATTTGATAGAAAAAAAAGAAGTAAGTGAAAATATAGAGCAAGAGAACTAGTATGGGTTAATAGATTCAATCTAAGTAATAGTTGTCCATCAAAGAAATAAAAGGACTAGACTATTTTCAGTTGTGAGAAAAGTAGATGAGTTGTTATATGAACTATAAATTTCCAAAACATGGAAAAACCTCTATTCAGTTATTAATAAATCATGATTGAAACCATATGTTAGACCCACCTTTGACTAATAGCAAGAATAGTCTAATACAAACTTGAAACTTATAGAGGGCTCAGAACAGTTGCAAGAGGTTAAAGAAATACTAGACTTTTAATGGAGAGAGAACCAGTTACAGTATCTCATTAAGTGGAGAGAATAGCCATTGGAAAAGATGATCTGGGAATATTATTCAGATGTTTGTGAAGAGGCTAATAAGGCTTGTTATAACTTTTACCATAAATATTCCAATGTACTACGCATGTCCACAATCAGTATTCTAGTAAATGTATACACTAATATTGCAAGGACACAATTCTAGAAGAGAGGTAATATAACAAATATTAGCTATCTATAGGTAACTTACAAGTCATGTGACTCTCATTGTATAGTAGTAACATAGCTTAGTAGATTTTTAGCTTCAAGTTAGTATACACATATCTATCAATTTTCTAACACAGGATTAATAGTTTTGTAACAACATGTCTCATTAAATATAGCAAACACTAGGCTATTCTAGATTCTCTAATGTTCCTAATTCTTTTCACCTTCAAATATGGTCAAAAGAAGTCATAGAAAGAATTGCTCTTTTTTTGATGGTGACACAAAGTTATATTTTTCCAATTATCTTGGCTATTATCTTGGAATGCTAAAGCCAAGTCATAGCATTCCAGGTATAGTGCTGAGGGAACTGCCAATAGATAAGGCCCAAACTTTTTGAATTTTTGGAAGAAAAAACAATCAATGTAATAATAGGGGAAATTTGTTATAAACATGCAACATTTTTCATTACTAGGTAGACTATTTATATACAAAGAACAATAAAACATAAAACAATAAGAAATAGCCTAGAACTCATTTAGTATAGCATTCAATATTTCAACAAAACTATCATTATGTACAAAGTTGTACTTAAACCAAGTAGTAAGTTGAGTTTTCTTTATATCTTACCTAGCTAGTACTTCATTAACAGTCTGGTGTACATGGAAGTTAACATAGTGTTCATTGGAAAGCATGTTGAATTCAGAGATCTTTTAGCAAGCTTTTGTTGGACCAATAAATCAACCATTTAAATGAGCCTTGATTTCATTCTGTATTCTACTACTAATTTCCATAGTTGCTTTATCAGGACCCTTATAGATGTACTTACTCAGATACTTGACAGTTCCCAATCTAGCAGAGATCTCAACATTGAAATAACAATCAAAGAAAAAGAGAAGTTAAGAACAGTAAGGGACTATATATTGATTGTAAACTTGGTCCCATTGTGTTCAAAAACCAAGCCACTGTTAGGCTTAGTATAGAGTGGATAACTCTCCTTAGCCCAATCTGTTCTCTCTCTAAAGTTCTTGGAAAAGCATTTACTATATTGTCTATTGATTATATACTTGGCTTGGGGATTGTCAGTATCACATAGACTATATAGCATGTATTTGGTAACTTTTGCATAGAGAAGTGGCTGTAGTTGAGGATCAGGTAATTGAGCTAAGATCATGGAGTTTATATAATAAGAGTCTCAAATGTGATGTTGAAGATGAAGAAAGATAAGCAAGTAAATACAAGGAAGACCTCTCTTTTGAAACTTGATGGAGTAGTACTAAAGAAACCACTATCAATGAGCTTAAGGAGTACTTTCTTCTTCTACTCAAAGACCCATGATACAATGTCAGGACAATCAGTAGCTGTTTGTCCAGGAAAGAAACTATGAAGGATTTCTGGCCACTTGGGATTAGTAGTCATGGTAAGGAAGAGATCTGGTTTGTGGAAGTGTCTGCAAATGGCCATAGCATCTTAGTATCCTGTAGTCCCTGGTAGAGCTCAGATCTAAGAGTATGTTGATGTGTCCAAGCCCAGTCAAGTTTTCTCTGCTCACAATTTACCCATGTATCAACAATAAACTGCTAGAACAGCTTTCTATCATAGAAGAGAGAACTATCTCTGATAGCATATATCAGACATTACCTGTGAGCAAGCTCATTCCTCTCTATCTCTTTGCCTTGCATTCTTCCCTTATTCTCTCAGTTGAGCACCACAGATTAGAATTCTTGTATGCTACCCATTTTCCCCCTTTGGAAATAACAGAACATAATGAAGAGTAGTATATAAAGGACTATTCTAGTTGATCTATTCAAGTCATCCTCCTTTTGTCTATAATACCACATTTCTATTGTTCATTGCATGATGCACCCCTTTCTCAGGAATAATAACTGCAATATTTTCAGCAGTAGACAAATTGTGAGTTCTTTGATTTTGCTATAAATTGATATGCAACCTAATTTTGACCTCTTACTGTTCATTTGCTAGTTTTTCCTTGATAAGCTCATATACATAATGGTATCGACTAATATAAGAATAACTGTTTAGGAGTATTGTCTAAATATTATCTATTACCACAAGATCTAGGTTATTATTGTTGGCTCTTCTGATATTAAGCTGTTCTGCTATGTCAAGGATTTTGAAACAATAGGGACCAAATTGCCTAGTGACTGAATTGTCAATTTTGACTCCTACTGAAGTCATAGCAAAAGTTACATTATACTATTGTATGTTGTTGTGAAATTCTCTTGAGGAATAATCATCTCTAGTCAAGTAGTTTGTAAGATTCCAGTAAGAGGTTAAAGAGGGGATAATTGTATTTGTTCTTGCAAATAGCATATGCCAAACTTTGAATAATTAACTCTTGAGGAAAAAAGCTTTTCACAGTCAAAGTAAAAAGCATGACAGTAAGAACAGATAACAAATAACATACCTAAGTTGTTATACTATATATCAGCCTCTAGAAATGGTTGTTCAGTTAGTGAATTCTCATTTCTCCATTATTTGATTGATTTTTACCTGTCTTTGTCTTTTTTTTTCTACTCTTCTCTGCCTCTGATTTTTTCTTAGTAATTGCTTAGCAAGTTGGCATCTGCACAAATCAAGTATATTATCCTCAAGGTTTTGTAGAATATGTACAGAGATCAAGTGGAATTTAGTTCTTGTCATGAAATGAAACCCTTGTTATTGAATAACATCAAATTGTCTTGGAAACTCCACTTGCTGGAGCATTTGTTTCAGATATTTACATATAAATATGGGATTGTAGTTACATTTTAATTAAGTCTTTCTGTTTTTCCCTCTTTTCCCCTGCACTTCAATTTATTTTGCTGTGACAGTTCTTCTTTCTTCTCTTTCTCTATTTAAAACAAAAGCAATAGATTATTCATCTCTTTGTGCTCACTCCTCAGCTCTTCTAGCTTGGCATTCTTCTTTAACAGGATCTATTTCTCACAATTGTCTTATTGTTTATCTATAGCTACTCTAAGAATAAAGATATACTATTGCTCCTAAGAAGGAGACCTCTACTCTAGACCCCTCTCTTAATGAGCAGTTGTCAATCCTGTATGTATAAGGATTATAATGGACCCCTAGCACTAGGTTTATAATAGAAAAGTTTATAGGTATACTACTATAGCACCACTCAAGGAAATAGGCCTTTTGGGAGAAGAGACCTAAGCTTAGTTATGTACTTCAAGCTCTACACCACAGTTGTAGAGTGCTGTCCCCTTTACACCTAGGGCTTGGCTTCCAGTTAAGGTATAGAGAGAGTAGCAAAGTATAAGAGAGCAAAGAGGAGAGCAGAGAAGGGTAAAGAATAGTGATTATGATTTGAGAAAGTAAACTTGATGATGAGCTGACATTGTTTGTACATATTATGTTCCTCTCACACATCCATTTAGGTTAAATTATGAAAAGAGGAGGATTGTGATAATTGAATATTTCATTAAAAATGTTTAAATAAGGAGAGAAAAGAAAAGGTCAATTACTAATTTCCTCCAAAATTTCCTTAATTTCTTTGAATTTAATGGAATTTTTGAAGAGTGTGTGTGAAGAAAGCTGCTATTATCCCACATTTGGCCTTGCATACATAGTAAACAAGGTTTTCATCTGGGCCTCTAGTCTATTTAGAACTCTCTACTAATTCTATGTTATTAAGTTTGTGTTGAAGTCAGTCCACTATGCTTCCTTCCTACAACAGTCTGTATAGCTGCAAATAGTGTTGTCTATTGGGTCACTTTGCTCCCTTCTAACAATGGTCTGCACAACTACAAATAGTGTTATCTATTGGATTGCTTTGCTCTCTTCCAACAATGGTCTATATGACAGTGAGCAATGTTGTACATTAAGTTGCTCTGCTTCTCTCCTATACTAGTAGTTTGCACTGTTATAAGTCAGGTTGCTCTGCTCCCTTCCCACAACAGTGAGGCCACAGCCAGCTCACTTTGCTTACTACTTGTTCCAATTTATTCTAATTTTCCCTAATTTATTTGCATTTTTGAGTGAAAAAAGTATATATATGAAAAAGTTGAACTATGTGTTAGTGCCATCTTCCCACATTAGTCTTGCATATATACTAGATTCATTTATGAAACAATAAGCCTAATCTTAGATAGGACTTATTGGAAAATCTTTGAACTAACCACAAAGTATTTATAGGTCTTATAGGTCTCTTATGAACTTTAGAATTATCTAGAAATTTGTTGGACTAATACATTTTCAAACTCTGACTTGAGTTGTTACCAGAGTTACAAGTAGTAATAAATGATAATATAGTGTTATTATAAATATAGATTAAAAAGAAAGAGAATAGCAAGTTTTTTTTTTGAGTTTTTTTCTCTAAATCTTGAGGTTATACTCTGTAGCTCTCTTAACTATCTTAGGACATTCTTAAAGAGTACAATATAAGTCTTATACCCTTCACTTTTGATATAACTCTTTTGAAAACCTTAATTTAACATTGCAATTGAAAACCATGTAATAAATTGGTGAAAAAAGTAATTTTAGTTGATTTCCTCAGTATCCCCTAACAAAAGTTTCTCTAGTAGCAGCTACAAGCCTAGAAGTAGAAAAGAAGTTAGACTACCCCATATCTACTACTATGTGGCTTGACAAACTATATAGCAATATCTGTACTCTAAGCAAAATCTGGGTTCTAGACTACTAATTCCTAGCTCCTGTTCTGAGTTTTGCCTATTTAAGGTCATCTAGACCTGTTATCAAAGTTATTCTCATAGTACTATTCTTTTATTTA
>Ga0153963_1000188_pt1 | contig 9876 bp, 14 predicted proteins | sample TSFL047MetaG_FD_104692 | JGI IMG/M metagenome (GOLD analysis project Ga0153963, IMG submission 104692) | Attine ant fungus gardens microbial communities from Florida, USA - TSFL047 MetaG | ecosystem: Host-associated > Fungi > Mycelium > Unclassified | place: USA: Florida, Withalacochee...
ACAAACTCTTTAGCATGCAATTGGGACCTGGTACCGCATCTCTAGCCTGTGCCAGGCTAATAGTCCCTTTTGCCCCCTTCAACGTGACTTTGTCACAATGTCACAATGGTATGACAGATGGTCATGGATGGTCACATCACAGGTCACAGTGTATCACATGACTAGAGTAACATGAGGACCATAGGAGAGTAAGCACATAGTCACAGTAGTAAAATGTATAAGTAGTAGAGAAATGAGCAAGAACTTCATCAAGCTCTCTTTGTCAAACTCTGAACAAAGAGACAGTTGGCTTAATTCCAGTCATCAGACTTTAGACGCTGATACTCTATGCTCAAACCATCCACATCCAACACCTTCCAGCAGCATTCTGAACCTCCACCAGCATCTGTAATCATCGACAGAGAACTAGAATACAAAATCTCCAAGATAGTAGACTCCAAGATTGACTACCAGAGGGCATGCAAACTGCTCTATAGAGTGATATGGCTTGGATACAAAGATACTAACAATGACTCTGAATGGTTACCAGCAACAGAGCTAAAACATGCCAAAGAATTATCGAACGATTTTCATCTCAAGTATCCCACTAAACTGGGACCATTACAACTCTAAGAAATACTGTCTTTCTATCTCCTTGACTTCATTTCTTCACAATCACCCCAATTCAAAAAAAAATTAATTAATTAATTATTATTATTATCCTTGAGTACTTATACACATTCCAGAGTGCAGTTTCTTTTGTGCTGAATTGCTTACTTGTATTCTACTCTGTAGTCCCCATTGCAATCTGGTACTTGTATCCAAAAGCAGTCTCCATTGCAAAACTTGGGTACTTGTATTTCTTTGTAGTTTCCCTTGAGGTCATCAATTGCTTGTATTTTGCTTTATCAAGCATTATCACTCACAACCATTTTCCACTCACAGAAAAAGACAAATAAATTTCAACATAATTAATAGAAAACTACAAGATTCCGGTACTAACAGAATATGCAACTGGAGAAAAACTACTGCTCCCTTCCTCTACACCCTCCATTCTATTCTCATCTTTCTCTGTTCCATCTATCCTTTCCTCCCTTCATTTCCCTTTCTCCCTGTTTTCCTGTACTTCTGTCTCCTTTCCCTCAGACTCTGGCCATGAAATCAGTTCCTTCTCGGAATCCTGGCCCCCGATACCAGCCAACTTCTCCAATGCCACCGCGATTCTTTGGACATCCTTCCTTAAACCCTGCAGCTTGCTCAAGCTATCTAGCTTCCTTGCAACATCTGCTTTCTACTCTGCATTCATTTGTTGTTTTGTCTTTCTCGCTCTTGATCTTCATATTGCCTCTGCTTTTGCCTTTGCTTGTGTCTTGTCCGTGTCAAAAGGCTTATAGGCAGCCTTAGCCTTAGCACAAGGAGCGCATGACATTGCGTGACTAAAAGAGTTAACAAAGTAACAGAAGGAAAGAAAATAAACTTACAGCAAATTTTGAGGGATGCACAAGATCCCAAAGTCTGTACACCTCTTATAGGGACTCCCTCCACTAACAGCAACCATTTCCAATTCCTTTGCCAATTCCTCCCTTTGTTAACAGGCCTCTGGAGTCTCCTTGGGCAAATAACAAATGCGTTGCCTCTTAGTTAAAGGTAGAAAGTCCAAGAGATTTATCTCCTTGTCGGAAGGTGGATTTGATGGGGAAAGAAAATTCTTGGACCAATTTTTTTGCCGTTGTTGTTCAACAGTAGCGATGCAATCTGCCTCCAAACAATGAGCCAGATCCCTCTGGCATTCTTCTTCTTTCCAATATGCTTCCTCTTCTTCTTCTTGTTTTCTCCAGGATTCTTTCTCCAATCTTTTCTGCTCTGCAAGTTTTGCCTCTTTTCAGGCCTGATGTTCAAGTTGTTCTTTCTCTTCCTGCTCTCGAAGCAGAGCCTCTGTCTTGGCATGTCTTCTGGCTAGTTGAGCCTCGTAGCACTTATCATTGGAGTTAGAGCTGTTTGCATTTAAGGCTGTGTTGGAAGACATGGTGGTAGAGTTTCAGGATTAAAAGTCCACCAAGAAAGATTTTTAAAACCATAATCAGGTGATATTTAAATTGCTTATACAAAGAAGCTTTGAGGGCTTAGCCTTGAAGGGGGGGTACTGTCATATTCCAGAAATATGATAATTATGTAATTTATTTTCTCCTAATAATTCTCCTAAATATATATATATAATAGTAGGATAGCATTGTAGACTACTCTCCTCCTATTCCGCACTCCCTATAAGTACTGAGTAGTTACAGTATATTTCCTTAGTCTGTAAATTAACGTCATTTGGTCCTAATTTCATCTCGTCTACTCCAACTCCTATACTCTCCTCCTTAGGACCTCTGTCTTGATGACTTCTATCACTCCGAAATATGTGACCACCTCATGACTAGAGACCAGGGCACAACACATAAGTTGAAGCCAAGGTCGTTCAACAAGTTGTTCTTTGCTCTGACATCCTCGTCCATTTGGTGGAGCCTTCTTTATACTATTGCTAAGTATTATTCCTTTCTAATGTAGTACCTTACTCTGTCCAGAGTGTAAATTCTGTTATTACTTCATCCCTCCATACTTTGTCTGTCTGTCCTTGACACATAGCATCCTAGAACAACTGGATCATAAACCTGGGACTCCTCACATAAGAAGAAGAATAAATAAGTTTGCATTCTAAAAACCTAATATCTTCTCTATTATGCCTATTATATATAGTAGCATCCTGTAGCTATTGAATATATTCTCTATGGACTATTATTTCATCTCTTTTTCTCTCATCATTATCTTCTGATTGATTAGTAAGCAATGAGTATGTCTACTAGTACAGACTTTTCTTATACCTTAGTTTTGCATACTTTAGACTAAGGTAAATGTTTTTATTATTCTATTTTATACATTATGCTAATATAATTAGATTTTATGTTCTAATAGGTTATGGGCTCCATTATCTAAACTATTAACAGAAGAGAAGCACAAGAACTCAAGTTATTTTAAACCTTATGTCAGATCAAGATGAGCTCAAAACCAGACTATATGTACAACATCCCTTATTTGGACAACACAGGGTCAAACTACCATGATTGGAAATATAGAGTCCTGACAGTCCTATATCTAAGGGTTCTGACAGGAATTGCTGAAGGAACTAAACAATGTCTACTGGAAATAGCCTTAGATCCAAAGGACCAACCTACTACTACTGCCACTTATAGACATGCAATTATCAAGCAAAAGTAGAAATTACCATGAACTTGTTACAGGAACCATTCAATACTGTCATTCTATATACTTTGACATTAGAGGTATAGAATTACTTGGAAAAGCACTATGAAGGAAAAGGTCAATATATGATAGTTCAACTACTTGGAGACATCTTCAGGTGTATTTTTCTTGATACTGTTCCAATAGAAAATCAGCTCAGTCAAATATGTTAAAAGGTTCACAGACTCAAGGTTCTTGGACATAATCTGAAGAGCTCCCTGATTACAGCAATAATGGTCATGCCATTGCCAGATTCATATGCCTTACTTTAACAATATCTATACATGAAGAAGGAGAGTAAGTTGATAATAGAGTTTATAACAAAATAGATCTTAATGGAAGAAAATTCTCATGGTAATACTTCATATATTGCATTGATGGGAAATGGTAAGGAAAAGAAGCCTTCTTAGGGTCCTTCTACTGATAGTGATGCAAAGAAAAAGAACATGAAGTGTCACTACTGTAAAAAGAAGAGACATGTCAAATCAGAGTATAGGAAGTTGAAGGCTAATTAGGCAGCTGGGACAGTACCTGAGAACAGTAGAGTGAAAGGATCAAAAACCCAGACTACAAAGGTTACCACAACCTTTCAAGAAAGTGTCATTCATTTTTTCATGGCATGGAAAGCAACCTCAAATCTAGCAAGCAGATGGATCATTGACTTAGAGGTGACATCACCAATGACATCTAGGAAAAAATGGTTCATTAACTATTCCCTATTCAGGATACCTATTCCAATTGGTTTAGGTGATAACAGCATTATTAAGGCTATTAGATCAGGATCAATTAAGATCTCAAATGACAATTGATGGCACATCAAGATTGTTTGAACTCCAGGATGTATACTATGTCCTAGATATAGAAACAAATAATCTGCTATCAGTCTTTTACACAGTCTGGAAGAGATATACTATTAACTTTGGGACAAACACATTGTAAGGCCTAAAATTAAACAAATTTCATAACTTCATATCCCAAAGTCAGGACTAAGATAGAATTACCTACTAGGTAGCAGGAAAGGCACAGAGGACTTTGCTACCAAAAGCTAGTTACTTAGCTATATAGCAGTATATCTGGGGACATAAGGTTGCTACCACTAACAGGCTAATTACTTGAGAACCAGCAGAGTTGAGCCTGTAGCCCTATGGCATCATTGCTGAGAATAGCAGCTTAGTCAGAAGAAAGAAGTCTTATGTGAAAAAGTCTGAAAAAACACCTATCACAAGAAAACAAGACTGGTGGCCTGGCAGAAAATGAGAATAGCCATGGTATCACTTGATTAGTGATGGCTAACAATAGGAGCACATCAAAACTGATCTACTATGATTAGAAACAAAGGAGTAACAAAGAGTCTTAGGGAGCTATAGGAACAATATCCAAAACTCCTAAGGCAAGAAAGGAAAAAGTCAGGTCCTGAGTTGCTGAGATAAGTCAGAGAAAAAGGGAGATTGCCATGGGATCAGTGGTAGGTAACCCAGTAACTTGGCAAAGGTGAAGTAGACCTGGCAAAACTAATAGAAAATAATTAAGAAAAGACAAGGAGGTGCAGAATTCCCTATCACTATCAGAACAATTGTTGTAATAATAGATTATAACTAGGTTTATTATTTTCTCTATTTTTTTGTATATTTTTTTGTATTTCTCTAAACCTATAAAAACTCTACTTAGTAGGAAGAGAACAAGCAATCTTGGTTGCCTCTTTCCTCTATTTGGGTTTTCAAAGTGGAAATCTATTTTTAGAGTGATTAGATCAGTGATTAAGCTGCTTTGACTCAAGACTGAGTCAAACCAAAGGACAAGTGACTTAGCTACAGGAGCAATGTCATAGGAGTTCTAAGACAGAGTTTAGCATTGCTAGGGAGTTAAGTTATACAGGAAGGAGTCAAAGTCTCATATCTAATTATCTAGTCAAGAGTACTACTGTGAGGATAGTCTGATCACATAGCCAGGAAGTGCTATTGTAAGGACAACTTTAAAACAGGGCATTAGGGTGACACCAGGTAAGCAGGACTCAGGCACAGGGCCAAGACAGTAGTCTAGAATCAAGTTTCAAGTTTTGAACATCATCACTACCATGGTACATTAGCAAAACTTTAATTTTATAACTTTCTTCCATCTTCAACTTCTGGATTCATTTCCCTATGAATTTGCATAAGAGACACTGTGCTGATACACAGTGTCAACTAGGGTGCTTTCCTTAGGAGATCACTTATCTTTATTTAAACTTTTATCTTTACCACTACCTAGACAGTAGTTGGGGAACTTCAATTTAAAAAGAAAACAGGAAAACCCCTAGCATTAACAGCCTCTTCAATGTGTAAGATCTCAAAAGCTGGATCAATTATTGAAAGAGCTGAAAATAGAAAGGGACTATGGGTCTTAGATAATAATCCTATTATGCCTGATCCTCATGTTGCACATGTTGTAAAGGTATCACTTTGTCAGTGAGCCAACTTCTGAGCCAGAATAAAGCCAACTACTCTTTATCAGCATTTGACAAAAAGAACTTGATAGAGTTTTTATTAGATTTTCTACACTACTTATATAACTACTACATGGTCTGTGCACTAGTTTCCCATGCCTATCATGTGACCTCATGTGATGTGACACTGTGACTTCCTGTCATGTGACTGTGATACTTATGATATAACACTTTCCCACACTCTCTTCTGTGTAGTAAGTCCAAGATAAAAGAAAAGAAAAGAAATATAAATAATGACTTAGTTGCTTTGCCAAGTCATAACACACTTAGTGTATAGTACAAATGACTTGGACATGTGATGACACATTCTGTTAAGAAGCTCCTTGAATTATTAATGGTAACAGGAATAGAACTTATAAATGATAGCATAAATCAAGTAGATGGTAAATGTATAGTATGCATAAAAGGAAAGACAACACAAAATATAATTTCTAAGAAATCTGATGTAGAAAATCCTAGGAGATTACACAGGATCTATTCTCACATTGTGTCAGGATAAAACCTACCAGGAGCAAAGATGAGGCTTCCAAAGTTCTAAAGGAGTGGATCACATGTTCCAAAATAGAAACAGGAGAAAAGGCTAATCTTCTGAGAACTGATAGAGGTAGCAAATACATGGGTACAGAATTTCAAGAATAGTTGAGGTCCAGAGGAATACATTATAAGGTAACAAATGCAAATACCCCACAGGAGAACAGGGTAGTAGAGTGCTTCAATAAGACCATCTTGGAAATAATGAGAACAATGATACATAAATCAGATTTACCCAGGAATTTGTAGCCATTTGCAGTACACTATACTCAAGAAATTGTGAACAGATTACCTATACAAGTATTATCTAAAAATGAAATACCATACAAAGCTTTCCACCTCAAGAAACCATTAGTAAGACATCTTCAAATCTTTGGATGCCAAGTATATGTCTATGTATCTGATAACAAATAAGAAAAGTTGGATGCCAAGATGGTAGAGAGTTATTTTATTGGCTTATCTCAAAATAGAAAGGGATACATGGTCAGTAATAGTCAAAATCCATTGAGGGTATATGTTTCTTGTGATGTGATGTTTGTTAAGACTCCACAGATCTCCAAATGTGTGTTAATTCAAATTGATGAAGAAGTACCCAAGTCTGATGAGATTCCCATAGATGTAAAAGGAAGCAATAGCAAGGTTAAGAACTTAGTTGCTAATGATAATACTGGAAATGGTAGTATTATAAAAACAACTATAGAGGACATACTTATTCAACTTTGCCAATCAACAAGAGTAAAATATGCTCCAACTCAAGATAACAATCTCTAGTACTCTTTGATGTTATATTTAAGATAGAAGGTACCTGGAGAGTTCAAGGAACCACAAAACATGGCACTTATAATAAAAGATCCAGTCACCTACAAGAAAGCAATGTCAATATCTGATGCTATTTACTAGAAGAAGGCATGTACTAAGAAGTTAGAAGAGTTTATTAGGCAGAATCTATTCAGCACTGTCCCTAGACCTGCAGGATACAAGGTAGTAGAGTGTCAATGGGTTTTCAAAATAAAACTTGATGAGAATGGGCAAATTGAGCACTACAAGGCATGACTTGTTGCCCAAGGATTCTCATAGATCCTTAGGATAGACTTTAATGAGATCTTTGCACCAGTCACATGTCACCAGATACTTTGAATACTTCTTGCATTGGCAAATTGTTACTATTAGTATATTCATCAGATGAATGTCAAATCTGCTTTCCTAAATAGGGACCTTGAGAACAAGATTTTCATAAGGATACCACTAGGAGTTGAGATGAAGAAAGGGCAAGTGTGGTTAATACATAAGATACTCTATGGTTTGAAGCAAGTATCTAGAAAATGGTATCTGAAGTTAAAGAGACAGCTAGAGGAACTAGGCTTTAAGAGAAGTGATGCCAACCATAGAGTTTTTATCAAAATCATTGATAGGAAGCTCTTTGTGATTGCTATTTATATTAATGACTTCCTTCTATTTTTGTCCAACATCAGTCACATTAGGACTGTCAAGGAAGACCTCAAGAGACACTTTAAAATAAAGGACCTTGAAAAAGCAAGTTGAATTCTGCAGATAAAGATAAAGAGGTCAGATATAATGTTAGAAGTAAGGATTCTGTCAATATCACAAGAGCAATGTGTCAAGACAATCCTGGAATAATATGGGATGACAAACAGTAATCCAGTCAAGGTCCTGATAATAGCAAATCTATAGCTACCAAGTTTGACAGAAGCTAAGATTAATATTACAGAATATTAGAGATATATTGGTTTTTTGATATATCTCATGATATGCACACAGCCAAATATTGCTTATACTGTTGGTATTCTCTCACATCATATTGTCTGTCTAGAAAATGTTCACATGTAAGCTGTCAAACATGTATTTTGGTATCTCAAAGCAATTAGTCACTTCAAGCTCAATTTTTGGGCTGATGATTTCATTACATCTTGCACAGAGGTTTATGTTGATTCAGACTAGGGTGGTAATTGCACAGACAGGAAGTCTGTCTCTAGTTATGTGGGATTGATTGATGGAGGGGCTGTGTTATAGGATTCTAGAAAGCAGACATTAGTGTTACTGTCAACTGTTGAGACAGAATTCATTACCACATTAATAGCTATCAAGGAAATTCTTTGGTATTGATCTTGATTTAGCTTACTTGACATGACATTAACAAGTCCTACTCCACTTCTTATTAACAATCAAGGTGCCCTGGATCTCATCAAGTCTGGACAAATTAATGATTGCACAAAACACATTGACATTAAATTCAGACATGTCTGTGATCAAGAGGATCAAGGGACAATCTCAAGTCAACATGTGGCTACACAAGAACAGATTGCAGACATTATGACAAAGCTGCTAGGTGCTGAGAAATTCTCATATTTTTGAGAAATGATTGGAGTACATATATGAGAGATCTTCAATAAGGAGAGATGTTGAATATGTTCTCTATGAACTATTATTTCGTCTCTTTTTCTGATTGATTAGTAAGCAATGAGTATGTCTGCCAACACAGACTTTCTTACACCTCAGTTCTGCACACTTCAGACTGAGGTAAATGTTTTTTTTATATATTATGCTGATGTAGTTAGACTTTATGTTCTAATAGGTACATCAATGAAATTAGTTTTGCATACTTCAGACTGAGACTTTGTGTTCTAATAGTAGTCCCTGGTAAAGCTCAGATCTAAGAGTATGTTGATGTGTCCTAGCCCAGTTGAGTTTCCTCTGCTCACAATTTGCCTATGCATCAACAACAAACTGCTGGAAGAGCTTTCCACCATAGAAGAAAGGTGGTTGAGGACTATCTCTGACATGAAGACTATAGGTATGATAGCATGTATTAGATACCACTTGTGAGTGAGCCTGTTCCTTCCCATCTCTTTGCCTTGTATTCTCCCCTTGTTCTCTTAGTTGAGCACCATGGATTGGAATTCTTGCATACCATCCATTCTCCTCCTTTGAAAATAACATGACATAATGGAGAGCAGTATATAAAGGACTATTCTGGCTGATCTGTTCAAGTTGTCCTCCTCTTGCCTGTAATACCACATCCCTATTATCCAATGCATGATGTACCCTTTCCTCAGGAATGATAACTGCAATTTCTTCAGCAGTAAGCAAATTGTGAGTTCTTTGATCCTGTTGTAAATTGACATGTAACCTAATTGTGACCTCCTGCTGTTCATCTGCTGGTTTCTCCTTGATAAGCTCATAGGCATGATGGTATCAACCAATATAAGGATGACTGTCTAGGAGCATTGTCTGAAGATTGTTCATTACTACAGGATCCAGGTTATTGTTGTTGGCCCTCCTGACATTGAGCTGCTCTGCTGTATCAAGGATATAGATTTGTGCATACATTGGAGTTTGATCACCAGTGAGATGATGAAGCTCTCCCTGAGTTTTGAAACAGTAAGGGCCAGACTGCCTGGTCACAGAGTTGTACTAGATAAATAGATAGATAGATACATGTCCATATACTCCCATGTGAGAATTTTGATGGTTTGTGTGAGAGAAGGGTGTCTACAAGAAAAGAATTTAAATGATGGAAATAACTCAATTACCCAAGCTCTATTCCACTCCTTCTTTCCTATTACTCGACTTCCAACGAAGAC
>Ga0153963_1000192_pt1 | contig 9835 bp, 8 predicted proteins | sample TSFL047MetaG_FD_104692 | JGI IMG/M metagenome (GOLD analysis project Ga0153963, IMG submission 104692) | Attine ant fungus gardens microbial communities from Florida, USA - TSFL047 MetaG | ecosystem: Host-associated > Fungi > Mycelium > Unclassified | place: USA: Florida, Withalacochee | collected...
AGTGTCCTGCCTTTGAGTAACATGGAGTTGATAAAGACGATCCCACATTTCCTTGGATGAAGTGGAAGACTGGACATGTTTGCGCTGTCCAAATTCGATAGCCCCTCGCATTAGGCCCATAGCGGCCAGATCAGATTCGAGCCACTGAATGTGCTCATTCCGTAAGTGGATCCACTCCCTATATTCGTCAGAGCTAAATGGCAATGGTTTATTTGTTGTAGCATCAACGGGAGGGTTAGCAGAGGGTTTAGGAGGAGAAGGTCGCCGGCCATCAACGATGAGCCAGAGGAGTCGAGCCTGAAGAGCAGACACCATGTTGTCGGCCCAGACATGGTAATTATTCCCGTTTAGTTTGGGAAAGCTGAGCACTGAGGACATATCACTAACAGGTCCCATAACCTAACAGCGAAAAATACACAGGGCGTCCTCAGGTGCTGAAAAAAAGGTTGGACTAAAAGCCAACAGAACGACTTGATTTTACTTTTTTGACTATTATTTAGGTTTACAGGTAGGTATTTTATATATGAAAATCATGTATCAGTATCTACCCAGTGGAGGAGCAATTCTGGAGCCTATGCGTCGCTAAAGGAATAACAGTGATAAGCAGAGCTAAGAGCAGTGAGCAGAATAATGACAAGACGAATAACTCAGATGATGTCATACTTTGTCAAGACACAGAAAAAGATAGAAGACTATGGAACTGGTCACAAGAAACTATTGGTGGTCTGGAGTTATAAAAAAAGTGGAAAGATATGATATATGCCAATGGTATAAGAACAGGAGTGAAGTCCTGGCAGAAAAACTTATGCCAAACACAATCTTAGAAAAACCATGGAGTCATATTCCAGCAGACTTCATTACCAAGTTACTGCTTATCCAGGGATACAATGCAATACTAGTAGTGTGCAACCGATTCAGCAAAATGGTTCATTTCATAGCAACTATGAAGAAAATGTCAGTAGAGGGACTTACAAAGTTGTTTAGGGACCACATTTGAAAATTACACAAATTACCAGAAAGTATCATATCAGATAAAGGAATACAATTCACCACTAGACTAATAAAGAAGCTAAATAGTCTATTGGGGATCCAAACAAAGCTTTCAACAGCCTATCACTCCCAAACAGATAAACAGATAAAAAGAGTGAACCAGGAGTTGGAGCAGTATTTAAGGGTCTTTATCAACCACAGGCAGGAACAATAGTCAAAGAACTAAGGTGACAGGAGCTAGAAGAAAAAGAAAGAGAGTTTAGCTAGAAACTACCTAGGGAGTTTACAACAAAACTATTATATAGATAGGGACAAAAAAAATATGAAAAAAAAAGAGAAAAAAGATAGGACAAAATTTGAAGTTGATGGAAAAATTCCTTGGGACAAGGAAACTTGAAAGGGAGACTGTGTTATGAGATAGCTCCAAAGAAGAAAACTCTATTCCATGTATTTATTAATCTAATATCATATAGAATTCTCTAGGAGAGCATCTTGATGCATCTAACTATCACGAAGGGTACTGGTTACCCTTGCACTGGCCTTCTCCTAGGGATTCTGGAGACTTAGTGGCTCTGAGATATGTTTTCTAGATTGGAAGTAATTCTACCTAGTGAATAAGGTGTAAATACAAGGATTTTTCTTAAGTGTGAAGGTCTCAGTAAATAAGTATAAAGTTAGGCACATAATTGTTAATAGATTGTGACTTGGTGTCACAGAGGTCTGTGACAGTACCCCCCTCAAAGGCTATACTCTTGTGGTCATAATATTTGAAAATCATAATTTATCACTGGGGAAGTTCAGCAGTTTACCTAATGTTCTAGAAGAGTTCGGCAGTTGGTTTGGAGCTCTTGTAAGGGGACAATATCTAGGGCATTGCTTAGTAAGTTCTAAGGGCCTAAATCTATTAGTGGCTTGTTGACAGTTCGTATATCATGTTTCTATCATTCCTGGCTTCCCCTGTTTGTATTATGCAGTGCAGTGCCTTTTATTCTATATTTAGGACAATATGCAATTATAGGTCAGTACCTGGTGCCTGTGTGCCTGACCATCTGTTATAGTATATATATCAGCAAGTATATATAGATATACTTCACTTGAATCTCACACTAGCTGTAAAAGAACCCCTCACACATGACCCTAGAGCGCCCCCCATTGCTTCCTAACATAATTTCATTGTGCAGCTCCTGGTTACCAAAGAATGGAATGCAAGGGCATTTTAGTATATATTGTAGATTATTCTCTCCAGGAGCCTCATCTAATTCTCTGAGAAATCTCCTGGAGGTGAGTTGTAACATATTCTATACTATAATTTAACTGAGGAATCTCCTGGAGGAGTACTCCACTCCAGTCACCCTCACACTAGCTTCTGGGACTATCTATTAGCTTAAGGGTGATTGCCTCTGAGTGGTTTCCTAACAGCTCTGGAGTTCTTGAAGTAATGTTGGTGAGTTGCATGGTCCAGGTTTAGTCAGGTTTTGGGAGTGGTAGTCAAATAGTAATTTAGCAGTATTCTTTAGATTGAGCATGCTGAGCCAGAGGTACTCCTCTGGTATGCTCTTGTAACCCACCCATCTCACATAATACCATAGTAGATCCTTCTGTCGGTGATCCCACTTGAAGTCTAAGATTTCTGCTACTTTGAATTCCAATTTGCCATTGATTTCAATAGAGAGAGAGGGTAGGTTTGTGTGGTTAGGGATAATACAATAGTCTGATGGTTCAAGTTGGGAGATGTGGAACACTAGGTGGATTGTCTACAGATGTTCTGGGAGTCTGACAAAGTACAAGTACATATCTACTCTCTTTACTACTTCAAATGGTCTGAGGTAGCGTTCAGATAGCTTCCTTGAAGGTTAAGTAGTCCTAACAAATTTTACTAGGATAAAGACAGCGTTTCTAGGCTAGAAGGTAGGTTGCCTTTGAACACCTGGCATCTGCTGGACCTTGGTACCTTGTTTGTGCCTCTGCAATAGCTTGTTTGAGCCTTGTATAAGTGTTCACAAGGTCTGTTATGAGTTTGCATGTTATTTGTACTTGTAAACTAGAGTGATACCCTTTGTTTGCAAAAAATGGTGATATACCTGTTGTCACGCTAGACAGCTGTTTAGGTAATAAAAGTGACATTTTTTACCATAATAACGAGAATAACTAGCTTGAGAAATAAGTTTGGCCCCCCAGAAATATTCCTTAGATGCCTAGTCATAGACTTGAGCATACTACTTGAGTAGCAGAGTAGTGGCTATGACCACCACTACAGAAACCTCATAGAGATTGTCCAGAGAATTTCATGACAGATCTATAACAGAACTCTCCTCTAAAGTGCTTTCGAGAGTGGAAAGGACCTTAGAAGAGTGTTTTCTATAAGGATGACATCATATCTTGGCAGCAGTCACTTATTTATAATGTCTAGGTTACTATCAGAGTAGGGCCATCATTGCTGATAGCTAATTATAGTAAGAACTAGCAAGATGAGTCGTCTCAAGGGCTATATCGCAAATCTAATAGAAGACTGAGACTCAAAGATGTGATGATGTATAGAGGAGTAGTAGAAAGACTAGAGAGGTCAGAAAGAGAGGTCAGATAGAGAGATAGAAAAAGAGATGTTTGATAAAGACAAGGCACTCGAGAATAAGACGACTTGAGATTACTACCTCTCTCTATAGCCCATCAAAAGGCTCAAGAGCCATCTATTGTTCAGAGAAGATCCCTAGGAGTAGGGTTAGAGGAGTGGGGAGTGGTAGCCAAGTGATCAGGAGAGATGCCATCTCATCATTTCACTCTTACTATCTTTAAGAATTTGGGAGTTTTCTTTGTTTCTTTTCTTTTGTTGTATCATTGCTTTGTAATCCTAATAAAATACTCTAGGGCACAGAGAGGAAAAATACTCTTTCCCCCCATCATCTCTCTCTCTGTTGCTCTAGAGCTGAAAGGCTATTTGAGTGATTTGAGGTTTTCTTTTGTGTTTGCTTTATAAAAACTCTATAAACTTCCCTCAAAGGGATACTCAAGCCTCAACAGACTCAGGCATTTGCTTATGCTAGAAGCTAACTACTTGCTACATGTTTTTGGAGTAGGTTTCCAGTTGTATGGTCAGCTGAAGTAGAGCTTGCATGATGACATAGGAGTTCTAGATTGTACTGCTATATCGACAGTAAGCCAGGCTACTAGACTAGATAAGGGCAGCAGTGTCATGGCGCAAGATAAATGTGTGCCTTAGAGATCCTATTATGGTGAGGGTTTGCTCAAGTGAATACTAAAAACAGTTCTTCTTTCTTAGATTTCTATTTAATATGTTTTGGTTATTCTTTGTATCATAAATGGTCACTTACTATTTGTGATAGATGCTTTGATACTTTAAATAGTTCAAAAATGCAAAGTTAGACAAGTGACAAAAGATATTATTAAGTCTGAGGTTTAATCCTTAGACAAGGAGTCCTTATATACAAAAAAGTAATGGTCTGTACACTAGAACAGAGTATCACATGCTACTACCTATTGTTCTACATATGGTAGTGCCTTTGTGCTATGAATAGTGATAACTTAACCATATGGAGGCTGTTCTTTGTTCTAAGAAAAGAACAGATGACTATCTATGGGTAATTAATAAAGTCTATGTACAAATATTAAGGCCTTCATATCTTCATGAATATTAATCTCCTTGGTGTCGTTTTAGGCTCATTCTGAGCAGTATAAAAAGGGCTTTCTAATTCCTAAAAGCAAAGCTTAGATCATTGCAGTTTCTGAGATATTGATGATTTAATAAACAGTACTATGGTGGTTACCTGTTAATCTGCCTAATATCTCGGCCATCACTAATTGCTTCGAGATGTGACTGGTATTGATTGAAAGGTCTTTTTAAGGGCTTTTGGGTGCTGTTAAAACCATAGGAATCATCAAAGAACTGATGGAGATATGGCCAAATGAAGTTTGTGATACTTTGGACATTCACCTTTAGTAAGCTCTCTATTATTTGATTTATCTCCCCAGTGCCTACTTGTTTAGTACACAATTATGAAGCAATTTGGAGATTTCACCTCTCTGACCTTGCTTTTACCTTTGTTTTGTGATCAAACCTTTTGATCTCCATTACTATTGTGAAGGATGGGTTGTTATTGTAAGTAAATTCTGCTAGGGGTAGTAATCTTGCCCAGTCTGACTGCTGATAATTGCAGTAGATTTGCAGGTACTGTTCCAAGGTCTGGTTTGTCCTTTCTGTCTGTTTGTCTGCTTCTGGGTAGTAACCTGCTAAAAAGTATAGTTTTATATCAAGAGCTATTGCTAATGCCTTGAAGAACTTGGAAGTAAATTCTGTTCCCATATCAGATGTTGAAAGGGTGCAAAAGGAAATTGCATACTAGGACAAACAAAACAATAATGTGCCAGCTCCCAATTGCATGCTAAAGGTCCGAGGGGAGATAATCAAAGATGAAGGTTATAAGTAAAAGTAGAATTATATACAGCTCCAATAAAATATATATTGGTTGTTGTAAAATGAATATAAGATCTCCCTAAATTGTTATTACATAGCCTCCCTAAGGTGTCAATCTTTACATACCATGACTAGACTCAACTAGAAAATACAGTTAGTTAATCACTCATAGACCCTCCACACTCAGTTGCCCTCTTGTCTGCATCCCCAACACTGAACCTTACAGGTGTAATACAGTCCAAGTGTACACCTAGCCAAGCTTTTCCAGCCTGCTGTCTTCTCCAAAGCCTACCTGAGTTACATCTGCTATACCTTTCTAGATTAAGTTCTGGGTATATTTAGTATTCTTCTCAAGACATCCTACTGACTCCAAACTCTTACACTCAATAGTTTCGCATTTTACAATTCCAGAGACAGTGTAGATGGAGGTAGGAGTCAAGAGGTTCTTCTCCAATCCAACTGCACTTCAGATACTATATTCAAGTTATTACAAAGCCCTGAAACTCAAAATATAAAATATAAAAAGAGAACTATTACTACTTTTGGATTTCCTTTGACTTCTTTCTGTTCTAAGTCCTCCCAAAATCCTACTGATGACATGGCTCTCTCCTATCTTTATGATAATGTATCTTCTTACTGTCACAAACTTCATTCAGCCATATCTCTACCAATTCTTCGACGATTCTCATGGTCTCAATAGCTATGGAAAGTCCTTAAAAAGACCTTTCAATCAGTACCAGTCACGCCTCAAAGCAATCAGTATTGGCTGAGATATTAGGCAGATCAACTGGTAACCACCATAGTACTGTTTATTAAATCACTAATATCTTGGAAACCACCATGATCTAAGCTTTGGTTCTAGGCTCATCAGAAGCCCTCTTCATACCTCTCAGAATGAGTCTAGAACGACCTCAAGGCGATTAGTATCTGTGGAGATATGAAGGCCTCAATATTTGCATATGAACTTCATTAATTACCTATAAATAGTCATCTGTTCTTTTCTTAGAACAAAGGACAGCCTCCATATGGTTAAGTTATCATTATTTCTAGCACAAAGGTACTACCATATGTAGAACAATAGGTAGTAGCATGTAATGATCTGTCCTAGTGCACAGACTATCACTTTCATATATATAAGGACTCATAGTCTGAGGATTAGACCTTAGACTTAACAACATCTTTTGTCACTTGTCTAACTCTGCTCATAAGCACTTTTGAATCCATACCTCAATTCATCACAAACCAAGTAAGTGACCATTTGTGATATTCACCAAGTCCTTCTCATCAAAGATGACGCGTCTTTATCACTGCTTTCTTCTAGAATATTCTTCTGTCTTCCTCTATTATACTCTTGATACTACTTTGTAATTTGGACTTCTTCAATTACTTGTTAAACAGTTAGCAAGTCCTAATAAATGTCTAGTATCTCCAAGCCGTGTCCTAGAGGTCATTTATTTAAATATAATTGATCTGATGTCATCAATGCCTATTTACAAGCACAAAGTCTATTAGTCTAAGTTCGTCATCCAAGTACCATTGGTTCTAGAGTGTAAGTCTGCCATTCTTCTAAGTTAGTCTATTCAAAGGTGGATCTAGAGCGTAGTTCTTTAGTAACTTTTTTAGTAACCCGATGCCAGTTTATCCTAATTATCTCTCAAGGTCTCAACATAAGCTCTAGGTCAATTATCACCTGCTCAATGTATTTATTATATAGTATTACATTCTGAGGATATAGAAGGGGTTCTAGAGCAAATTCTAATTAAGAATCCATTGGTATAAAGCATATCAAATGTTATCTTCCATGGAAAATTTGCTTGTAGCATAACAGTGTCATTATTAAGACAGGAAAGGGATACATCATTAGTGGGATTTTGGGAGGACTTAGGACAGAAAGGAATCAAGGAAATCCTAAAAGTAGTAATAGTTTTTTTTTATATTTTATTCTTTGAGTTTCAGGGCTTTGTAATAACTTTAATATAGTATCTGGAGTGCAGTTGGATTGGAGAAGAACCTCTTGACTCTTACCTCCATCTACACTGTCTCTGGAATTGTAAAATGCGAAACTATTGAGTGTAAGAGTTTGGAGTCAGTAGGATGTCTTGAGAAGAACACTAAATATACCCAGAACTCAATCTAGAAAGGTATAGCAGATGCAACTCAGGCAGGCTTCGGAGAAGACAGCAGGCTGGAAAAGCTTGGCTAGGTGCACACTTGGACTGTATCACACCTGTAAGGTTCAGTGTTGGGGGTGCAGACAAGAGGACAACTGAGTGTGGAGGGTCTATGAGTGATCAACTAACTGTATTTTCTAGTTGAGTCTAGTCATGGTGTGTAAAGATTGACACCTTAGGGAGGCTATGTAATGACAATCCAGGGAGATCTTATATTCATTTTACAACAACCAATATATATTTTATTAGAGCTACATATAATTTTACTTTTACTTATAAACCTTTATCTTTGATTATCTCCCCTTGGACCTCTAGCATGCAATTGGGAGCTGGCACATTATTGTTTTGTTTGTCCTAGTATGTAATTCCCTTTTGCACCCTTTTATTGTCATTTTTTAAAAGCTTTGAATATTGCTAATAATTTCTTGTCATATATATCATAATTCAACTCTGTATCACTAAAGGTTCTGGAGTAGAAGACAATAGGGTAGACATCTCCATTGAGGTATGTTGAGAGGATAGCTGCCAGGGCTTGGTCAGACACATCCATCTCCACTATAATCTTGGAGTCTAAATCCCAATATGCTAGTATAGGTGTGGATATGAATGTCTCCTTTAGTGTTTCAAATGCTTTTTGACAATTCTTGGACTAGTTCCAGGATATCCTCTTTCTTGTGAGGCAAGTCAATGGCAGGACAAGGTCAGAGTACCTATAGATGAATCAGTGGTAGAAGTTGGAGAAGCCTAGAAAGACCTGAATGTTCTTCAGCTAGAGAGAAGTAAGCTAGTCCTATATGACGTCAACTTTCTGCTTGTCCATCTGTACTCCCTCTGGGCTGAGTATAAACCCCAAGAACTCAACACTATTTTGGTGGAAGATGTATTTTGCCAGTGATGTGAAAAGTTTGTGAGTTTGTAATCTCCTTAATATCTCTTTAATATGTTCCTTATAGTCATCTAGGTTATCTGAGTAGATTAATATATCATCTAGGTAGACGACCACAAATACATCTAGTAAGTCTGCAAAGATCTCATTCATGAATTGTTAAAATGCAGCTGGAGCATTGGATAGTCCAAATGGTATCACTAGCTATTCAAAAGAGCTATATCAGGTTCTGAAACAGGTTTTCTATTCATCGCTCTTTGCAATATACACTAAGTGATAGGCATTCCTTAAGTTGATCTTTGAGTAGACTCTAGCTCTTTTTGGAGCATTAAGTAGATCTGTTATCAATAGGATCAGGTACTTATTCTTCTAGATGATATAGTTCAGCCCTCTAGAATCTACATAGAGTCACAAGGCTCTATTTTTCTTCTTAACAAACAGGACTAGAGCACTACCAGAGAACTGTAAAGAGCATATAATGCCAGTCTTGAGATTCTCATCCAGGAATTCCTTCAGGGTCTGTAACTCTAGTACCAATAGCGAGTATATGGGTTCTAAGAATAGGATTGCCCTCTTTTTGGTTTGTATTGACAGGTCATAGGGGTAGTGCCTTAGGAGGAGTTTTGAGCATTGTTTGTCAAACATATCAGCAAACTTCTAATACTCATCTGGTAAGTTGCTTAAGTCTGGTTTCTCTGAATTGATCTAGGCTGTCTGAGCTTCAAGTTTTAGGTAATTAAGTATGAGCTGCAGGGCTATTGCTCTGGGTGTTCTATAAGCTCATTGATAGGCTATGGTATTGACAAGAGAAATACAAGGTTTTCTAGGTCCTTAATGCTCTATTTTTTCCTAGTAATATCCTTTCAGATTCTTATTAGATAGGTTTGTGACTCTAGGTATTTCTCTAGGGGAGTCTACTATGCTCTTACTCCAGTTGATTCTAGGATTATGGTCCTTTAGCCAGTTGTGTCCCAATACTACTGGATATGATTTGTCAAGTTTTGTTATATACAGCTCACACATGAAGGAGTAGCCCTGTCACAAACTTCATTTGGCTATATCTCCATTAATTCTTCATTGATTCTCACGGTCTCAATGGCTACGGAAAGCCCTCAGAAAGACCTTTTGATTGATACCAGTCATGTCTTGAGGCGATCAATAATGGCCAAGATATTAGGCAGATCAACTGGTAACCACTATGGTACCATTTATTAAATCGCCAATATCTCGGAAACTGCCACGATCTAAGCTTCGCTTTTAGGCATCAGAGAAGCCCTCTTCATACCACTCAGAATGAGCCTAAAACAGCGCCAAGGCGATCAGTATCCGTGGAGATATGAAGGCCTCAATGTTTGCACA
>Ga0153963_1000193_pt1 | contig 9817 bp, 8 predicted proteins | sample TSFL047MetaG_FD_104692 | JGI IMG/M metagenome (GOLD analysis project Ga0153963, IMG submission 104692) | Attine ant fungus gardens microbial communities from Florida, USA - TSFL047 MetaG | ecosystem: Host-associated > Fungi > Mycelium > Unclassified | place: USA: Florida, Withalacochee | collected...
GTTGGGAAAGGTTTGAGGGTTGGTGTCATTATCAACGAAGGCATGTTGGTCTGTGTTGTTATGCCTGTGGAGACTAGTCGGTTGTGATAATCTTACTCATCTTCCTCTTGTGATTGTATGGAAGAATATGATGTATTCTTACTTCAGGGAAGCCCAGTTTGCATGTGAGTATTATATGCATATCATTTGGCATCCAGGTTTGATTCTGCTTGTGTACAAAGAGAATTGAGCATCAAATAAATTGCTCCTTTGACAAATGTGATTTGACAGACAACAATTACCATTCGGTTAGGCTTATAGAGGGCTGATGGCCCCTTGTTTGGTAGAAAGGAGATCCAATCATCAAATCAGCTTGGACCACCAATCAGAGACAAAACCATGTAAGGTATAAGACAGCCTTCATTTTGAGTTTCTCTTTCCCCTCAACAAGCAGTCATACAAAGATAGACATCCCTCAGACAACTTTGTAATGGTGATCTCATTGACATAAGGACCTGGTTGAGGAATCCAGTTAATAAGCCATCTCTTCAGAAGACATAGAGCAGGAGTTGAATTTGATTAACCAAGAGCTTCCCCCTTGCAGAAAGCTCGAAACAGCAGGAAAAGATGTACATTTCGTCGATTCTTGAAAAGATTCCTTGAAAAATTCTTGAGCACCGCCACATTTCCCATGATCATCAATGTCGAACCACTCTTGTTGCTGCATTTCAGATAGGTCGATAATGAATGCGAGCACCATTGCATGAATGAAACAAGCGCCTGATCCGGAAGATGGTAGAATTTGACATCTCTCCAGTGGCCCAGTCGACAGGAAGCTCCTTAGATTTCGGTTAGGATTCAAACCCAACCCAGTACCTGTCATCCCTACATCTCACACCAAAGGTCAGTTCAATTCATGCTACTTGACAATGGTGGGCGGCAATCCCAGTTCGACACGGCTAGGAACAGCTGCGATTAGTTCAGAGTGAGGACGTCGATGTGTCTGAACAGCAGGCGGCAGGTACGATACCTGACAAGCGGCAAGGATACCATCCAGTTCCTGCGTTTAGCTATCCTGATTCGAAGCAAGCACCTCCTCTCTCATTGCCGCCTGGACTGGTGCACCTCGGCAAGAACGGCCGTTCGATCTGACTTCATTCTCATTCTGTACTCACTAGAGGGTTTGCCGGACTGATGGCACATGGACCACATCTAGATACCCATCCGTTGTTCGTCTCTTGCATAAGAGATCAGGTTAGTTGCAAGGTCATGATATCCCGATATCTGCACAGATCCCGATGCGTCGGTACTCCTTCCTAGTGGCTCAGTAAAGACACTTGATTGTGTATGCCGCTCCCTCCATTGTCTGTGTTTTCAGAGGGTGATTCTGGGCCCACTAACGATGACCTCCACCTTTTTCTTTTGTTTGGCAATTCGGCACAGCCTAGTCACCACTGAACCCATGATCAAGATCTGTGATCTGTTATAGCTCAGGGCACTGTGGACGTGATGTAGTTTCAAGAAAAGGTATAAGAACCTTGATCGTATCGTTTTTTTTCCACGATACCTCGATCATGTCCTTTGAAGCTCTCCTCTGGGCTGTAGAATATGCCCGTTTTGAAATTGTACTCGATGCCTGCCGCGAAGCTGTAGTTCGTATCCAACGTAAAGCTGCGTTAGGTGCCCGACGTTCCCTTCCTGCCCCTGTCTCCTACCTGACATTTTTATAGACGCCACCAAAGGGCAAATTGAGGATGATACCCCATCCTGCCGGTAACGTCAAGTCCCATCTCAAGCAAAACGTTAAGTTTACTCGTTCAAGCCCTCCCCTTCGAGTGAGTCCTTGTCTACTCGTTCTCATCCACCCACCATTGACATGTCTGAATTCTTAGGTCTAGTCACCAAAATTCCGAAAAACTGGAAAAAGGAGAGACTCAGGAACTGGAGCATCCGTGAGGATCGGTGGATTAAGATGTTGCGCGCAGAGCCACTCACTGGGACGATGCCCGACCGTGTTTGGTGTAAAGAGTGCGAGAGTTGGATTGGGTTGGACAAAAGAAGGCGTTATTGTCCCGAGATGTGGAAGAGGCACCATTCACCTGTGAGCTCTCGATCGTAACTCATCATCCCATGGAGCTGATCAATAGAATTGTAGGGAGGCAGACATTATGAGACTATTTCAGAAGCACCTACGGGAAACAGGAGAGAAGATAAAGCTTTTCGTTCCCAAGAGAAGTAATTGCGATATACATTGATTTTGATTTTCCTTTTCTTTAATTGTACCCTTTTATTCTATCGATGATCCATTGGAACGTCGGTAGCTGGACAAAACACCACTGATTGAAATGGTCAATGGTGGAATTGAGTTCACTTGATGTAACTAACATCCTTTATCAGACTATTGTAATTTTGTTGAATGGATGGTCTATCAGCTGAGAGGTCAGAAAATTGGGGCAGCAGAGGGTCAACAGCAGAAAGAGAGACACCCTTCTCAGCAAAGTAGTGCTCCAAATATTCCCAATTGTAAAAGAGGGGACCACAGTAAGCATAGCACAGTGCATGTACACACTTCTTGTTGGAAAATCAAGCCAACACCATGATCCAGTGGAAGTTCAGGAACTTTCTAGAATTCTTATTTAGTATATAAGGTTGATATTGGTTGTATCTAATTATTGGTTTGCAATGGAATACACCTTATTCCAAGTTAGACCAACTTGTGACTAGGTTTTGTCACAAACTTCATTTGGACCTATCTCCATCAATTCTTCAACAATTTCTATGGTCTTAATGGTGCTGGAGAGCCCTTAAGAAGACCTTTTGATCAATACCAAATACATCTTGAGGCAATTAATATTGTCTGAGCTATCAGGTAATCAGTAGATAACCACTATGGTACCACATATTAAATTGCCAATATCTCAGAAACTGCCACAATATATACTTTGCTTTTAGGATCAGGAGAAGCCCTATTTATACCACTCAAAATAATTCCAAAATGACCTCAAGGCAATCAATATCAATGGAGATATGAAGTCCTCAATGTTTGTACATAGACTTAATTAATTACCCATAAATACTCATTTGCCTTTTATTAGAACAAAGGCACTACCATATGTAGAACAATAGATAGTAGCATGTGATAGCCTGTCCTAGTGCACAGACCATCACAATCCTGTATATAAGAACTCATAGTCTGAGGATTAGACCTTAGACTTGACAATATCTTTTGTCACTATCTAAACTTCACATCTAAGCTCCTTTGAGCTCTAGCATTTATAATCACAAATCAGTAAGTGACCATTTGTGATAGGTTTCTGCAACATAACCCTCAAAGACTTAGCTTCTGAGTCAACTCAACTTGAGTTATACAACAATATGATAAATTTATACTATTTATCACTTCCCCTTACTAAGTGCATAGAAGTGCATAGAAGCATAAACATTCACACACATAGAGTAGTACTTTAGTAGAAGACCAACCCTAATTGGTCTCTGAATTTTTGGAATTTTATTTGCCTAAGATTTTTGGTAAAGAGGTCAGTAGGATTTTCATTGCCTTCTATGTAGAATAGCTTAACCTTCTCTTGTGTAGCAAACTCAAAGATAGTATGGAACCATATGTCTATGTATTTGTTCCTCTAGATTGCTTAGCATAAAGATTGAGCTTTGGTTATTGTAAGACTTGGTAGTGAGCACTTAATTCTACTCCTTATCTAAGTTAACAAGAAGAGCTTGATAGAGTCCTTGTTTAATTCCTATATACTACTTATATAAGTACTACATAGTCTGTACACTATTTTCCCACATTTATCATATGACTCCATTATGTGATGTGACTCTATGACATCCTGACATGTGACATATGACACTTTCCCACACTTCTTCCTTGTATAGTAAGTCCAAAAGAAAAGAAAAAGAAAAGAAATATAAATAATAACTTAGCTATTTTGCCAAGTTATAACAGATATACTATCACAAATGGTCACTTGCTATTTGTGATAGGTGCTTTGATATTTTAAAGAGTTCAAAAATGTGAAGTTAGACAAGTAACAAAAGATGTTGTTAAGTCTGAGGTCTAATCCTCAGACAAGGAGTCCTTATATACAAGAAAGTGATAGTCTATGTACTAGAACAGACCATCACATGCTACTACCTATTGTTCTATATATGGTAGTACATTTGTACTCTAAAAGGTGATAACTTAACCATATGGAAGCTGTCCTTTGTTCTAAGAAAAGGTAAATGACTATTTATGGGTAATTTATGTGCAAACATTAAGAACTTCATATCTCCACTAATATTAATTGCCTTGAGATTTTCTTAGGCTCATTCTGAGCATTATGAAGAGAGCTTCTGCTGACCCTAGAACTGAAGCATTGATCATGGCAGTTTCTGAGATATTAGTGATTTAATAAACAGTAACATGGTGGTTACCTGTTAATCTGCTTAATATCTTGGCCAATAACAATTGCCTTGAGATGTGACTGGTATCAATTGAAAGGTCTTTTTGAGGGCTTTCCATAGCTGTTAAGACTGTGAAAATCATTGAAGAACTGGTGGAGATATGGTCGAATGAAGTTTGTGACACTTTTTTTGTTTCTTGTTATCTTATACACATACACACTCTTTTTCCTTTACTCTATACCTTATTACTCTCCCAGCTAGCACTTCAAACTTACTTTGGGGAATCAACTTTCCCTTCTTTTTTTCTTTCTTATTTCTGCAGTTTTGGGCCAGATACCTAAAACTCTTGTAATACTGATATAACTTTCTCTTTTTTCCTTCTAATTCTGCTCTTAATTTAGCAAGAGCATGTTTTTGGTTGAGAAAATTGCTTATGAGAGAGTTATATCACTGTAGAGACATTGTTTTATGTCTCCATAGTGGTATGGAATTAATGCTATTAATCTCACTAGCTATACTACATGTCATTGACTTGGCAAAATGGCTAAGTTATTATTTATATTTCTTTTTCTTTTCTTTTCTTTTGGACTTACTACACAAGGATGAAGTGTGGGAAAGTGTCACATGTCACATGTCAGGATGTCATAGAGTCACATCACATGATAAGTGTAAGAAAATAATAAACAGATTATATAGTAGTTGTAATAAAGTAGTCTAATAATGAAAATGTAGTTTGGTTAGCAATGAGACTATAGTGATATAGATGTGAGATTGTCTCAGATTGAGACAATCTAACTTTAGTTCTATGACTCACATCATCTTCTGCTCTGCATACACAACTCTCACAGACATTCCCCTCAGTTGTTTACCACTTGGGTAACGTCTGAGGTATGTTATTATATTGTCTTACCAATACCAAACTCTTATTTGTTTTGTATAGCTACTTTATCTTTTAGGTTACATGCTCCTGTACTCAATAAAGCCTCATATACCAATATGTTAGCAGTCACAATAGTTTTCTCTGAGACAAACAAATTCAATGGTATAAACTAGTCCTCATAGCGAAAACTCATCTATATAGTAGCTATGTCAAAAGGAGTTTTTGGGTACTTAGATGGATCTATCAAATGCCCCTCCACTTCACTAGCTATGGTAACTATACCCATAACAACTACATCTACTGAGATATTATGGGACTTTAAAACCCCATCACTCAAAGAATAGAAAATACATGATGCCTGGACATTAAGCTTACTTATGCTCAACACAAGAAACCTAGCTGGACTAGGAATCAACACCAATAGCACAGGTGCTGAGGCCTGGACCTCATACATTGACACTTACAAAAAGGCATATAATATAGTATGGTTGAACGCAGAACAAATACTGCAAAATACACTTTATACAGACTGCACCAACTTCACTGACTTCATCATCAACATGCACACTAAATGGTTGGATACTAGAGCTTTGGGATCTAAAATCAACAATGAAGACTTCAAAGATATTATCATATCTGCCTTACCTAAATCCTGGAGCTCTGTGACTGCACTACTTTATGACCCAAACATGATATCAGCAGACACTATAGCTTACCTTTAGATCTGGCACACAAAATCCCACAAAAATTGACTCACCAACATCAGCAAAAATACAATGGCACTTTATATATCCAATCCTAGACAAGGGCAAAAATCTCAGCTTGTTTGCACTAACCCAAACTGTCAACATCACAGTCATACCATTAAGATCTACTATTGGCCAGGAGGAGGCAAAGAGGGATAGTTTCTCCCTGGTTTCAGAAAGAGAAGTAGAATTAGAGAATTAGCAGCAAATACTCAACAAGGAAGTAATAAACCACTACTTACTGCAAATATTGCCTTTATCAGTAAAGAAAATGATTAAGTCTTTGCTTGCATAACAATAGACGACTCCAAGTTTAAGGTATATACTATCCCAAACCTCCAACCAAATTATAGATCTAATAATTATACACCCTTCAGTTTTAGTATCTCCAACCAACAAATATATAATGCAAAGGAGGTAAATAGTCACAGACATGTATCTAGAGAAATTCCATTAGTTTGCCACATTGATCCTATTAATAAATCTGATATCCCCACACTTCTTGATTCTGGTGCAAACAACTACTACTTTGCTAATATATTACTGTTCATATCCTATACTCCCTTTGACCAACTATCACCTGGACTTACTGCTGAGAAAGGGCTGATATTCAACATTGCTAGAGAAGGAAGCATCAAACTCTAGACAAATGTTAATGGAGAAAGAAGGATGATTACCTTTGACAATGTTTTATATATACCTGGGTTTAGGTATAACTTGATTTCAATGGCCAGATTAAGTACCAAGGGAGCAGAAGTGTACTTCAAGAATAGCAAGGCTTCATAAGAACCAAAACTAGGATAGACTTTATATCAATGACATGTTCAAGATTACTTTATATGGTCAAAATAGACAAAATACAACCTACTGCCTTCACAGCACAGTTGAAGCAAAAATCTACTAGTTTTGCCATATGGTTCAGACACTTGGCTTATGCTAGGATAGAAACTATCTAACAAATAATATCTAAAAACCTTGTAGATGGGCTTAATATCTATGGGGAATCATCAATAGGTAGATTATGTAAAGATTATATATATGGCAAACATACTACACATCCATACAATGATAACAAGTCAAAGAAGAAGGAAGTCCTTAAATGTATGTATATTGACATTGTCATATTCTGGAAATCTGACAATTATGTAATTTAATTCTCCTAATAATTCTCCTAAAACTAACAATAGTAGGATAGTGTAGTAGACTACTCTCCTCCTATTCCGGACTACCTATAAGTACTAGATAGTTACAGTGTAATTCCTCAGTTTGTAAATTAACGTCATTTGGTCCTAATTCTATATCCCTAGGACCTCTACTCTGCCGGCTTATCCTCATTCTGAAATAAGTGACTGACCTCATGACTGGAGACCAGGGCACAATACATAAGTTAAAGCTAAGGTCGTTTATCAAAAGTTCTACTCTGCTCTAATATTTGCCAGAGCCTGCTTTCTTAGGTTTTTCACCATTGCTAAGTACTATCTATTTTCTGAAGTAGTACTATATATCTGTCCCAGAGTATAATTCTATTTATAACTCCTCCACTCTGTTATCCATCTTCCCATATTTAATAGACATATGGGGTCCATGCCAAGTACAATCTGCTGGTGGTGCAATTTATTTCATGATAATTATGGATAGTTTTTTCTCATATAGGATAGTTGCATTCTTAAAGTCCAAGTCAATAGAAATTACACTAAAAGTCTTCAAAGGCTTTCATACTGAGGCAGAACAGCAAACTGGGAAAAGACTAAAATATGTGAGGTTGGATATGAGAAAAGAAACATACTATGTAGAACAGGGCCTGGATTTTGAATTTACAACACTATATGCTTACCAACAAAATAGAGTAGCAGAACAATCAATGTAAACTATACTTGATAGAACTCGAACTGCTTTGGCTGAATCTGGACTACCAGTAAAGTACTAGGCAGATGCTGCACAGACAATAATGTATATTTGGAATCTCTTGCCTAATTCTTGATAACCAAAAACAATTCCAGCTGAGTTATTGTAAGAAAGCTAAACTCCAAGCCAGAATTAAGCCAACTGCTCTTTGTTTAGCGATTGACAAAGAGAACTCGATAGAGTTCCCATTAGATTTTCTACATTACTTATACAACTACTACATGGTTTGTGTACTGTTTTCCCACACCTATCATGTGATGTGACATTGTAACATTCTGTTATGTGACTGTGATTGAGTGACACTTGTGACATAACACTTTCCTGCACTCTCTTCTGTGTAGTAAGTCCAAGATAAAAGAAAAAGAAAAGAAAAGAAAAAGAAAAATAAATAATAACTTAGCTGTTTTGCCAAGTCATGACAGTTATGATTTGGACAACAACAAGATGTATCTCATTTACATTCTTTTGGCTGTACTTTCTATGCATACATCCCTTTGGATCTAAACTTCTCCAAATTAAACCCTAGGTCTATAAAAACTGTTCTACTTGGATATTTCAGACACAATGTATTATCACTAAGTCTTGATGACTCAAGGACCACTCGAGGTGAGTGTTTAGGAAGAACTCAATGGAGTTCTCCATTGGATTGAGCTACCTACTTATACTACTTTTACAAGTGGCTGTGTCCCTATTATTACATGATCACATGTCCTTCTAGAATGTTCTATGATCACATGACAAAGTCATGTGATATGATTACCTAATTTCCTTTGCTATTTATATCTTGACCCCATTATATGACTTGATGTTAGAGATCAGATGTTTAAATGTATGGAAAACTCTTTCCTCTCTGAGGCTCTTATAACATGGCCCCCCCTTCAAGATTCCTTGTCCCAAGGAATTTTTCCAACGCTTCCAGTTTTCATCCCACCTCCTCTCTCTTTCCCTTTTATATCTTTTTCTTCTCCAGCCATATAGTAGTTTAGCCGTAAATTCCCTTGGTAATTCCTGACTAAATTCCTTCTCTTCTTTTTCCAGCTCCTGTTGCCTAAGTTCTTCTGCCTCTTCCCCATACTCTCTCTCAAATTCTTCTACTAACTCTTTTGCGTTTCCCAGATTTTCCCTGCTTTCCCAGATTTTCTCTACTTTCCCATGTATCTCCTTTTGCCGTATATCCTTTCCATCGTACCAAGAATTTCTCCTTCCCTCATACTACTTGTTTGTTTAGAATTTTTTCTACTTTAAATTCTTCTTCTCCTTCGATAATGACCAGTTTTGGTGGTGTCTTCTTCTGCCCTTCTACCTGTGGTTTGTAGGGTTGTACTCTACTTACATTTACTACGGGGTGTATTTTAATAGTCTTGGGTAATTCCAACTCTATTGCATTACTAGAGACGATTCCCTTGATTTTATAGGGCCCTACAAAGCACTCCATTAGTTTTTCCGATTTTCTCCCCTTCATCTGCCATTTCAAGTCCTTCGTACTTAGCAGTACTAAGTCCCCTACTCTGTATTCCTCCCCCTTCCCTCGTTTCCTATCTGCAAACTTTTTCATTTTCTCCTGTACTTTCCCTAGTGCTGCTTTTGCCTCCTTCTAGATCTTCCTCATTTTTTTCATGAATTTTCCTGTCGCCTCATATTTTCCTTTTCTTCTACCCTCAAATCCCATCCTTGGGTCTTGTTCGTAATTTACTTTGAACGGGGAGTTTTTTGTTATTGCATGAATTTTGTTATTATATGCAAATTCTGCCGTTCCTAGCCAATCCAGCCATTGTTCTTGCCTATGGTCGATGAAAACCCTTAGATACTGTTCTAACTCCTAGTTTACCCTTTCTGTCTGCCCATCTGTTTGCGGGTGATAAGTCGTTGAAAGTTTTGTTTGAATTCCCAGCAAGTTATTCAA
>Ga0153963_1000197_pt1 | contig 9783 bp, 18 predicted proteins | sample TSFL047MetaG_FD_104692 | JGI IMG/M metagenome (GOLD analysis project Ga0153963, IMG submission 104692) | Attine ant fungus gardens microbial communities from Florida, USA - TSFL047 MetaG | ecosystem: Host-associated > Fungi > Mycelium > Unclassified | place: USA: Florida, Withalacochee...
AGCCCAGATGGGTTTGCCCAGCCTCAGAACTAAGCCAACAAGACTACTCATCAGTGGTCTTTGCAGTAGACTCACAAGAAATCCATCAAACATTCCTGACAAACCACAAGACTCTCTTAATCTTTGGTGTGATAGCCAAGACCCAAGGTTGGTCAGATAGACCTCTACTCATCCAATGTAACAGGTGCTGGGAATTCGACCACAGAACAGCTAGATGCCAAGCTACTGAACCACGATGCAGAATCTGTGGAGACAATCATCTAGAATTATCATATTCTATCCAGAACCAAACATCTCCAACCAACAACTGTGAGGGCAACTGGAGTAGACTCTAGGAGATTCCTCAGAGAATTAGATGAGGCTCCTAGAGGGAATAATCTACAATATATACTAAAATGCCCTTGTATTCTATTCTTTGGTAACTAGGGGCTGCACAATGAAATTATGTTGGAAGGCAACAGGGGGTGCTCTGGGGTCATGTGTGAGGGGTCCCCTTACATTTACCTCCCCTCCAAGGTTGCTGTGTCTTGAAGCAATGGTTCCAGGATTGAAAATGGCGTCAAAGTCGATCTGGCGGATGTGTCTTGGGGCAGCTGGATGCTTCCGATAGTACTCCGTGACTGTCACAAAAAGTGACTACTAAATAGTATCATGGAGGTATAACAAAATACCTGTTCAAATAAACTACATAAATAGCTGGACCCTTGTTAGCAAGTAGCCTTGCTAACGTCGCCCTTTTGGTGTAGTGGTAAACCATACAGTATGTGACTACTGGTCCATAGCACAACTGTGACAGTGACGAGGTCTGGTGCCTTGACATCGGAAGCTACCTCCCAAGAGTTGTGTTCTCTGCTAAAACCCTTCCACTTGACCAGGAACTGGAACCTCCTCCAGTGCCAGCAACTATTTAATATCTCTTCCACTTCCCACTCTTCTTCTCTGTCAACAACGATGGGTAGCAGCAGGGCTTGGAGTTTCCTCCCTAGGATCGGATCTTCCGGAGCGGCAAACAACTTTATGATGTTGAATACTGGGTGCAACTGCCTCATTCCGTGAGGTAACTTGAGACGGTAGGCTGACAGTCCCACTTGGCTTTCTATTTTGAAGGGTCCTAGTCAGCGATATAACAACTTTGGAGATGGACATGTTGTTTTGATGTCTGATGCATCTAAGTATACTCAGTCTCCTGGTTTGTACACAGGGGCCAGAGTCCTCTTTCGATTATAGTACCGCGTCATGTCCTCCTGTGCTTTGCAGATCGCTGATTTGGCCTCTTCAGTGGCAGACTTCATCCTCTCTGTGAATTCGTTGATTGTTTCTAGTCCGGAGGGGACTTGGCTTGGCTCAAAGCCCATACGAGGAATTCATCCAGTGTTTAGTAGGAACGGAGGTTGCTGCATCGCAGAGTGGACGTAGTTGTTGTGCTGGAACTCCGCGATGGGTAGGAGGTTGTACCAGTTGTTCTGTCATTTGTTGACGAATAGGTGGAGGAACTGGTTGAGCTCCTGGTTGACACATTCTGTTTGTTCGTCTGTCTGGGGGTACCAAGCTGTGGAGGAGGATAGTTGTATACCTAGTAGCCTGTACAGCTCCTTAGTAAATGAAGCTACGAACTGGGGTCTGTGGTCAGAGACAACACGCTTTGGGAGACTGTGGAGCTTCCAGATGTGGTGATGAAAGAGTCTGGCTGCTCCTTCTACTGTGACTGTTGTGTGCATCGGAACAAAGTATACTCTCTTGGAAACAGAATCTACGACAGTCATGATGGCGTCATATCTGGAGGACTTTGGGAGTTTGACCACAAAATCGACACTGAGTGTATCCACCGTGTATCCGGAACGGAGAGCGGTTGAAGTTCGCCAACTGGAGAGTGTCGCCAGGGTTTCATCCAGAGGCAGAGATCACAGGTGCTTATATACTGGCCAATATACCTAGACATCCGAGGCCACCAGTAGTTCCAGAACACTAGTTCTAGTGTCTTCTAGCATCTGGGGTGATCTGCAATATGGGTGTCATAGCAGAGGGCTATGATCTGTTTATGTAGGTCCAGACTCTGAGGTACATATATCTTCCCTCAGAACTAGAGCAGGCCATCTATGTTTGACCACTCTGAGGAGTGCACTGTCCCATTGGCAGAGTGTCGGAGCTCTCGTGCTGCCTTAGCAATGGGTTCCTCTTGGTCTCCGTTCTAGTTTCCTTTGCATATATCAGACAAGATCTTCTGTTCCACGCCTGTCAGTTCTATTCCTTCCAGGGTACGCACCGCAAGGAACTCCGGTTGAAGGAGGACAATGTTCTCATTGTCAGAGGCTCCATTTCCATGATCAGCTCTCCTCAACAGTGCGTCTGGTTTGCCTATAGTATGTCCAGGGCAGTGATGAAGCAAGAAGTTGAATCTAGCCAGATACAAGGACCAATGAGCTTAGCGACGGTTAAGTTTTTTGGCCGTCATGAAATATTCAAGGTTTTTGTGGTCAGTCCAGATTTTCACTGGATGGGTTGCTCTTTCCAAAAAATGCCTCTACTCTTTTAATGCACAGATAATAGCCAGCATTTCTTTGTCATGGATTTCATAATTCTGCTCCATGGAGGACAAGAACTTACTGTAGAATGCTATGGAGTGCCATCTTCCATCCGTCGTCGACTGCTGAGACAAGACTGCCCCTGTAGCGAAGTCCGAGCTATCTGCTTCGATCTGGAAGGGGTCCGATTCTTGCGGAGACACTCACACTGAAGCAGTGGTTACCACTGTTTTAAGGTCTTCAAAGGCTGCCTGTTCCTTTCTGCTCCACGTTCAGACTTGTTTAGAGCATGTTAGGTCAAAGAGGGGTCAAGCTTTGGTAGAAAAGTCCTGAATGAACCTCTGGTAGAAGTTCACAAAGCCTAGGAAAGCCTGAATGTCCATCTTGTTCTCTGGAGTAGGCCATTCTTGGACTTCTACAACTTTGACTGGATCCATGGAGACTTTGTTCTCCTAGATGACCAGACCCAAGTACTCAATCCATTGCTTGTAGAACTCGTACTTCTCTGGGCGGAGGAAGAGTTTGTTTTCCTTCAAGACTTGTAACACCCATCGGACTGCTTGTGCATGCTCTTTCTCCGTCTTGGTGAAGATCAGGATGTCGTCCAGGTAGACCACCACAATACCTTCTGCTATGAGGTTCCGGAAGATGTTGTTCATTATGGTTTGAAAGGTGGCCAGACTATTAGTCATTCCAAAGAACATTACCAAGGGTTCGAATAGGCCTCGATTAGTTTGGAAGGCCACCTTCCACTCGTCTCCAGGCTTAATGCAAACATTGTTGAAACCCCAACAGACATCCAGCTTGATGAAGTATCTGGCCCCGCAGAGTTGGGACATGAGTTTGGAGATTAGTGGGAGAGAGTACTTGTTCTTGACTGTCATGGAGTTGAGTGCTCAATAGTCCTAAATCAACTGGAGTGAGCCATCCTTCTTCTTGATGAAGAACACTAGAGCTGCCATGGAGGATTTAGAGGGGCAGATTCGTCCAGTGCACAGATTCTTCTCTAGGAAAGAGTCCAATTCCTTTTGTTCCACCGGAGACAGAGAGTAGACCTTTGATGACTTAGACTCTAAACCCAGAATGAGTTCAATAGCATGGTCCCATTGCCTGTGCTCTGGAAGGACATCAAAGTCTTCCTTGGCAAATATGGACTTGAATTCTCTGACACAGTCGGGCGGAACAAGAGGTTCCTTCCATGCCTCTGCGGATCGACAGGCTCCTTCTGCAAATTTCTGGGAGGTTGTAGAGATGGCATGTAGGTCTTCTACAGTGGAGTCTGGGAGGATTCTGGTCATGAAGAGTCGGTCCCCTAGCTCGTATTCAGATTCACGAGTCCAAACGGGGGCCTTGTCCTCTTCTGAGTCTTCTGCATACTCTGGAGAGGGTCTGGACCAGCAGATGTTGAGAGCTCTGGTCTCTATCCTCTTCTGCGATGCTTGTTTCTTTCTTATCACATAGCATCCTTCATATCGAGAAGGACATTGGTTCATCTATACTTCTCCGGTCTGCCAATTGACCTCTGGGTTGTGGTCCTTGAGCCAGGTATAACCAAGGATCATGTTTTGCCTTCTGAGGCTGGAGACAGTGAGGAGTGTTCTTTCAGAGTAGGTTTTGTAATGGAGAACCACGTCTACCACTTCAGAGATCTGACCTGCCTCATTGAGGGAGCCATCCATATTGTACACCAGTATGGGGCGAGAGATGCTCTAGGTGTTAATGCCTTTTGTTCGAACGAAGTCTCGATCTATGAAGTTGCCCGTAGCTCCGGAGTCCAAAAGCGCCTTGACAGAATGCACCTCGCTGGTGTCTGTGGTGCTGACTTTTATTGGCAGGATGATTGATGTCCTGTGAGCATCAAAGGTGTTGATGGAGAGTCATTTGGGTAATCTCTTTTCCCATTTTGGCTTCCAGGGTTGCGCTGTCCTGTCCAGAGTAGAGGGGGAGAGAAGGGATGCGTCTATAGGTTCATGGATATCTGTATTGACCTCTTCTATATCTAATACAGCAAACCTATTAACTAGCAGCGACCAGGGCATACTTTTCTCTGGCTGCGCTAAACAAAACCCTTCTCTGGGGCTGAACAAACTTCTTCTTCCTCTACTGCATCCTTTAGGGCCATTAAATCTTCAATCAATTCCTCCCTTTGCTCTGCAGTTAACCTCCAGACGTCCAAATGGTGGGGGCAGTCCTTCACAAGATGGTTGGCCTCTCCACACCGGTAGCAATCTCATGAAGGTAAAGAGCGCGTTTTCCAGACTATGTCTACATCTATAGGTATTCCGCTGGATGGTGCAGGCAGAGGTGGAGGGGGTCTTGGTGGAACAGAAGGTGGAGCTGCTGGAGGAGAGCGGAGTACAGAGAAAGGGGTTGGTCGAGCAAGGGCAGAGCGTGCAGGGGTCACGGTCGTCGACTGGAGTGTGAATTAGAATGCTTCATTTGCTAACCGCACCTGGTTGATCCTCTGGGCTGCTACATACCAGGCCTCCAGATCAGTGTCTGTAGGTCGTCCGAAGAGCATAGTGGCGATCTGACTTTGGACGTTCAATTTGAGTCCGTGGCGAAATTTGACCACCAAGGTCTGGAGGTCTGTGTATCCGGCGTCCAAGGCTAAGATCAGGAAACTGTCTAAGTAATCGTCCACCGTCCGGTTTCCTTGATAGTACAAAGATCCCTCCAAAGTGTTGATGGCATCTGCTTTTGCATTGACTGGAAAGAATTGACTCCAGAATTGTTGTTCGAAGTTAGTCCAGAATTGAATTGGGAAGATGCCAGTGTCCGCCTCCTGGCAGAAAAGGTTCTTGGACCACTTTGCAACACGTCCATCCTTGAAGAAGGCAAGGGTCCAGAAGATTTTTTCCTTGTTGCAGGTGAACTGCTCTGGGGCCAAGTGCAAATACAGTGTGCAGGAGTTGAGGAAGGCTCATCCGGAACTCCGTTCGCCAGAGAAGTCTGGAGGAAAAGGGAGTTTTGGCCTCGTCTGCTGTTTGGACGGAGCAGACAGAACCAGGGAAAGAGGGCTGACAGAAGGTGGAGACGTGGGTATAGGAGGTGGAGCGACTGTTGGGGCGGGAGCAGTTATGAGCTGAGTGAGTTGTTGTAGTTGGGCTGTTAGGCCTGCAAGGGTAGCGTTGATGGTATGTTCCAAAGCATTCTGACGTTTGGTTAACTCTTGGAGATGGTGCTACAGGTAGCCCAAGGCGTCAGCAACAGCTGGGGGGGTGTTCGCAGGGAGTGACATCTCTCTTGGAGTGGAGTGATCAGAGGGCGACCAGAGGGCAGCTGTCTACTAAGAAATTCTGGGGCTCTGGCAAGGAGATCTAATTCTGCTGTGAGGGCGACCAGAGTAGACTCTAGGAGATTCCTTAGTTAAATTATAGTATGGAATATGTTACAACTCACCTCTAGAAGATTCCTCAGAGAATTAGATGAGGCTCCTGGAGGGAATAATCTACAATATATACTAAAATGCCCTTGCATTCTATTCTTTGGTAACCAGGGGCTGCACAATAAAATTATGTTGGGAGGCAATGGAGGGTGCTCCGGGGTCATGTGTGAGGGGTCCTCTTATAACAACATGGTTACTGACTCAAATAACAGAGATTCCTATTCAAATGCAATATGTATTCACTGTAAAAGAAAAGGTAGGCAAAACACAAACCACCCATCGAACTGGACCTGATGCCCAGAATGACAACTTTGAGTTGAAATCAACAGAACTTCAGGTCTCTCCTATCCTAAATCATTAGTCAACCAACCAAGAGCCCTACCAAAAAGGACATATGTCCCTAGAAACACACGAAATATACAAAAAGCACCAGTAGAGCCCACAACCCCATCTATACTGAACACTGCATCATCCCCTCGAGTTAGAAATATCACTGACTTAGCTAAGACAGCTGGTGCTGATATTACAAACATACATAAAGTAAAAATCCACCAAGCCCTCACTACTACCCTCACAAAATACAAATCAAAACCATGAGTAGTACATCTATAAGCAATACGACTACATCACACTCACAGATCAAAGTCCTACAGCTCAACTGCAATAGAAAACCAACAGCTACTCATGGTCTCCTAAATGAACAATTGGACAAAGCTGATATTTTACTTTTACAGGAACCCCAATGGGCAAAGATATCACTAGATGAAAAAAAAAGGTCCTATTGGCCATAATGCTTGGACTCCAATTCTCCCATTCAACATATATAAACCAGATGATCCAGAGCCAAGAGTTATGGCATATGTTCAATGTAGGCCAGGCCTTGAAATTGCACTCAGATCAGATATTATTCAAGATCGCGATGTCCAAATTCTAACTGCAAGCTTTCCAGGACACCCAACCACAACGATAATCAATATGTATAATGATAAAGATTGCAAAAATGATAGAGCATCAAAAATAATTTGCCAACTACCCCTAGCACTTGACCAACCAACTATTATCACAGGAGACTAGAACATGTACCATCTACTATGGGCAAACCGAGATAGAGTTCAATAATGATCAAGAAACCACTGAAATGGTTGAATAGCTTACTCAACATGGCTTTAGACTCATTAATACCCTAGGCAAAGCAACCTACCTTGGGCATACAAGAAACAAGAGTTTGTCAGTACTTGACCTCACATTTGCTAACGGACCAGCTACACAGAATGCATGTCCTTCAGACTAGGCAGTTAATCAAGACATAGCATATGGCTCAGACTACTATGCAATCCAGCGAACTCTGTTCAACAACATTGAACCATGCGACAACATCTGTGGGCAGAGATTTAACATCAAAGACACAAACTGTAAAAAATAGGTAGAAGCCTTCGAAGAGGCTTACAAGGCTAACTTTCAGGATATTGCTATTATTATGGACAAAGAAGCTGACATTACTGCAGACACCCTAGAAGCTGCCACAACCAGATTAATGCAAATATTCAAACAAGCAAGTATCAAAGCAGCCAAAATCCGCAAACCAAGCCCTAAAGCAAAACCTTAGTGGAATGAAGGTCTATCAGAATCAGCTGCACTAATCCAATTTTATAAAGACACAAAACGTAGCTAGATAAAGGAAACAGGCATATGTTTATATAGAGGCTAAGATCAAACAAACACAAAACTTTTTCAAATGACAGGTATACCAGATGAAACACACTTGGGCTAACCAGATCCTAGAAGACATTTCCTCACAGGATGTATGGTCTGTATGCAAATGGACTACAGGATACTGTAATTATCCAATGCCCGCTCTCACACGTGGCCAAGGTATTCCACCAGCAATCACATTAGAAGAAAAATATGACACACTCTGAGATACACTATACCAAGAACCTTCACCTCTCCCAGTTCCAGTAGTAACCAATCTCACCCAAAGAGTACCCAATGAACTCCTCTATACAGAGATCACACACACAGAGATAAGTGAAGCCTTATTCTCTACTAACTCGAATACAGCACCTAGCCCGAGCCAAATCACATATACACTAATCAAGTGGGCATGGCCAATAGCAGCTAATTTAATCATAGCACTCTTTTAAAGATGCCTCAATATGGGCTATCACCCAGTTCAATAGAGACGAGCAGTGGCAGTAGCATTAAGAAAACCCAATAAAGCTGATTACTCACAACCCCAAGCATATCATCTCATTACTTTATTGGAATGCCTAGGCAAACTGCTAGAGAAAATTGTTGCAAAAAGGCTATCATACATGGTAGGTAGGCATGAGCTAATCCTAGGAACACAATTTGGTAGATGGTCAAACTCTTTCACAATCGATGCAGCCATGACATTTGTACATGATATACACACTGTCTGGAACCAAAACATGGTAACATCTGTACTGACCTTTGACATCAAAGGTTTCTTTGACTTTGTAAACCACCAACGTCTTCTTTCAGAGATGCAGAAAAGATACATACCACTAGAATACCTCAAATGGACAGCAAACTTCCTAGACAAGTGTGAAGCAGCAATATGTGTTGACGGCATCAGAGGAAGCTCAAAACCAGTAAAGAATAGAATCCTCCAAGGATCATCTGTCTCATCCATTCTAGCATCATTTTACTCAGCAAGCCTCCTAGAGGTGTTTCAGAACACAAATGCTCTTCCTATCCCTGAACATCTAAAGGCTACGAAGCCAACTAACACAGGTATTCTGATGTATATTAATGACGGCAAACTAACAGTCTCTTTAACGTCAATTGCATTGAACATCACACTCTTAGCTGAGGCATATAAAATTGTTGACCAGTAGCTCTGGAAAACAGGCCTCACATTAGACCAGGATAAATGTGAAATCATGCATTATATATAATACAAGAAATGTGGGGACTCTACAATCTATATTGAACTCACAGAATGAGACAGCTCCAAAACCAAAATTCTAGTGACCCCTACCATACGATGGCTAGGTATCCACTTCGACAGGAAACTCCTCTTTAATGAACACATGAAAAAACTATCAGCCAAAGCTGAGGCAGCTATTAGATGTATTGCCATGCTTTCAAACACTATACGGGGCCTCTCACACCTGAATCTATGCACACTATATAGGACATGTGTCTTATCCATCATGACATATGCAAGTGCCATTTGGTGGAGGAAAAAAGAAATACATGCCAAAGCTCTAAGATGAGTCCAGAACTAAGCACTGCACATCATTTGTGCAGCTTTCAGAACTACACCAACTCAAGCCCTAGAAGTTGAAGCTGCGATCCACCTCCATTTAGATTACCTGGAGAGAAAAGCTGGCATCCGCTTAAATAGACTAAGTATAACAAACCCAGTCTTATATCGTCTTCCTCCTACTTGGTCTCATTCTAGATACTTAACCTACCAACAGAGCACAGATCACCCTTCCAAAGGGACTACCCAGCTTCTCTGGATAGCAGTGCACACAGACCACACCCATGAATGAGTCTTTCCATTCCTCCTCCCCCTCTGGCGAAAAACCTATGCTGATTATTCAAACAGGATCACAATTTAAGACAAAGCTACCGAAAAAGACAAAGCTACGTCAGATCACCTACACTCTATTTCACCCCTTAAGACATCTATAAACCACATCATAGTTTATACTGATGGCCCACAAAAGGTGATAAGCAAGAGGATGCGCAGAACAGGCGCTGCAGCAGTAGGTTTTTACCAGGGGAAAGAGATTTTTAAGAGAAAAATTGGCCTAGGAGGCACAGCAGAGGTATATGATGCCGAACTAACTGGTCTAGTACTAGGCCTCAAAGCTGCAATATCTAGTGCAGAACCCCTAC
>Ga0153963_1000198_pt1 | contig 9776 bp, 10 predicted proteins | sample TSFL047MetaG_FD_104692 | JGI IMG/M metagenome (GOLD analysis project Ga0153963, IMG submission 104692) | Attine ant fungus gardens microbial communities from Florida, USA - TSFL047 MetaG | ecosystem: Host-associated > Fungi > Mycelium > Unclassified | place: USA: Florida, Withalacochee...
TATGGTAGTGTCTTTGTACTAAAATAATGATAACCTAACCATATGGAGGCTGTCCTTTGTTCTAAGAAAAGGACAGATGACTATCTATGGGTAATTAATGAAGTCCATGTGCAAACATTAAGGTCTTCATATCTCCACTAATATTAATTGCCTTGAGGTCGTTCTAGGCTCATTCTGAGCATTATGAAGAAGGCTTCTGCTGAGCCTAGAGCTGAAGCATCGATCACAGCGGTTTCTGAGATATTAGTGATTTAATAAACAGTAACATAGTAGTTACCAGTTGATCTGCTTAATATCTTGGCCATTATTGATCACCTCAAGATGTGACTAGCATCGATTGAAAGGTCTTCTTAAGGGCTTTAAGCTGGCTTTGAGACCATGGGAATCGTCAAAGATTTGGTGGAGATATGACCGAATGAAGTTTGTGACACCATGCTTCTCTATGAGTCACTTTTCTCTTGTGTGTCCATCAATCAGAAAAGAAAAGAAAAGAAAAAGAAAAGAAAAATAATAATCAGAAACTAAAAGAAAAGAAAAGAAAATGAAAAGAAATATTAAATAATGACTTAGCCATTTGCCAAGTCATGACAAAATACTTTCTTGCTTTCCATATTGTTTGTTAGGTCTGTGATTAAGAGGAGCAAATAATTGTTCTTTACTGTCTGGTCTTTTAGATTACAGTAGCCCATCATTATCCTCTTACTTCTATTTTTCTTTCCTATAAAGAATACTAGTAACATTTGAGAGGATTTTGATGGTCTAATATATTCTTTTCTTAATTGATCTTTCACAAATTTCTGAACTTCTTCTTTCTCATCCTTGGAGAAAGAATAAATTCTTTCTTTTCATGGTTTGAACATCTCTTTAAGATCTGTGGCATGATCCCAAATTTTCCTTATAAACATCCTTCCCAACTCTACCTTTCCAAACACCTTCCTCTACCTCAGAAATTTTTTTGGAACCATTTTCTCAATTTTCCTGTGATTTGCTTCTATTTTCTCTTCTCTTTCCCAATCTTCTTTATTATCTACTACCTATCTGATAATTTTCTCTTCTTCTAGTATTACTACTCTTTTTCCTTTCCTTGCTCTTTTTTCTTTCTTTTCTTTGTTTCCTTTACATATTAGTGGGCATCTTGTCATTTTGACTTCCCCTATTTTCTAGTTAATTTCTGGATTATGGGCTTATAGCCAAGGCATTCCCAAGATTACTTCTGTTCTTCCCAAATCACATACCTCTATCTTCATCCTTTCTACATGGCCTTTATAGTATACATTTACTTCCACCTGATGTGTAATTGCTCCTGCACTATTATTCATGCCATTAACATTCTTTACTGCCACTGGTCTGTCCAACTTTTGCAGCTTAAACCTATACTTTGCTGCTATTTTCTATTCATAAACATTCCTGTTGCACCACTGTCTAGGAGCGCCTTTACTATTACATCTTCATGGGTGTCTATCTTTTCTAGCCCAATGTTTAACTACACCTCTCTTAATATCTTAAATATCCTCCTCACTTCCCTTTTGCCACCCCCCTTTCTTGCTATGTCTTTGCTATTATAGATCACACTGCTACTCCCCAGTTCCACCATGGCTTTTTTTTCCTTGTTCTACATTCAGGGCACAAAATCTTCCTCTCTTCCATTTTCCTTCCTCTAATTGTGTCATTCCTTCCATACTTGACACACTTAACTTTACATCCTCCTTCATCTTTTCTCTGTTTTCATGCTTCCAAACAATTTCTATACCATAGATTCCTCAGTTGCTTTCTAGAGATAAATTCTTGTCCTTGATTTTCCTTTGTCTTGGTATCTTTATATTCATATCCCTCACACTCCACAAACATTACTATCTCCTTTTTGGTTTTCCATTCTCTTTCCTCCAATACTATGCCTTTCTCCATAGGAAGTGCACTAGTCTCTTTTCCTACTGCACATTTTGTGGCCTCGCCACACACACTGCTCTTCCCTCTACCCTATATTGCATCACCTGGCTACTCAATACTTCAAACTTATTTTGGGGAATAGCTTTCCCCTTTTCTTACCCTCCTCTATTTCTGTAGTTTTGGGCTAGGTGCCCAAACTTCTTATAACTGAAACATAGCTTCTCTTTCCTTTCTTCAAGTTCTTCTCTCAGTCTGGCAAGAGATTGTTTTTGTTTGAGCATGCTGCTCAGGATAGAGTTATATTGTTCTAGAGACATAGTACTATGTCTTCAGAAGAAGGTATGGATTTAATGATTTGATCTAGCTAAGATTATATCTATTGGGGCACAAGATCTTCACCCAACTAGACACCTACTGCCCTACTGACTACTGCCCTAATAATATGGTTAGACTATTACCTCACGGGGAGGATCCCTAATCTAGATGGCCTTTCAGAAGTAACCATCACTCCTCTGTGTGTACCAACTCACAATAGAGTGCAGCACGAGGTTTATACTAAGAAGAATACAAGTAATCTACTAAACACTGCTTGTTTGTAAGGTCAGGTCTTAGAAATGATACCTGAGTTTGGTACTACTCTTCCACTGTCAATCCCTAACTGATTAACAAGTCCTCTTAAGCCAAGAGCCTAGCTATATATGGAAATAACTAATAATCATGATGATTGTCAGTTAAGGATCAATCAGTGATGAGAATAAAAATAGGCAAGGTTCAAGGTGAACAGTGCCTGAAAGTGATAGAATCAAGTTCTAATGTCAGAATAGCTAACTCCTAAGCTGGAATAAAGCCAACTGCTTCTTTATTAGTGCTTGACAAGAAGAGCTTGATAGAGTCCTCATATATTTCTTGTATACTACTTATACAATTACTACATAGTCTATGCACTACTTTCCCATAGTTATTATATGACTTAATTTGTGTGATATTGTTACACTGTACAACAGTTTAGGCAAAATAAGTGACATTTTTTATGGTAATAACTAAGATAACTGACTCGAGAGAAAGGTTCAGCCCCCAGAGGTGTTCTCTAGATGCCTAGTCATAAACTTGAGCATTTTGCTTGAGTAGCAAAGTAGTGGCTATGACCACTGCTATATATACCTCATAGATGCTTGCCCAGACACCCTATATTGGATTTACAATGGGTTTCTTTTCTAGAAGTGCTCTCAAGGATGGAAGTGAACTTAAACGGCCTAGCACTACTAGAGCAATATCATACTTTAGTAGCCAGTGGGGCTATTTTCAAAAGAGTTACAATCAGACCTGGGCCATCATCACTGATGGCTAATTATAGCAAGATCAAGAGAGTTGAACCACCATATAGTTACATTGCAATAGCAGTGAAAGAAAACTGAGTTCTGAAGGAATAAGAAGATATAGAGAAGGTAAAGAGAGGAATAAGGAAGTTAAAGAAAAAGGTAGAAAAAAGGATTGACAAAGACAACAGACTTGAGAGCAACACAACTCAAGATCACCATCTCCTTCTACAGCCTAGCAAGAGGTTCAAGAACTGCCTATTAGGCAAAGAAGGATTCCTAAAGTTGTCAGCGTCTAAAGTCTGATGACTGGAATTAAGCTAACTGTCTCTTTGTTCAGAGTTTGACAAAGAGAACTCAATGGGGTTCTCACTTAATTCTCTACTACTTATACATTTTACTACTGTGGCTATGCACTTGCTCTCCCATGGTCCTCGTGTTACTCTAGTCATGTGACACACTGTGACTGTGACATGACATATGTGACCATCTGTCACATGATACCTTCCCGTACTCTACCTTGTAGTTGTAAGTCTAATAAAAAAAGAAAAGAAATATAAATAATGACTTAGCCGTTTTACCAAGTCATAACACCAGATTGCTCTATATTGTTCAGCGTCTGGTATTATTGTAAATGATCAGAAAATTGTGTGTGCCCTCACTAGATTACGTGCTCCTGCCAGCACATATATGAAGTCATATTATGATAAGGTGCAAGCAGAACAAGGTATTGGATCCTGGGATAACTTTGCCTAGAAACTCAAAAATATTTATGAACAAAGAGATAATAAGGAGGGAGCAAAGAAGGAATTAATAGCACTCTAGGTCAACAAAGACCTAGCTAAAAAGAACTTTGTCAAGTATGCAGAACGATACAGAACGTTGGTAAAAATTATTAACTATAGCGACGAGGTTCACATTGACAAGATGAAAGAAGTTATTCCTGATGAGTTATGAAATGCACTTGTTATATATGAGATCACAAATCAATCTCCAAAAACATGGGATGACTATCTAAAATTGTTAATGCAAGCATATAATGTTATGACTTGGCAAATTGGCTAAGTCATTATTTATATTTCTTTTCTTTTCTTTTCTTATTGATAAAGGTGGAGTGTGGGAAAGTATCACGTGACTTTGTCACAATGTCACAATGGTGTGACGGATGGTCAGGTCACAGTCACAGTCACAATGTGTCACATGACTAGAGTAACATAAGGACCATGGGAGAACAAGCGCATAGCCACAGTAGTAAAATGTATAAGTAATAGAGAATTAAGCGAGAACCCCATCGAGTTCTCTTTGTCAAACTCTGAACAAAGAGATAGTTGGCTTAATTCTGGTCATCAGACTTTAGATGCTGACATATAAGGTCTTACATCTAGACAAGGCCCAGGGCACAATATTTGGTCTAGAGGCAAATAGAGAGAAAAGTGGAGAAAAGAAGGACACAGATGCAATGGAAATAGATGAGATTCAGAAAAAGGAAGGGAAGAACTTGCAATACTACCAGATATGTGCTAGAAAAGGCTTTAAGAATAAGGCAAAGTCACATAATACTGTAGACTGTTACAACAAACCTGGCAATGAGGACAAATGTCCTCATAAAACCTCTTCTCAGAAACCGTCTTTACCAGGTTCAAGCAAAAATAAAAATCAGTTGTTTAGAGCATGGCTGATGAAGTTATTGGAGAAAGAAAGTGATGACCCAGAATCCCCTCCTGAGGACATCAATGTGAATAGCGTGTGGAAGTAGCCACTGGGCTACATGTGTATGGTCCTGTACATGAGTAGTGAGCTGTGCTATAGTAGTGCTTTCCTTATTTTGGTTATTTTCTTCTTCTTTTCTTGGACACCTTGTTGACTATTGTCTCTTTTATCCTTGATTGTCATGCTGACTACTATGGTATTTTGATAGAGACAATGATTATTTGTACTCTTATTATTTTTTCTTCTTTTTGTTGTTGCTAGACTATGAAACTCAATAGTATATATAGGCTCTTGGGTCAATAGCAAAAATACATGCTTTGGGAAAACTCTATGGCAAACATAAAACTCTAAAAGAAAAACTACCCACTCTATTGACTGGAGATCTTCAACAACATTTCCCTTTGAACTCTTTAGCCTTCCTACAATCACATCAATTGAGGAAATCCCTAATTCTGTTCCTCTAAGTAGGAAGGGAAAAAGGACTCCCAAATTGGATTTTCCCTTGGGACTGTAGAGTATAATGTTTGTGATCTACAGTTAGAGGATAGTATACTCTCAATTAGCTCGCAAAAGTCAGAAGTAGTACTGGAATCTTGTAATAATATAGTATGCAACAAGACTACCTCCTTTAAAATTCCAGTTACACTTTGGATATACAGCAAAAAAGTACAGACTAAGGCTTTAGTTGATTTGGGAGCTACCACGAACTTTGTCAACAGAGTCGTCATGGAAAATAATAACCTGATAATACATAAACTAGCAAATTCATATCATATAATCAATGCAGATGGTACTCCCAACAAGGTGGGACAAATAACAAAGTATGTCTGAGCTTATGTAGAAATTGGATCTCACAAGACGACCTAACACCTCTTTGTCACCAATCTAGGGAATAAGGAGATGATGATTGGTTACTCGTACTTGTATAAGCATAATCCAAATATTGATTGGTAAAAAGGTCAATGGGAGTTCACCAGGTGCCCGAATACATGTACTAGTAAAGTCTGTAAAATACAAGATGTAGAAGCAGGAGCTAATGAGCTTCATCTCGAAATAGATGTCAGTGGATTTCCCTTATTAGACGACATAGGAGATAAGGACCCCAACAACCACATTCTTAGCTGGGTAGACACAACTGACCCAGGCAGTCATCAACAGGCGATGATGATTGCAACTATACTCAATAATCGAGACCAGTATAGGGACTCAGATTGTAAAGACATAAAGACCTAGAAGACTTATGTACTAGAATGGTTACACGAGTATAGAAATGTGTTTTCAAAACATAAGTCAAAGAGAATGCCATTACGGAAACTGTATGACTATGCTATTGACTTCATAAAAGGCATAAAGCTTCCCAAGCTAGCAAAGGTCTATCTACTATCTCTAGTGGAAAGAAACTCTCTTGATACATGGATCAATGAGGAACTCAGAAAAGGTTACATCCATCCATCTACTAGCCCGATAGCAGCTCTATTCTTCTTTGTAAAGAAATACAATGGAAGCTTACGACCTGTCATGGACTATAGAGCCCTTAATACAATTACTGTCAAAAATCGCTATCTAATCCCTAGAATAGCCAACTTGATTGAATCACTCAGCAAAGCCTCAACCTATGGTACCTAGTAGCTTTCTTTTCTAAGTTATTAGATGTCCATGAAAGGAACTATGAAATCTATGACAAAGAGCTACTTGCAGTAATTTGGGGACTAGAGGAATACAGACATCATTTGGAAGGATATCCACATAAAATTGAGATTTGGTCAGATCATCAGAACCTCATATTTTTAGGACAGCTCAAAAGCTGACCAGGAGACAAGCAAGATGAGCATTATTTATGACTTGTTTTGACTTTGTACTCTATCATAAACCAGAAAAGACAATGCAGGTGTAAGACCCCTTGTCCAGATGAGCAGATCATAAGATGGGGATAGACCTTGACAATACAAACCAGATGTTACTAAAGCCTAAGTTCTTTGTTATTAACGCATTAGAGGCTACTCATAAATCACCAATAAATGATGAAATAATCCTAAAGGAGGTCAAAGCTGCACTCTTATCAGACAAAGTCACAAAAGACTACAAATTGTTACTTAAGTCTGGTTCCAGAGAATTTGAAAAATCCTTGTAAGACTAGAACTATGAGAACAGACTACTCCTGTACAGAGGGAAGATATATATCCCTTATAGCGTGGACAACACTTTGTAACAACAGATCATTCAGATACATCACGATTTTCTATCTGCTAGACACCCAGGTCAGTGGAAGACCTATGAGTTAGTCTCCAGAAATTACTAGTGGCCTGGGATGACTACATTTGTCAAGAAATACGTTATGGGTTGTGATATGTGTCAGCAGATGAAAAATTGCCCACAATAACCTTTTGGACTACTCGTGCCTAACAAGGTGCCTAACAGGCCTTGGAAATAATATCAATAGACTTAATTACTCAATTGCTAGAGTCAAATGGTTACAATGCTATCTGTGTAATTGTTAACAAGCTCATCAAAAGAGTTCATTTCATTCCTATCAATAATCAGTTTTCATCCAAGAATATAGTGCAGTCACTTTATGACAAGGTTTATCCATTACATGGATTGCCCCTACAAATCATTTTGGATAGAGGAGTACAATGCTCAGCTAAGCTATTCCAAGAATAGTACAAAATTTTAGGAATAGAATCTACTATGTCAACAACATACTATCTACAAACAGATAGACAAATAGAATATATAAATCAGACTCTAGAGCAATATCTTAGGTGCTATGTCAATTACAATCTTAGTAATTGGTCAGATCTGCTACCAAGTGCAGAATTCGCATATAACAATCAAGCACACAAAGGAATTAAAAAAAGTCCGTTCTACCTTGAATATGGCAGATACCTGAGAGCAGGTCCAATTTTAGTCAAAGAGTCATCGCAAAGGGACTTGAATGACCTGACATATAAACAACATGAAGCCTTGGAGCAAGCAAAAGCAGCTCTTACTCTTGCAACAGAAAGAATAAAGTAGTACTATGACAAGAAAGTCTAAAGTGTCCCATTTAAAGTTGGCGACAAAGTGCTACTCAATTTGAAGAGTTACCAGACCACGGAGCAAGCATTACAACCCTGGTACAAAGGACCATTCAAAATAATAGAAAAGTTGTTCTTGGTTATGTTCCGGCTTAGGATATCATCTTGCTACCGAGTACTATACCTAGTCTTTCATGCAAGCAAGTTAACTTAGTACTCTGAATCCACCATCTGTGGCCAGAAAGCCACTCCCCCACCACTGACCTTAATACAGGGCCAGAAAGAATAGGAGGTAGAAAAAATTCTGGACTTACAACAAAGGCATAGGAAGAACGAATATCTTGTCAGATAGAAAGAATATACTTAAGGAGACGACACATAGGAACCTGAGGATAATTTACAAAATGCAAGTGAAAAGCTGCAGGAATATCTTCAGAGTATACCAAAAATTTAGATAACTTCTCAACAGAGCTCGAACCAAGAGAGAGAGTAATATCACAAACTTCATTCAGTCATATCTCTACTAATTCTTCAATGATTCACAAAGTCTTAAAACCAGCTTAAAGCCCTTAAAAAACCTTTCAATCAATGCCAGTTACATCTTGAGGCAATCAATATTGGCCAAGATATTAAGCAGATCAACTGGTAACCACTATGGTACCATTTATTAAATCACCAATATCTCAAAAACTGCCAGGATCTAAGCTTTTGTTCTAGGCTCAGCAAAAGCCCTTTTTATACCACTCAGAATGAGCATAAAATAACCTCAAGACAATTAATATTAGTGGAGATATGAAGGCCTCAATGTTTGTACATAGACTTTATTAATTACCCATAGATAGTCATCTGTCCTTTTCTTAGAACAAAGGACAGCCTCCATATGGTTAAGTTATTACTATTTCTAGCACAAAGGCACTACCATATATAGAAAAATAGGTAGTAGTATGTGATAGCCTATTCTAGTACACAGACTATTACTTTCCTGTATATAAGGACTCCCTGTCTGAGGATTAGACCTCAGACTTAACAATATCTTTTGTCATTGTCTAAACTTTGCTTTTTTGAACTATTCAAGTATAAAAACACCCATCACAAATTAGTAAGTGGCCATTTGTGATACTTGTCTTATGATCAAATTTCCTTTGATCCCATCAACATCACACTGTGACATGTGACATGTGACAGTTTCCTGCACTCCTTCCTTGTGTAGTAAGTCTAAAAGAAAAAGAAAAGAAGAGAAATATAAATAATGACTTAGCTGTTTTGCCAAGTTATAATATATAAGGACTCCTTATCTGAGGATTAGACCTCAGACTTAACAACATCTCTTGTTACTTGTTTAACTTTACTTTTTTAAGCCTTTTGAATATTCAAATCACTAATCACCAATTATTAAATGGCCATTTGTGATAGTTTGTTAAGTCTACTATTTTCTGTCTCCTTTGTTTTTGTAAAGAACTTGGGATTATGTTTATTCCAGATGTGGGTCCAAGAGGCTATAAGGGTGTCTCTATTTCTATAAAAGAACAAATGACTTACTGAGGGCTCAGAGTGGGTTTCTATCAAGGATCTATTTCTATAACAGGCTAGACCCTAGGTATAAAGGAAAAGGTCTATATCACAAAAGGTCACTTACTAATTTGTGATGGGTGTTTTTATACTTGAATAGTTCAAAAAAGCAAAGTTTAGACAATGACAAAAGATATTGTTAAGTCTGAGGTCTAACCCTCAGACAAAGAGTCCTTATATACAGGAAAGTAATAGTCTATACACTAGAACAGGCCATTATATACTACTACCTATTGTTCTACATATGGTAGTGCCTTTGTACTTAAAATAGTGATAA
>Ga0153963_1000199_pt1 | contig 9717 bp, 7 predicted proteins | sample TSFL047MetaG_FD_104692 | JGI IMG/M metagenome (GOLD analysis project Ga0153963, IMG submission 104692) | Attine ant fungus gardens microbial communities from Florida, USA - TSFL047 MetaG | ecosystem: Host-associated > Fungi > Mycelium > Unclassified | place: USA: Florida, Withalacochee | collected...
AATGCTTATTTGCAATCAGAGGCATGTCTGTCTAAGTCTGTCTCTGGTATACTAATGGCTCTAGAGTTCCAGTCTACTATCTCTTTCAAGGTATATCCAATACAAAGTGGATCTAGAATGTCATCATCTAATAACTCTTTCTATAACTAGATGCCAGCTCATCTTGCTTGCCTTCTGAGATCTTTACATGAGCTCTAGGTCCATTTCTACCTGCTCATTGTTTCATATAACTGTTTGGTACATTCTAAGGACTCATCATGGGTTCTAGAGCAAATTCTGATTAGAGATTTGTTGGTATAAGAAGGTGTATCAAATGCTACTTTCTGCAGCAAATTTGCTTGCAGCATGACACCATGCTATTGGTTCTGTTTCTTTTTTGATAGGTATCTTTCTGGACTTTTCCACATGAGACTTCTTTTTCTGACTAGGCTATTATTTTTGGTGGTAATGCTATGGGGCTGCAGGCTCAACTCTGCTGGTTCTCAAGTGATTGGCCTGTTAGTGGTAGTAATCTTATGTTCCCAGATATAGCTATGTAGGTAGGTAGCCAGCTCTGTTGGTGAAGTTCTCTATGCCTTTCCTGCTACCTAGCAGTGGGTTCTATCTTAATTCTAATTTTGGGATGTGAAGTTACAAAATTTGTTTAAGTTTAGGCCTTCAGGCCTCACTCACTACAATATCAGCTAGAGTGCTTTTCTTCAAGAACACACTCCTTATTTATCTTATAATTTATATTCACTGCTATCTAAACAGTAGTTGGAGAAATTTACAAAAAGGAAAACAAGAACACCCTAGCAAAACAGTCCTTTACATTATTATCTTGTATCCTATCTGTCTCTTGGCTAGGTCTAGCAGTGATGAGATCACAAGTTACTGATAGTCTTTTGATCTGTCACTTTGATGTCATAACAGTCTTAGTCTGCTCTAGATTGAAATTATGCTACATCCCAAAGGTACTCTATAGCCTCTGAGTTTTAGGGCATCAACATTAATAGTCTGTCTCTGAGAAACCTAATGCTAACTCATTAGTCTTGTCTTCTGAGGCATATGGTATTCTAGCATATGACAACTTGGTAACTACCTAATAGAAGTACCCATTCTTGGGTTTATATTATGTCTGGGGCTTGTAAAAGGTCTCTGGTTCTAATAGTGGAGAGCCAAGGGTATAACTCGTATCCTATAAGACTTTAGCCAAGATGACTTAAATCTACTCCAAGTCTGAGTTGACAAGGAGAACTCAATAGAGTTCCTATTTGATTTTGTACACTACTTATATATTTTACTATGATGGCTATGCAATATCCTCCTGTAGTCCTCATATTATTCCCATTATGTATCTACCTCATCACATGTTGTGACTGTGACTGTGACTGTGACATGACCAAAATATGTGACTGATATCACACTTTGTGACTATGTAACTGTCATGTGATACTTTCCCACACTCCACCTTAGTAATGATCTAACTAAATAATAGAAAAGAAAAAAGAAAAATAGAAAATGACTTGGCCATTTTGCCAAGTCATGACATATCCCTTGTTATATTTCTACTGAAAATTTTCTGGTGGCACAACAGTATTATCTTTGTTAGCTTTGTTCCTCATTGCCAATATTTCTTCTACCATCTACTTATTATTAGCCTAAGGCTGATAATAATCATAATCTCAAAACAATTTCATAATACCTAAGCTGAGTTTCACTAAGAGGAATAGAAATAATGCATACTAACAATATGTGTGCTACCCAACCTGAAAGACAGAATGTTTTCTAAGAGACCAAGCCATTTGGAGATAATAGATCATACAAATTCAGAGCTTTTTTACCATTTATTATGCCAGATAATAATATATACTCAAACTTATTTATACTTGTCTGTACTTATTGATTACTTATTGATCACTGACTTTGGACAATTTATAAAGATAATTTCAATCAGTAAGCTTTTTACTAATTTATGACTAATATATCCCACAAAAGTAAGAATCAGTATTGTGGGTTTTCATTGATGAATTTCTTTCTATGACAGCTTCATTTTGTGACAACATTATGCTGAAGATGAACATATATCACTCTCACCATACCATTTTAAGCCTATCTTCCAAAACTATTACATATCTATTATTTTGGACAGGCAGCTATATTCCAAAACAAAATTGCCAATTTGTTCAAGCATCTGATTGTCCCTGCCAAGCTCCCTCAACCCATGTTGCTTTTTAACCTTCAATCACTACCCATATATGCATTACACAATCAAGAGTTTAAAAATATTTATATGTCAACAATTCCATCTGCAGGCTTCAACAAGATCCAGATGCAAGCATTCCAACCATTATATATAAGGGTAACTGGAGTGGAGCACTCCAGGAGATTCCTCAGAGAATTAGATGAGGCTCCTGAAGAGAATAATCTACAATATATATATTACAGTGTCCTTGTATCCCTGCTTCTACAGTCTTTGGTAACCAGGGTCTGAACAATGGGATTGTGTCCAGAGGCAATGGAGGACACTTAAAACAATGGGGGTGAGCTTAAATATTATGTAGTAATATTTAATTAGCTGCAGGGTCACTCTGGAGGGCTAATATGGGCTCCAGAGTCGTGTGTGAGGGGTCCCCTTATATTATATATATTTGTTAAGAATATATTCATTGAGTGACCAACTGGTAGTGGCAAGACTGTATATGCAGAATTTGCACTGTTGAGGTAATAGAGAAAGAAAGAGCAACTGAGGGTGGCCTGCATACTGCTATTTCAGAAGATGGTGGATATGAGAGTTGAAGAGTGAAAGAGGAAGTTTGAAAATTTGCAAGAAGAAAAAGAAGTTCTTATACTTACTGGAAAAATGAGAGCAGACCTGAGGTTGCTAGAAAAGGCAGATATGGTAATTTGCATACTAAATCAGGTAAATTTGTTGTCTTCAGAAATATTATTTTTCAATTGATTTCTTTATGTAGTAGGATATGTTATCAAGACAGAGGAAGAATGTACAGAATATTGAGCTATTAATTATTGATGAGATTAGAGGGAAGTTTGACTAACATATAAAGTAGTCATTCTCAGGATGAGATATATGTTATTCTAGGCAGAAATTCCAAGATGTGTCCTTATGTATTAACAAGTAAAGGAGTTTTACAAAAAAAAGCTTCTGAGTTGTAAATCTAAGTAAATAATCTCTTTAGCTCTTCTACTGTAGTAAAATTCTAGTGATTAAGCCACCTATCTGGCAATTGTATACCAAAATGCTCAAACAAATGAATCTTAGAGTAAAATGCATATGCAATCTAGTTTCCAGATGTTTACTTGTCCACTTTGTGCTTTAAGAGGGTTTCAAACAAGAAAATGCCAGTGCCAGATGGATATGCAAAGGTCAACTCCAGTTCTGGAAGTACTAGTGTAGCCCCAGTATAATTTCCTACTCCTATAAGCAGATCATACCATGGATATCTGCCCCTGAGATTCTTATGCTCCTTTGTTAATCTATTGACAATAGCAGTACATCCTGTGAATGGAAGGCCCCATTGGCTAGCAAAGAAAGAAGTTTCAGAATCTTCTTGGAGCTTTCTTAGATACTGAGCGCTAGCTGAATGCAGCTTTGGATAAACAGGGGTAAAAATCTAATAAAAATCAATGGCTGATAGAAATTAAGAATAAGCAAAGAAAAACCTCATTCACATATTGGACTATGGGCTGGATTGCCCTTAGCCTTTTCTAAGAGTTGTCTTTTCCTCTTATGGAGACAAAGGCCTTGATTTGAGCTTTTGAATCATACTGTATTTTGATATCAGTCTTAGAGTTGGAGAATAAAAAAAACATACTTCATGGCCTTGGGGAAGCCACCCAGAAGGGAAATCTTCAACTCTTCTAGGCATACTCTGCTTAGGAAGCTTGACAAAAGAGGCTTCAGTGTTTCTCCAATTTTTTTGATGACTTTATCTGTGTTGCTGCTGCCACAAGCTGAGCCTAAACAAAATCAATCAATAAATCAATAGCATTATGTGAAAAAATACCTGTTGGTTCTGGTTTAGAAAATCTGGTAAATACTAAACTAGTATATTCCCCTCTTTGTCTATAACTGTTCTTGGTATATTGAAGAATTGAGGAACAGAGTTCCTGACCACTGAGGAGATTTCTTGTCCTTAAGCCAGTTCAGTAACATTACAGTCAATAACAACTATAGATAAGAATTAGTGAGATTCAATATCATAAGCATGCTTACAAGGCTGGAGAATTGCTGCTCCTATTATATTCTAGCTATAAGTCTCCTCAGCTGTAGCAGGTGCATGTCAGCTATGACTAATGGGACTAGGTATTTTTATAATGTGGATAATAAAAAAGATTACTATTGTCCACTGAGAACCAATTTTTTCCTGTCCTCAAATCTACTTCTCAAGGTCTTCTTGAGGATTTTTTTCTTTTCCTTGCCATGTATGTGCCTAGTTGAATACCTTTTGGAAAGGGCTGGTTTCATCATTGTGTTGATTCTCAAGCAGAGTTTGAAGTTTGTTGATGTGTAAGTAAAGAAAATGACAATGTATGTTGGTGACTGTAAAAGTTTATATAATACCATCTGTCTCTACCATGTTATCTGCAAGTCTTGTTGCCTATGTATTTATCTTGTTCAATTTGATAACAACAATGAATATTTTAATGAAATTTGTTATGTATATTTGAGTGGAATGAATACCTTGAAGATGACTTCTCATGTCAATTCTTTGAGTATGTGGCTGACCATATTAATATCAAGTTCAGAGCTGAGTTGTCTATGTCTAAGGATCCTTTATCACAAGGCCTTATTTCATGTGCATTGGACTAGCTATAATGAGTACCAAGCCTGCATTGCCCTGTTTGCCATCTCAATGTTCAAAAGTCATTATGACTTTTAGCAGTATGTGATTGCTGATTGCAGTGGTAGACTGTACAAGTGTCTGCAGATAAAAATTTACGTATGTTATCTATGACAGATAACAGGAATGATCTGGTAAATAAGGAAATGGTTAAGGTCATGGATAGACTTTTAATTACTCTTCCAAGTGCAACTTCAGCTGGGAGGGAGGTCAGAATAGGTAGATTATGGGGGTATGTCTGCAATCTGTTTAGACATAAAACTTTCTACTAGCTGTCAGATTACAGACACTTATTGTCACAATTCTGTTTGTCACTAAACTTCCAATGCAACAACTTGTGCTCACAAACTTTGCATTGGCATCAATATTGACCAAAAACATAATCTTCAACATAACAGTCAACTTACAGAAGTAATTAACTCCCACAAGATAAGATTGATGATGAGGGACCTATAGGAAGTGATTCATGTCAACAAAGGCACTAAATCAATGTCAGTGAGAGTACAGAGAGAAGGGATGCATATATGAGTATATTACTTGAGGAATAATGTTCATCAAGTTCTATACCAAGGGGAGCAGAACAGAACTATGTATAAGGATGTGTTTTCAAAAGAGGCATTTTGTCCACAATGGTAAGATACCCACACTTGACATTGAACACATTGCATGCTTGATACCACAACCTTACCTACCTATTTCCCTACTACACAATTCTTTCTCTGTTACCCTCCTACCCATCATAGTTATGCCAACTTGGGGATGTCATAACTTGCCAAAACAGCTAAGTCAATATTTATATTTCTTTTCATTTTATTTTCATTTATTTTCTTATTAATGGATGTGCGAGAAGGAAAGTGACTCATAAGAAAGCACGGGATAAAAAAAAGAGTTAGGGTTACTTTTCATGTATAAATAGTATACAGAATCTAACAAGAACTCTATCGAGTTCTCTTTGTTAAACACTGAACAAAGAGCAGTTGGCTTGATTCCAGCTCAGAGTTAAGTGACCTTATAGGGGAATTCCATGTTTGATGTTATCTCTCAGTATTAATAATCAAGAAGAGCCTGTACTTGTACAAAAATGTACCAATATTGTTTGCTCTGCTGTAGTTATCATGACTTGGCAAAATAGCTAAGTCATTTTCTATTTTCATTTTCTATTTCCTTTTTCTTTTATTTAGTTGAATTACTACTATAAAGGTAAAGCATGGGAAAGGAGTCATGTTACTGGCACAAAGTCACAAAAGGTGTGACATCAGTCACAGAATGGTTACATTATAGCCACAGTCACAAACATGTGATGGGGTAGTCATATGACAAGTAATATAAGGATCATGAGAAGTGAAGTACATAGTATAAGGGGATACCCTAGAAATAGCCTAGATTGCTGAGTAAGCTTCATCCTAAAGGGCTAACCTAACTCATAAGATGCCTTCCCACCTCTCCTTACCTTCTCTGCTAGTTCTGCCTTGATGTGTCTGTTGATCTATAAATAGGACAGTGGTATTATTAGTTAGTGCTCATGTGACTGTGGTGCACAGACCATTAGTTTTAGTATATAAGACTGCTTGTGTTGTTAGATTTAGCTTCACTCAAATATCACCTTAGCTTCTGGGACATTTACCTAGCTCCAGGGTTAGTCGTCTTGAGTAATCACCCTAACACATAGCCACAATAGTAGTTGTATATATAGTGTAGAAAATCAAATGGGAACTCTATTGAGTTTTTCTTGTCAACTCAGACTTGGAGTGAATTTAAATCACCTCAGCTAAAGTCTTACAATAGTGCTATTCAAAAAATACCAGCTTATTGAGTATGAATGTGTTGCAGAAAACTAGTTGCATGTTGGTTTGACTTGGAATAAAGCATATTCCATTGCAAACCAATGAGTAGATATAACTAATTACAAACTTATATACTAATGAAATATTCTAGAAGCTTCTATCAGATCATAGTGTCAGCTTGATTCCCTAACAGAATGTGTATCTGCACAGTTCCAGAGCACCAAACTTGGGAAGATCACATTGTATCATTATGTGACATATAACTTGGTGATAGTATATATATACAAAACTGACTAATGTTAGAGTTTTTAGTCACAAGTTGATATCTGTTTGTTAGGAGGTAAGTTTGATATGTCTTGGATGATTAGCATGGAATTAATTCTAGGAGAAGATGGAGCTTTCAAAGTTGTTGGAGAGGGTTACAATTCTGGTCAAGGAGGGTGTTGAAGAACTGGCAGCAAAGATAAATGTACTAATATAGGGCTCAAATTCCCATCGAGGGAGAGGTTTAGTCACTCAAAAATAGCCATTAAGCTCTAGAGCAACAGAGAAGGATGATGATGGAGGTATGATGCTTGAGTTCCCCTCTGTGCCCTAGAGTATTTTATTATGATTACAAAGCAAAGAGACAACAAAGAAAGTGAGACAAAGAAAACCTCTGAATTCCCAAACATAGTAAGGCTATAATGATGAGATGGCATCCCTCCCAAACACTGGGTGACTGCTCCTCACTCTTCTAGTCCTACTCCAGAAATCTTCTCTCACACGATGGTCAGGTCTCGCGCCTCTTGTTGGGCAGTAAACAGAGACAGCAATCTTGAGTCGTCTTGCTCTTGAGCATGTTATCTTCATCTAGTCTTCCTGCTACCTCTTTCCTCAGCTTCTCTGTCCTTCTTTCTACCTCCTCTATGTCTTCTTATTCCTCCAGGTTCCAATTTCCTTCCACTGCTGTTGCAATGTGATGTTGCAGTAGCTTAACTCTCTTGATCTTGCTATAATTAGCCATCATCACTGATAGCCCAGATCTGATTGTAACTCTTCTATGAATAACGCTGCCGGCCACTGAGGTATGATATCACTCAGGTCACGCTAACCTGTTTAAGTTTGCTTCTGTCCTTGCAAGCACTTCTAGAAGGGAAATCCATTGGAAATCTGATATGGGGTGCCTGGGCAAGTGTCTATGAGGTATATATAGCAGTAGTCACAGCCACTACTCTGCTACTTAAGCTAGGTGCTCGAGTCCATAACTGGGCATCTAGGGGAATGTCTCTGGGGGGCCAAGCCTTTCTCTTGAGCCAGTTATTCTGGTTATTAGGGTGCAAATTGTCACTTATTTTGCCTAAAAGTTTGTATAGCATGACAATGGTAGTGTAGAAACTCTAGAACAAAATCCAGGAATACAGAAGTTCATGTTTGAACATCTAGAAACAGTTAATAGAATTTTACAGAGAATGAAATATGCTGGAGGGACCTTCTTAGGTCCCAAGACAACAATCTGTAGTGATAGAATCACTATAGTTGAATTTGAATGCTTGTACAAAGGGAGATAACCTACTAGTGATACAATTGGGAAGATATTAAGAGCCTTCTTAGAAACGGCAGTCCAGTGCAGAAACCATATATCCAACTTCATGACAGTAGCAGCGCCTTTATATGAGATAGTAAAGAAGAATATGATGTTTGAGTAGGAACCTATACAGCAGAAAGCACAACAAGACTTAAAGGTGCTTATAGAGGAGTGTTTTCATACCAGAAATCCAAAGTTCCCAAGTGATCAGCCTCTAGTTTTGGCAGTTGACATATTTTGGAGAGCAGTAGGATATTATATTTATCAGAAGGACAAAGAAGATCCCAAAAAGATTCACTATGTGAAGTTTAATTTGCTATTGATGGACCCAAGACAACAGAGATATTCTCAGCCCAAAAGAGAACTGTGTAGCTTAAGACAAGCCCTAGAGCAAAAAATTTATCTGTTCAGAGGATGCAGAAACTTTATTGTGGAAACAGATGTATTAAAGGGGCTTCAGGTGATGCTATACCATGGTGCAATGTCAATCACTGCTATATTTGACAATCTCTATTTTTAATTTCCTTCTTCATATTCACTTCTACATTCCATTCTCTAGTCAATCGTCTTTCTGCTTTATGTTTCTATTCTAAACTTAACTATACAGTTTTACTTCTTCTACTATATAGTTTTTATGTACTATTTATGCCAAGGACCTTTATCTACAGCCACCATAAATTTTCACCTCAGTGACAACAAGATTACAGTTGTTCACTGAGGTGACTCTCTGTTTATCTTATATTGACTATGTACTTATTACTCACTTGTAAATAGTTTACTTTCTTTAAAATGCAAAGTATCTAATGGATATGTTGAATAACCCAGGGAAGATGCCTAATGTAACCATAAACAAATGGGTAGACTACATCCACACCAACTTCTTTTTCAAGATTGTACATAAAAAGGGAAAGATGTTTGGACCAGATGGACTATCTAGAAGGAAATGGTACCCAGGAGATTCACCTCCTGAGGAGTTCACAGATGGTACTGATGACAGAGCTAGAGACATAGTACTGAGAAAGGACAATCCTCAAGAGCCAGATTGTCACAGAAAAGTGACTGCTAAATAGTGTCATGGAGGTATAACAAAATACCTGTTCAATGAACTACATAAATAGCTGGACCCTTGTTAGCAAGTAGCCTTGCTAACGTCGCTCTTTTGGTGTAGTGGTAAACTATACAGTATGTAACTACTGGTCCATAGCACAACTGTGACAGTTACTATCACAAATGGCCACTTACTGATTTGTGATTGGTAGATTGGATATTTGAAAAGCTCAAAAAAGCGAAGTTAGACAAGCAGCAAATGATGTTGTTAAGTCTGAGGTCTAATCCTCAGACAGGAAGTCCTTATATATGGAAAAGTGATAGTCTGTGCACTAGGACAGATCATCACATGCTACTACCTATTGTTCTACATATGGTAGTGCCTTTGTACTTGAAAATGCGATAACTTAACCTTATGGAGGCTGTCCTTTGTTCTAAGAAAAGGACAGATGACTATCTATGGGTAATTAATAAA